>JAEEGL016010147.1_pt1 | contig 11525 bp, 9 predicted proteins | sample 9134231 | NCBI WGS metagenome assembly JAEEGL01 (sample SAMN16246548, study PRJNA631951) | gut metagenome | biome: gut microbiome; feature: rumen; material: fiber-attached | host: Bos | place: Iran: Karaj | collected 2018-10 | reverse complement strand
TTATTGTTTGATGAATTTAGCAGTGTGATTGCCCGATTTCAGGAGGTAGAGACCGGCAGGCAGTGAAGAGATGTTGATGGAGGTTGCTTCCTGATTGGAGGGAGTGGTTATGAGGCAACGGCCTTTTAAGTCGTATATTTCGATGGAGGGGGATTGGAGTCCAGTGACGGTGAGATGAGTGGTGGCAGGGTTGGGAAGGAGGGTGATGGTGGGGAGTTGGATGTCGTTGATTGAGACGGGGTGGTTGCTTTCGTAGCATCCCAGGTCGATATAGCCTTGACGGCAGCGTAGGTTGCCGTTGATGTCGCCGTCGTTGATGGATTCGGTGAGGCGAACACCGGCATTGATGCATGGGGAGCCTGGGGCTAATTCCCATGAGAGATCGTCGGGAAGGGTGGAGATGCCCTTGTCGAGGATAGGACGAATGAACAGGGGACCTTGGGGGGCGTTGTTGTCGTGGTCAAGGATGAGGCAGGTGCTGTCGCCGACGGCGGTGTCGCTCTCGATGGCAGAGTAGCGGAGCGTGGTGTCATGAAGCGGGGTGTAGAGTCGCAGGGAACTGTCGTTGTTCCAGATGATGTTGTTGACGAAAGAGTTGCGAGAGACTTGGAAGGTGACGCCGGTGCCTTTGTTGGAGAGGATGTCGCAGTTGACGATGCGGCAGCCACTGTTGAGAACCAGGCAGTCGCCGTTGTTGTTGTGGAGAAGGCTTTGGCGCAAGACGGCATCGTCGAGGTGGCAGACGGCCGGGGCGGAGTTGTTGTAGGCGCGCAGGCAGCGGACTATGCCAGAGGTGAGGTTGAGGACAGAGTTGGAGGCAATGAGGTCGGCGGAGTCGGAACCTTGGACGGAGCAGTTGCGTATGGTGAGGGAGCGGCTATTGGTGTTGCGAGTAAGGTTGACGATGGGACCTTGGGAATTGTTGGCATAACCGTTTTGGAAGACGATGTCGTAAAAGGATAGGGGGTTGGAGTAGTTGGAGCCGATGGCGTTGAGCAGAGCATGTTGGTTGAGGCCGTCGATAATGGTGGGGTGGGCATCGGGGTTGCGTTGGCCGATTTGAGTTTCGGTACCATCGAAGCCGCCGAGGATTTTGGCAGCACCACTGAGGGTGAAGGCGTATTGGGCAGAGGTGTCGCCATAGTAGAGTCCTTCTTTCATCCAGATTTCGCGAGGGGTGGAGCGAGAGGTGTAGAGGAGCGTGCTGAGGGCTACAGCGGAACGGATGTCGCTATTGGCTGTTTCCCAAGAGGTGCCGTCGCCATTGCCGTCGGGAGAGACGTGGAAGCGGGTGAGATGGCCGTCCCAGCCGGAGGGTTTGATGTTGATGACCATTTCCTGGTTGGAGGTGAAGCCTTGCATGGTGTTGAGTGAATAGAAGCCGTCGGCATAGCCACCCCAGCCCCAGTTGAAATGGAATCTGTCCTCGTTGTTGAAACCGTCGAGAACGAAGGCGTGGCCGCCCGCGTCGCCGGCACCGCTATAAAGGATGGGACGGAGGTTTCTGATTTCGTTGCGGATGGCTTGTTTCCAAACGACGATGTCGTTGGTGCTGTTGTAGGTGAGGTATGAGGTTTCGGTATAGCCAAAATAGAGTAGGCCTTCGGGGACAAGACGGGTGAAGCTGCCGCTACCGGTGGTGTGCCCCGGGTGTTCGTAAATCATGTCGACCACGACGCCGCAGTGGTAGCAGAACCGCGATACCATGTCACGTTCGGCAGCGGTGGAAGAGCGGCGGATTTTGTCGGGCATGAGGGTGTAGTCGTATTCGGAGGTGTCGAAGTTGACTGCGAGGGTGCCATAGGCGGTGTGGAGATAGGATTTCTTGCCGAAGCCGCGCGAGGGGTAGCCGTGGTAGCGCATGATTTGAGCCATGGCGGTGGCGATGCACCCGACAACGGCACGGGAGCCGTTGCTCATAACGGGGCAGTAGTTGTTGTAGCCGGAGCCTTGTTCCCAGGTGGAAGTGAGGAGGAAGTCGTCGCTCTTGGGTGAGGCAGGAGCACCCGGGGATAGGAGGAGAAGGTTCCATTGCTTGGCGGTTTCGGGGTTGGAGGGGGCGTTGGCCTCGATGCCGGAAAGGATAGAGGAGGTGTAATCGTCGAGCCAGGATGCCATGTTGGCGGGCAGGGAGTCGGTGACGAAGATGCCGTTGCTGGAATGGCCCAAGATGGGGGTGCAGCGGTCGTCGGCACTGACAAGGACGAAGCCCGTGTTGTTGTAGTTGAAGACATAGAATGCGCGGGGGGCGGCAGGGTTGTCGGGGTAGGAGGTGTAGAGTGAGATGGTGTCGCCGTTTTTGATGAGACCATGACTTTGAAGGAAATGGGTGCCGGCTTGCTTGGCTTTGGTGACGTCGACAGGGGCGGCGTTGAGTGTGAGCACGGCAAGGACAAGGATGAAGAATGATATGTGTTGTTTCATTTTGATGGGGGTGTTGTCTTTGTGATGTTATTATTGTGTGTTAATATTCGATGGGATGTTGCAGGGGGGAGGAGTGGGGGCGAGAGCAGTGCTGTATAATTAATTCCTAATAACGTTGATATGGGTAATAAATTGTTTTAGGGCGCGTTTTTTTATGTATTTATGATGCGGGTATAATTATTTATTGGGTACTAAAGGAAAAATGTGTAATTTTGCATTTGCAAAAATAATTGGAAACAGTAAACAGAACGTGTTATGTCAGAGTTTAAGACAAATGTGATGCGAGTTCTCGACAAGGAGGGAATAGCGTACAAAGTCCACGAGTATCCGCATGGCGACGAGGCTGTGGACGGGTTGACAGTGGCAAAGTTGACGGGGGAAGACCCGAAGTGTGTGTTCAAGACTTTGGTTACCCGCGGGGACGGGGGAGGATATTTTGTGTTTGTAGTCCCGGTGGAGTGTGAACTGGATTTGAAGAAATGCGCCAAGAGCGTGGGGGAGAAGCGTGTGGAGATGATAGCGGTGAAGGAAATAAACAAGGTGACGGGATATGTGAGAGGAGGTTGTTCGCCGGTGGGAATGAAGAAGTTGTTTGTGACCGTGTATCACAAGACAGCCGAGGAGATACCTTCGATTATGGTGAGTGCCGGCAAGATAGGTTATCAGATAGAGCTTAATCCAAAGGATTTGATACGACTGACCCGTGGCCGTTGTGCAGACATAGTGCGTTGACGACCACGGGTCAATATGTGGGGGAGGGAAAGATTACCGAATGAGGGTAATGGTTCCTTTGCGTTGGTGTTTGAAATGGTTGTTGTCGGTGTACTGGATAATGTAGACGTAGGCGGATTGGGGGAGTTCGCGACCTTTGTAAGTGCCGTCCCAGGGTTGGTCGATGAGGTTGGATTGATAGACGAGCTGGCCGCTGCGGGTGTAGATATGGATGCGATAGTCGGTGATGCTGCCGGGATGGTTGAGGCGTACGCGGAAGTATCTGACGGCTTCGTTGTCGCTGGCAGGGGCGAAGGCGTTGGGGATCCAGAGGATGGTGTCTTCGTTGGGCGAAGTGGTTGCTTTGGAGTCGGGAAGTGCGGGTTGAGATGTGGTGGCAGAGGATTGCTCGAGCGTTGTTTCGTCGGGGGTGACGATGGATTCTACCAGTTGGTCTGATGAAATTTGTTGTAAAGCTGTAACGGGAGTGGCAGCGGAAACGACAGCCGTGACGGCGGCGGGGGTGTTTTCCTGTTTGACAGGGGAGACGGGCTCGGAGATTGGGCTCATGGCACCGCGGGAAGTAGTGGGTTGTACGGTGGAGGAGGCAGGCATGGTGTGTTTAGCGTCAACGGTGGCCGGTTGGACTGAGGTCACAGGCGCGTTGTTGTGGACTGCCGGGGCTACGGTCGGGGTGATGTTGTTTTTGGCAAGGAGCGGGGTGGATTGAGCCGTGGGGGAGGTGGTGAGAGTTGCCGAGTTGGTGGAGTTGTTGTTTTGCAAGGAAGCGGGAACGAAAATGACGGCAAGTATGGCAGCGGTGGCGAGCAGGACCGAAGCAGCAGTAAGGGTGCGGCGACGGAGGGTACGGCGATGCAGGGTTTGTTCGATGCGGTCCCATACTTCGGGATCGGGTTCGGAGGTGAAATTGTTCAAGTCGTATTCCATGATAATAATTTGTTTTCTATGTTAAGGTAAGTTGTTCAGGTGTTCTTGCAGCAGACGGCGGGCTCGGGCTTGGATGGAGCGGATGGTGGAGAGGGGTTTGTGAAGTTGATTGGCAATCTGTTGGTAGGGGATGTTTTCGACGTTGTGCATATTGAAGACGATGCGGTAGAGGTTGGGGAGGGATTGTATGGCGTGGACGATTTGTTCGGGAGTGAACTTTTTGCCTTTGTAGTAGATGGTGTCTTCCTTGGGTTCGGGTTCGGGGATAGTGAATTGGGAAAGGTCGGCGTAGAGGACGTCGCGGCTGCGTGAAATGTAGTTGATGGAGGTGTTGACCATGATTTGCTTGACCCAGGGTTCTATTTTTTGAGTGGAGCTGAGCGAGCCGATATTTTCAAAGACCTTGATGAAACCGTCGTGGAGGAGGTCTTGTGCTTCGTCGCGCGAGTGGGTGTATCTCATACAGACTCCCAGCATTTTAGGTGCAAGTTGGTTGTAGAGTTCCTTTTGAGCTTCACGGTCCTTGCGTTTAAGTGCTTTGACAAATTGTTCCTCGTCGGTGTTCATACGCTTATTAAGACACGGAAGGTTCTATTTTGTTGCAAAATTTAACCTTTTTTATGATTTTATTTGAGAAAGGATAGGCGGGATTTGGCTTTGGGGATATGGCTGAAGGGGTTGAGAAACGTGTGGGATGGTAGAGGTTAGTTGATTAGTTCGTCGAGTTCGAGCCATTTGAGCTCTTTTTCGTCGAGGAGGGCGATTATTTCTCCGATACGCTGAGATGCCTCGGTGAGTTGGTTGATGTCGGTGGAGTTGGCATTGGAGAGGATTTTTTCGAGTTCGTTTTTTTCTTTGTTGAGGCTTTCGATTTCGGCGGTGAGGGATTCGTATTCTCTTTGTTGCTTGTAGGAGGGGCGGGGTTTGCTGTTGCGATTGCGTTCGTATTTTGGTTTCTCCTCGCGTTTTTGCAGGGCTTCGGAACGTTGTTGTGTGTTTTTGGCGGCGCGGTATTCGGAGTAGTTGCTGTGGTAGTCGCGGATGCGACCGTTGCCCTCAAAGACCAAGAGGTGGTCGACGATGTGGTCCATGAAACTGCGGTCGTGGCTTACGATGATGAGGCAGCCACGGTAGTCTTTGAGGAATTGTTCGAGGATTTCGAGGGTGTATATGTCGAGGTCGTTGGTAGGCTCGTCGAGTATGAGGAAGTTGGGGTTGGCCATCAGCACCTTCAGCAGGTAAAGCCTGCGGCGTTCGCCGCCACTCAGATTGCCGAAGTAGTTGTATTGCGTCATGTCGTCGAAACCGAAATAGCTGAGGAACTGGTGGGCGGACATTTCCTTGCCGTTGTCGAGTTCTATGCGTTCGGCTACGTCCTTGACAATCTCTATCACCCGGCGGTCGGCGGGGGCTGTCATGCCGTTCTGGGTGTAGAATCCGAAGCGGATGGTCTGCCCCACGATGATGCGGCCGCTGTCGGGTCGCAGTTGCTCGGTAATGAGGTTGAGGAAGGTGGATTTCCCTATGCCGTTGGGACCGACGATACCAATCTTTTCGCCTTTCTTGAAGGTGTAGCTATAGTCGTCGACCAGCTTCACACCTTCGTAGCTTTTGCACACATTGTACATTTCCAGAATCTTGCCACCGATGCGCTCAGTTTTTACTGTCAGTTGGGGGCGGCTGTCGTCGAAGCGGGTGTGTGCTTTTTCTTCCAGTTGGTAGAAGGCATCGATGCGGGCTTGTGCTTTGGTGCCACGTGCCTGGGGCATGCGGCGCATCCAGTCGAGCTCAGTGCGGTAAAGGCTCTTGGCTTTTTCCACCTCGACTCGTTCGTTGTGCTGGCGTTCGGCTTTCTTAGTCAGATAGTAGTCGTAGGTGCCACGGTAGTGATAGAGACGACTGTTGTCGATTTCGAGGATGTCCTGGCAAACGTGGTCGAGAAAATAACGGTCGTGGGTGACCATGAGAATGGCGAGCCGTTGACGCGAGAGGAAGTCCTCGAGCCACTCGATCATGTCGATGTCGAGGTGGTTGGTGGGCTCGTCGAGGAGCAGGAGGTTGGTGTGGTCGATGAGGATGCGGCTGAGGGCGGCTTTCTTTTGCTCACCGCCACTGAGGGTTTCCATGGGTTGGTCGAGCTTGCTGTCGAGACGCAGTCGGCTCAGAATTTCCTCGATGCGCTGTTCGAAAGTCCATTCGTCTTCGTGTTCGGGACGTTCGACTGAATAGACGAAGCTGCGGAGGGTTTGGTGGGGCAGCACCTCGGGCTGCTGGGGAAGGTAGGCCATCTTCACATCGCCGCTGAAAGTTACCTTGCCTTCATCTTGCAGGGTTTTGCCAGTGAGAATGTTGAGCAGGGTGGATTTGCCGTAGCCGTTGCGGGCGATGAGGGCTGTTTTCTGTCCGGCATTGATGCCAAAGGAGATATTGTCGAACAGCAGTTTGTCGCCGTACGACTTGGTGAGATTCTCAACAGTAAGGAGTGCTTCGGCCATGGGGTGAATTGAAAAATGAAATTTCTTTCGTCGGCAACTCTTGGTTGTCTATATTCAAAGAGTGGGGGTTAGTAGTTGTATTTTTCCTTCCAGTGGGCTCGGAGTTGGCGACGGGTCTCCTCTTCACGGGGGTTCTGTCCGGGCTCGTAGAATTTGGTGCCCCGGAGGGCGTCGGGCAGGAATTCCTGGTCGACGAAGTTGCCCGCATAGTCGTGGGCATATTTGTAGCCTTCGCTGTAGCCGAGTTGTTTCATGAGTTTGGTGGGTGCGTTGCGGATGTGGAGAGGGACGGGGAGGTCGCCGGTTTGCCTGACGGTTTGTTGGGCATTGGCAAGCGCCATGTAGGTGCTGTTGCTCTTGACAGAAGAGGCAAGGTAGACGGCGCATTGGGAGAGTGTGATGCGGCATTCGGGATAGCCGATTTTGGTGACAGCATCGAAGCAGGCATTGGCGAGGAGAAGGGCGTTGGGATTGCTGTTGCCGATGTCTTCGGAGGCGAAGATGAGCATGCGGCGGGCGATGAAGACGGGGTCTTCGCCACCTTCAATCATGCGGGCAAGCCAGTAGACGGCAGCGTTGGGGTCGCTTCCGCGCATGGATTTTATGAAGGCACTGATGATGTCGTAGTGCATTTCGCCTTGCTTGTCGTAGAAGGCAAGGTTCTGCTGGACGACGTTGGTGGTGCGCTGGTTGTCGATGACAACAGTGGGTTCGGGAGTGTTGTTTACAACCAACTCGATGGCGTTGAGGAGTTTGCGGGCGTCGCCCCCTGAGATTCGGAAAAGGGCTTCTACTTCTTTTATCTCGACAGTTCTGCCTTGACTGGCATAGTGGTTGACGGCGGAGGTGAGAAGTTGGCGCATCTCGCTCTCGCCAAATTCCTTCAGGACGTAGACCTGACAACGGGAGAGGAGTGCGGAGATGACTTCGAAAGAGGGATTTTCGGTGGTGGCACCGATGAGGGTGACTATGCCGCGTTCGACAGCACCGAGGAGGGAGTCCTGCTGGCTTTTGGAGAAACGGTGGATCTCATCGATGAAAAGGATGGAGCCTTCTTCGTTCTTGGCTTTTTCGATGACCTCGCGTACTTCTTTGACACCGCTGCTGATGGCACTGAGGGTGTGGAAGGGGCGGTGGAGGGTGTTGCTGATGACCATGGCAAGGGTGGTTTTGCCGATGCCGGGAGGTCCCCAGAGAATCATGGAGGGGATGTTGCCGCTGTCAATAAGCGTACGCAGAACAGCACCGGGACCGACAAGATGCTGTTGGCCGATGTAGTCGTCGAGGCTTTGCGGGCGGAGGATTTCGGCTAAGGGGGTCACGAAAGGGGAGTGTTAGAGGATGAGCATGGCATCGCCGTAGGTGGAGAATTTGTATTTTTCGCGGATGGCGATGTCGTAGGCGTGGTGGACGAATTCGGTGCCTCCAAAGGTGCTTGCCATGATGAACTGGGAGGATTTGGGATGATGGAAGTTGGTGACCATCATGTCGGCGATGGTGAAGTTGTAAGGCGGGAAGATGAATTTGTTGGTCCATCCGTCGTAGGCACTGATTTTGCCGGCGATGGTGACGGCGCTCTCGATGGCGCGCATGGTGGTGGTGCCGACAACACAGATTTTGTTGCCATTGTTCTTAGCATTCATGATGGTGTCGCAAGTTTCAGGAGAGATGTGCATCTCCTCGGCATCCATGCGATGCTTGGAAAGGTCTTCGACTTCGATGTCCTTAAAGTTGCCAATGCCACAATGGAGGGTTAATTCCTGCCAGATGATATCGTTGATTTCGAAACGTTTGAGCATTTCGCGGCTGAAATGAAGACCTGCTATGGGAGCAGCAACGGCGCCTTCGTTCTTGGCGTAGATGGTCTGATAGCGTTCGGCGTCCCAGTTTTCGATGTTGCGGAGCTGCTGGAGCTCGTCGGGGAGGGGGGTATGGCCAAGGCTGCGGATGTGTTTGTTGAATTCCTCGTCAGTGCCGTCGAAGAGGAAACGGACGGTGCGGCCGCGGGAGGTGGTATTGTCAATGACTTCGGCGACAAGGGATTCGTTGGGACCGAAATAGAGTTTGTTGCCGATACGGATTTTGCGGGCGGGGTCGACGATGACATCCCAGAGACGCATTTCCTTGTTGAGCTCACGCTGGAGGAAGACGGTGATTTTGGCACCGGTTTTTTCCTTTTCGCCATAGAGCAGGGCAGGGAAGACCTTGGTGTTATTTGCCACCACGACATCGCCGGAATGGAGATAATCGAGGAGGTCTTTGAAAAGACGATGCTCGATGTTTTGGGTGTCGCGGTGGAGAACCATGAGGCGGGCTTCGTCGCGTTGCTTGGTGGGCTTCTCTGCAATGAGGTCCTTGGGCAGGACAAAATTAAAGTAGGAAAGTTTCATTTTGATGATTATAAAAACGTGCAAAGATACGAAAATTTGAGGGCGTTGTCAAGTTTTTTAACTCTTTTTCGGTTGCAATGATATATAAGATGCTGTTAGTTTGTGTTTTGAAGGTGAGGCTAATATTAACAAATAAGCCATTCCTCTGACATTCAGAACAACCTGAAAAAACGGTTTCAAATGATTTTTGAAGGTTGGAGGAGATGGATTTTTTTTATTTGTTGCGGTGGGGCAATAATTGTGGTGGATTACCGTTTGTTTGGTGTTATGAAAGAAAACTGTCGGCAGGAGAAGTCCATCTTCAAGCAGGTGGCGGGGTACAAGAACATGCACCTTTATCAGAAGAGCGAGGTGCTGGTGTTGTTGACGGATGTGTTCTGTAGGCGGTTTCTGCCCCCTTATGGCGACCGCACGGTGGACCAAATGACACAGGCTGCCCGCAGCGGGAAGCAGAACATAGTGGAGGGGAGCGAGGCCGCCATGACCAGCACGGAGACGGAGGTAAAGTTGGTGAATGTGGGTAGGGCAAGTTTCCAAGAACTGAGGGAGGATTATGAGGACTATCTAAAGAAGCATGGTTTGCCGCTTTGGGATAAGAGTCATCCTCGGTTCGACAATATGCTGGCCTTTTGTCGCACAAGGAACGAGTATGCCGACTACAGGCATCTGGCTGAGACGCTGGGCGCGGAGGAGTTCTGTAATATGGCGGTGACCTTGTGTCACATTACCGACAAGATGTGTTCCACCTATCTGAAGTATTTGGAGCAGGAGTTCATCACCAAAGGAGGGATTAAGGAGCGGATGCACGCTGCCCGCACGGGCTACAGGGAGGAGCAGGACCGCCGCCTGCGCGAGCTGGAGGAGGAGAACAGAAGGCTGCGGGCAGAGAACGAAGAACTGAGAAGAAGATTAGAAAGACAAGTATAATTTGAAAAACTAGAAAAACTAGTAAACCTAGTAAAACTAGAAAAAAATAGAACAAGATGAAGAGAATACTACTATCTATTGTTTGCCTGGCAGCGGCCTGGGGGGTTGCTGCACAGGGAGAGCCCTCGAAGGAAGGAACTGTGAACACCGAGAAACCCAAGAAGGTGAAGATCACGCCTTACGGCTTTGTGAGGAATTATTTGCTGTTTGATTCCCGCAACACTTACACGGTGGTGGGGGACGAGTACAATATGATTCCTTACGACGAGAAGTGGAACGGTACCCCTGCCGAGTGCGAGGCAATGGGTGTGGAACGCGTGGATTTGAATGCAGTGCCGCAGACGAGTTTCCAGGCATTGACTACACGTTTCGGCTTGAATCTCGAAGGCCCGTCGGTGTTTGGAGCGGCTACCAGCGGTAAGGTGGAGGGCGATTTCGGCGGTTTTGGTACGACGAACACGGTGCTACGTCTCCGGTTGGCTTTTGTCAAGTTGACTTGGAGCAATGACCAAGGGTTGCGCCAAGAGTTGTTGGCAGGCCAGTATTGGCATCCGCTGAGCGGAGATATTATGCCCGAGGTGTTGGGTATGGCATCGGGTGCGCCCTTCCGCGCCCATAGCCGCACACCTCAGTTGACGTATACCTTTACTCATGGGAATTTAGGGTTTACCGCCTCCGCTCTCTATCAGTTGCAATATATGTATAACGGCCCGTCGTATTCGAATGGGGTGTGGAGCAGCGTGTCCAGTCTGGATTATGTGAAGCAGGGATTGATACCTGAAGTGTTCTTGGGTGTGCAATATTCCGGCGAGCATGTGTATACCCAGTTGGGCAGTACCTGTCAGACTCTTAAGCCCCGTACGGTGGGGTATAAGACGGTTGATGCGCTCGGAAGCACTATCGCAGTGCGGGTGAAGGAACGGCTCACTTCGTTTACTCCGACATTCTATTTCCAGTATACCAAAGATTTATTAGCTATTAAGTTCCGCACACTGTTGGCGCAAAACACGAGCCATGTGAACCAATTGAACGGATATGGTGTGTCCAATGTGCTACCCGACGGTAGTTGGGAGTATGCACCGCTGCGAGCCTCCATCAGTTATTTGAATGTAGCCGTGGGGAAGACTTATCGCGCTAATTTATTCCTGGGATATATGAAGAACCTCGGTGCCGGCAAGGACTTGTATAATTTCGGTACAGAGCAGGCTGTGAGACACCTCATTTTTATGAAAGCAGGAGAGAATTTCACCCACTTGAACAGTGTATGGCGTGTGGCGCCGTCGATTAGCTATAATTTAAAGCATTTCAATATCGGCCTTGAGTACGAGTGGACGGCCTGCACTTATGGCGACCAAGCCGCCAATGGCAGCATTGTGACGAACGACAATCTGCACATGGTGGATAACCACCGCTTGTGTGCTTTAATCAAATATAATTTTTAGGAGTTGAGGAATTCCTCTACCTTGTCGAGGCTTATGGCGTCGGCAAGGGAATAGGTGCCTATCTGTTCACGCCGGAGCGCGGAGAGGTAGGCACCGCTGTCAAGTGCAAGTCCGAGGTCGCGGGCTATGGAACGGATATAGGTGCCTTTGCCACAGCGAATGCGGAAATCTATTTGCGGAAGGTGTTC
>JAEEGL013647531.1_pt1 | contig 11525 bp, 13 predicted proteins | sample 9134231 | NCBI WGS metagenome assembly JAEEGL01 (sample SAMN16246548, study PRJNA631951) | gut metagenome | biome: gut microbiome; feature: rumen; material: fiber-attached | host: Bos | place: Iran: Karaj | collected 2018-10 | reverse complement strand
ATGTATTTTCTTTGACCTTTTAATATTTTTTTTAATAATTTAATTTTATATTTAAAACCACCCTGTTTATAGTGCCACAAATTCCCTGTTTATAAGGGACTTTTTTATATGTTGTAAAAAGTTCAACAAAAATATTACCCCTGTTATAGGTACTAATCCAACAACCACACATAGATTTAAAAGTGTTTGGAATATTAATATAAATGCAAATCCAAATATTAAATACTTTGCAAATAAATCATCTGTATTAATAGCTTTTTTTATAATATTGTAGTATAAAAATATGAATAAACATACTAACAAAATGCATCCTATAAACCCAAATTCTTCAGTAATAATAGAAAAAATAAAATCAGTTTGTGGTTCTGGTAAATAAAAATGTTTTTGTCTTGAATTAAGAAAACCAAATCCCAATAATCCACCGGGTCCAATTGCATATAAACTTTGTATCATCTGAAATCCGCTTCCAAGTGGATCATTCCATGGATTTAAAAATGAAGTGATTCTAGATAGTCTGTATGGAGCAATTAAAACTAGTATAACTATTCCAATAATTCCTAATACTCCAAGTTTAATAAAGATTGAAACATCACAACCAGAAATAAATATTATTCCTATTAAAGAACAAACAATAACCATGCCACTTCCAAAATCAGGCTCTAACATGATTAATCCAAAAAACAACATTATTATTAATAATATAGGAATAATGAATTTAAAAGTGCTTCTCTTATACTTATCATTATTAGATAGATATTTTGATGTAAAAATAATTAATGATATTTTAGCAAGCTCACTAGGCTGAAAACCAAGTCCAAACAATCCAAACCAACTTCTACTTCCATTTCGAACACTACCTATTCCTGGAATTAATACTAAAATAAGAAGTATAAAACTTATCAATAAGAATTTATTTGAATATTTTTTATAAATATTATAATCAATCTTTGAAAAAATAATCATTAAAAATATACCAATTATAAAGAAAATAAATTGAGATATAACATATTTATATGGATTCCCATATTTAAACTCAGACCATATATATGAACTTGAATATATCATTATTAAACCTATAAATGAAAGTATTATTGTAGTAATAAATATTTTTTTATTAATATTTTTATTCATTATAACACCTATTATAATAATATTTATTATTACAATATTAATGAACAAAAAAAGAGTTTATAAAAATAAACTCTCAACCCCCTTAGTACCCTTAAGTACAAGCGAATTGTATCACATTTGATATCTATTGTCAATTGTAATGTATCATATTTGTTACATTCTGTCAAAAGTAATATTTTTTATCTTTTCTTGTTTTATTGAATTAACAATTAATAATCCTACTCTTTCATAATCAATTTCACCATTTCTAATTGGTATGTTTTTATATTTTGATATTTTTTCAAAATAGTAATCTACTTCATCATCAGAATAATTATCAATTCCAAATTCACTCATTAATATATTTTTATAATATTTATTAAGTTTCTTTAATATATGTATACCTATATTTTCAATAGTAAGGATTTCCTCTTTTATTATTGTCATGCTTGCTAAATTATAGCCTATTTCATCATTTTCGAATTTTGGCCACAATATACCAGGTGTATCAAGTAAATCCATATTTTCATTTATTCTTATTGTACTCAAATTTTTTGTAACACCAGGTTTATTACCTATTCCCGCTATCGACTTACCAACAAGTTTATTAATTAGTGTACTCTTACCTACATTTGGAACACCCACCACTAAGCATTTTGCTTTCTTAGGAAGTAAACCTTTTATATTTCTTTTTTCATTTGTCTCTTTCATTATATTATTTACTTCACTAATAATTTTTTTATAATCATTTGAATTTTTAGAATCACATGTTATAACAATAGAGCCCTCTTTTTTGTATTTATCTATCCATTTATTAGTTTCGTCTTTATCACACAAATCATATTTATTAAATACAACTATATTTTTTTTATCTCTAATTAACTTTTTTAAGTCGGGTATTCTAGATGAATATGGTATTCTTGAATCAATCACTTCAATAACTATATCTATTGTAGATATAATAGATTCAATATCTCTTTTAGTTTTAGCCATATGGCCAGGATACCAATTTATATTTGTTTTATTATCATTCATTCGTATCACCTGTCTCTTTAAATCTATAAATCATTATAACATAAAATAATTTAATTAATTTAATTTTTCAATCACTTCAATAGTAGTATTACTTAATGCTTCTTTTAATCTTTTACCATCTTCTTTATTTCCAACTATTGAGCCATAATGAGTTGGAATTACTATTTTAGGGTTAATAATTTTGACTAAGTCTGTTGCCTCATTAACATCCATTGTAAAATGTCCACCGATTGGTATTAAGGCTATATCACATTTTACTTTTTCATTATCTATTGTTTTATCTGTATCACCTGCGATATAGTAAGAAATATTGTTATAACTAATAATATATCCAAGCCAATTATTTTCCATTGGATGGAATGGTTTTACACTATTGTAAGCTCTTATTGCTTTAATATTAATACTATATATATTTCTTTCTTCATTTGGATTTAAATATATGTATTCTCTAAATTGTATTTGACCAATAACACCTTCCATTGTTTTAGGAGCAATAATTATTGTTTCTTCATTTTTAACATTATTAATTGATTCAACATCCATATGGTCATAATGATCATGAGTGATAAATATTATGTCTGCGTCATGACATTTTTCTTCTATTTTATATGGATCGAAATATATAACTTTATCCAAAACAATTTTAATACTACTTTGTGTATTAATTTTAATATTATCTACATTCATATTTTCATCTCCCTATAATATACAATTATCTCATTTATTTAATTCAAGACGCAATTTTTGTATTTTTTCCTTATCTTCAACATATTCAAATCTAGGTTTAACGAAATTATTTGATCCTCTTTTTTCAAATGAATATCTAGGTATCAATTGAACATGAAAATGATTCATCGGACCATCACACATCGTACATAAATATACGCTTTCAGCACCATATACTATATATTTTTGCACATATCTCATCATTTATTTCCATCATATCTTTATAATGAGTTTTTGTACTAATCGCAGCATGTCCATTAGCTCTTGGATTACCCACTAAAAAGCATTCAAAATCATCATCTTCATATATCATTTTTTCACTATTATCACCATAAAGTACACTGTCATTTTCTTTATTAAAACATGTTGGACAAATTCAATTATCAACTATATCAACAACTGTTACTTTACCTTCTAATACTAACATTTTAATTTCTTCATTACTTAGATTCTTTAAATTCATAATATTACTTACTTTTCTTTTTTATCATATGTTTTTTCTAAAAAGATTCTTTTATTAAATCCACCTCGTTTTAAACTTTTTTGATTAGATATTTCAATTATATCATCTAAGTTTTTGTTTTCTAATATAGCGATAGATTTAATTACTTCCAAAACATCTGCTAATTCTTCAAGCACTTCATTTTTATCTTTACTATTAATCACTTCATATGTTTCTTCTTGTAACTTTTTATATAGTTCTAACCTATATTCTTCATTATTTAATACTCTAGTAACAGCCACTTCTCCATTACTATCAATAATATTTGGAATATTATCTCTAACTAATTTATTAAATACTTTTTCCATAATTATTTTACCTCTCATTATTATTTTTACAATTGCTTCTGCTACATCTTTATTAAATTTCTTCTAAGCGAGTTTTTCTATAACTTTTTCATATCTGATTGAACTTTTTGTCATACCAATAATTTTCAAATTAGGGTACATATAAAGAAATATTTTTCATCATATATTCTTCTTTTAATTAATTTTTTCAACAACACTTGAATAAATTATAACAAAAAAAAACCTGAAATGTAAATCTTTCAGACTTTTTTTAAACTACATATTTTAGTTTTGTTGAGTTGGTTTGTTGCTTGGATTTTTAGTTACAGATATATTGAAGTTAAATAATGAAGCACCTTTTGATTCATCATACATGAATGTTACTACTAACATTGCGATAGATGCTAATAACAATAGGTAGAAACCTATTGAAAGGTTATCAAATCCTTCATTTAAGATTAGTCTAGATAAACATGTAAAGAAACCATAACCACCAGCAGCATAAGTAAACTCAGTTCTCTTGTTAAATGCATATAAAGCAGCAACAGCTAATCCTAATAATAAGAATATTACTCTAGATCCATCTTTTAGTTTCCATAAACTATATGAAACAGAATATGCTGAAACATATGGTAAGAATAAACCTAAAATGAATAATGCTCCTGCTCCCATTGCAACATAACTTAGAATCTTGTTTTTGTTTTCCATAACATACCTACTTTCCTTAAGTAAATTATAACACATATATTTATAATTAGTAAACCCCCAAAATAAATAATTTTGAAAAAATTATTTATACTCAACCAAATCCTTTAATTTCTTTCTTATTCTATGGAAAGGACTTGGTGGACAAAGCTTAGATTTATAGCCTAACGGTAATAAACAAACCACTTTATATTTATTATCAATTTGAAATTCATCCATTAATATTTGCTCATTATAATATTTAATCCAAATATTATTAACACCCAAATTTGTTGCCTCTAACATCATATGTGTTGCGACTATACAGGCATCCATTTCACATGTATTTTCTCCATTGTTTGAAAATGCTTTTTCTTTATCTCCTAAAATCATTAATACGGTTTTTGACTTATATCTACATGGAGATGCTTTATCTATTATTTTTAATCCTTCTTCACTTTCTACAACAATTATTTTAAATGGCTGAATATTTTTAGCTGTAGGTGCGATTCTACCGGCTTCTAATATTTTTTCTAATTTTTCTTTTTCTAATTTTTTACTACTAAATAATCTAGTTGCTTTTCTTTCCTTTATTACTTTTTCAAATTCCATATTTTTCCTCCATTTTTATTTTATCAAATATAAATAAAAAGTGTTAATAAAATAACACCTAATTAAAATATGTACCATAATGTATTTCACTAATTGATAAGTCTTCATTAACAGTAAACTCATATGTTGCATCTGCACCACATTCTTCTGTATCAAGAAAACAATATCTTAAATTTATTATTGCTTTTCCTTGTTTTAATCCGCGAACAGTAAAAACCTCATTTCCACCACAACCATCAACATCTTCTGGGCATCCAGAATTATCATAAGCTACAGACACAGTAATAATATCTTTATTATCAATATCATACTTCCAACCATAACCAGTTGAAGGATTACTATAAAGTGAGACCTTTAATGTATAATCATCGTTTGGTGTTTCTTTAATATTATTTTCATTCTTACATCCAGTTGAGATAACAATTATAGAAAAACACAATATACTCAAAATTATCTTTTTCATTTGTTCCTCCTATACTAATAATATAATATATTTAAATATCTATTTCAAATATAATTTTCTTATTTTATTTTTCTTTTCTTCATTAACTCCACAAATTTCATTCATAAAAACATCTATATTCCCATAGTTATTATTTATATAATTTAATGCAGAAAATAAGTATTCTCTTTTTGCTTTAAAAATTTCTATAAATCTAGTTTTAGCATCATTTATAAAAAAATGTGATATCATTTTAAAATACTTTGGCATTTGATAAAAGTTATTAGTATATAAATAATCATTTATCAACGTTTCTTCATCTAATCCCAAACAATATTCGATCATATATGAAACTAAACCACATCTATCTTTACCGGCTGTACAATGCCACAAAATTGCCCCATCATTATCATTTGATATTATATTAAATATCTCATTCCAAACATCTTTCTTATCAGGAGAAACAAATTTAACATATGTATCACTTAAATTAGGAATTTTAGTAGGTATTTTTATCAATTTATTTTCAAAAGTAATACCAAATTCATTTTCGTCAATTAAAGGTATATTATGATATATCGCATTAGGAATAATTACATCGTTTCTCTTTCTAACTTCTTTTTGTGATCTTAAATCTATAATATTTTTAACTTTATAAACACTAGATAATATATGAACATCTTTATCATTAAGTTTACTTAATTCAGAACTTCTAATTAGTTTTTTCTCTTTAATATTACCATATGATATATCTCTAATATTTTTTACCCCAGTTAGTTCAATTTTTTCCATATTTTTCTCCCTGGTAAGATATAATACACTTTTTTTCTTAAAATGTAAATAAAAAGGATTCAAATTGAATCCAAATTATTTTCTCTTATAAATTGTATCATTACCAAATGAATCTTTGATATTTAAAACATCACCATCAATAGTGTATGTTGTTTCAAATGCTGCTGTACTACCATCATATGTAATTGATAATTTATTATCTTCAGTTGTATAAGTAAATTTAGCTTCTACACCAGCATATGAATAACTACCAGTACCATCTTCATTGAAAGTATAAACATACCCTCCTGATTCATATTCCCATTTGCCAATTAGTCCTTTTTTTCCACATCCAGTTAAAAGAACGAATGAGAACATGCATAGTAATACAATACCTAATAAATACTTTTTCATATATTCTCCCTTTCTTAAAGTAAATATAACACAAATTTAATGTATTATCAAATATTAATTAATACTATATATATTTGATTCAACCTCAATACTAGAATCAAATTTATGGAATATTAGCGTTATCATATAATTAAGAATTTTATATATATAGAATGAATCTAATACAAGTATAAATGTAATGATTACAATTGTGTTGTTAACAGGTATTATATTAAAGAATTCTGGTTGGAAAAATAAACAATATATAAATCCAATTGTCATTACACTAAACAATGTACCTCTAAATATATTAAGTGGGTGACATATCTTAAATAAATAATATAGTCCTGTTATAGTAGTTAATATTACACAAATACTACTTTGTACCGTATAAGATAAATTAAATAAACTTGAAAGTGCAGATATCAAAACAACATTAAATACTACGGTTAATGAAACAGGTAAACTTTTTGCAAATACTTTAAATAGGAATTTACCTTTAACAAGCTCATGGTTTGGCTCCAACGCCAGTACAAATGATGGAGCACCTATTGTAAATGTAGTTATAAATGTTAATTGTATTGGAATAAAGAAATATTTTTGGAAAGATAAAATACTAAATATTATTAACATTATAGTATATAATGTTTTAACTAATAATAGTGATGCACTTCTTTCAACATTATTAATAGTTTGTCTTCCCTCTTCAACTACTCTTGGTAAAGAATTGAAATCATCATTCATAAGTATTAATTGAGATACATTTCTAGCAGCATCTGTTCCAGATTTAACTGATATTGCACAATCACTTTCTTTAAGCGCTAAAACATCATTAACACCATCTCCAGTCATTGCAACTGTATGACCCTTTGATTTTAAATATTTAATTATTAATTTCTTCTGCTCTGGTCTTGCTCTTCCAAAAACTTGGTTATCATCAATAGCAGCTTTTAATTCATCATCAGTTAAAGAGCCAATATCAATACCATTTAAATCTTCAAGTCCTACCTTTTTAGCAATTGACATAACTGTTTTAACATTATCACCAGATATTATTTTTACCATAACATTATTATTTTTAAAGTAATCAAGAGTATCTTTAGCAGAAGGTCTAATAATATCTTCTATTAAAATATAACCTAAAGGTTCAATTTTATTTAATCCCTCATCTAATTTTCCTTCTTTTTTTCCAAAAGCAAGTACTCTATAATTATCTACATTTTTTTCTATAATTTCTTTATCTACTTTATCTTTAAAAAGTATTTCTGGAGCTCCTAAATAAAGAGAATATTCATTAAATTCTAATGCTGAAAATTTTCTACTTGATGAGAATGCAATTCTATTTTTAGCTTCTTCTTTAGTGCCCTCATAACGATCTTTTAATGCTAACATTGTTGGATTATTATCATCACTTGATAATGCATACTTTCTTAGATAATTATCTATTTCATATTTAGAATAATCGCCAACTGGTATTATTTCTTTTAAACACATTCTTCCAACTGTTAATGTACCTGTTTTATCTAAGCATATAGCATCTACTCTTGCTAACGTTTCGATTGAATACAACTGTTGCACAAGAACATGTACTCTATATAGTTTTATTACTCCAACAGCCATTACAGATGAAGTTAATAATACTAAACCATCTGGAATCATTCCAACTAAAGATGCAACAGTAGTAAATATACTTTCAGATATAACTCCAGTAACATTATATTGATTTATAAACATTATTACTCCTATAGGAATAATCAAGATAGATAATACTTTAAGCATTTTAGTAAATGAACCCATTATCATAGATGGAGCATCTTTTTTATTTTTCGCTTCATTAGATATTTTAGATACATAATTATCTTTACCAACATGTATAACTTGTGCATAAGCATTACCTGATAATATATATGAACCAGATAATAATTCATCGCCTTTAACTTTCTTTATTGAATCACTTTCTCCAGTAATTAATGATTCACTAACTTCAATTTCACCATCTAGTACTATGCTATCACAAATAACTTGATGTCCTAATGATAGTTTAATCACATCATCCATTACAACTTCTTCTAAAGCACATTGTTTAATTTTGCCATCTCTTAAAACATCCACTTTACTTTCAGATACAATTGCCAATTTATCTATTATTTTCTTTGATATTATTTCTTCAATTATACTGATAATAGAGTTAACAATAATAACTCCCATAAATAAGCAATTCTTAAGAGCATCTATTACACTAACATTAATAACTCCAGCTACAAACACAGCTATTCCAAGAGCTGTATTTAGGAAGTTAAAATATGTAAACACATTATCTTTAATAATTTGACCAATTGTTTTTGTTTTAGGTGCGTCATTATAATTGACCAAACCATTTTCTATTCTACTTTGAACTTCTTTACTGGTTAATCCTTTGCTATAATCTTTTTCCATAAATATCTACTCCATTTACTTTATTTATAGTTTTATTATATCACTTATATTTTAAATATTTAACTCCTTTTAATATAATTTACATTTTTATATGAATTATTTTTCAAAAGAAAAGAGGCTCTTAGTTTATACTAAGAGCCTACACTTCCATAGTGTTTCAATCCAATTTTAAATGACAATAAGCATGGTATTAAAAATATAAATACCAATAATGGTGAAAACATATATAGTGTGTTGTTTGATTTACCCAAGAAATATATCAATGGATAATAATTTATAAATGCATATGGAATTATAAATGTAAATACAAATCTTACACCTTTTTTATATATAGATATAGGATATTGTGCTAAAAACTTACCTCCATCAGTTAAAACATTTTTTACTTCTAGTCCTTGAACTGTAACAAAGCAATAAGAAGCAGTTAGAATAAATATTCCTAGGAATATTACTATAGATCCAACAATCATTAATATTAAAGTTATTACTTTAAATATATTCCAATCAATATTTAATTTTACTAATGAAATAATCATTATAATTATAGCTTGTATAACTCTAAATATTTTTATTAAATCTATTTCATTGCATATTGTTTGAAACAATATTCCTCTCGGTCTTACTAAAAATCTATCAAGATTACCATTTATTATTAAATTTTCAAATTTATCTATTCCTCTAAAGAATGTTTCTGAAAAAGAATAACCCATTTGAATAATTGAAAAACACAATAAAACTTCATATACTGTAAATCCTTTAATATTATTAAATTTATAAAATAAACCAATTATCATAAAATAGAATGTAAAAAACACAAAGAATTGACTTATTGAATTAAAAATAAATGAAGCTTTATATTCTAATTTACTTTTAATATTTAATTTTAAACTTTCTAAAAACATATTAACCACCTTGAATAACAGCTTTCCTTAATATATTTTTAGTAATGATGTGTCCAATAAGAATAGAAATTACTATCCAAAATAGACTTCCTAAAAGTAAATATCTTCCTTCAAATACACTTATATCTCCAGAATATACTCTAAATGGAAAATCGTTGATATATCTAAATGGTAATAAACTAGATAATTTTTGAAGCCAAACAGGTAAAAATGGTAGAGGTATTATTAATCCCATAAATATTTCAGCAATAACTGAATATGCACTAGTAAGTCCTCTAGAATCCAAAGTATATATCGTAAGTATATGAACTAATAATGATAAAGCAGTCGTTAGTAAACAAGCAAATATGAGCGCTATTAAAAATATTATAAATGCATGAATATTTAGCGGCATTGCTAATTTATACGGATAAGGCAATAATAAACCAATTATGATTATAGGAGAACATCTAAGTAAAGTTGCAATTATTCTATTAGCTAACATTTTAATATAGAATTTAAAATAGAAATTTTGTGGCCTAATTAATTCATAAGCTATATTTCCATTTTTAATCATTCCTAATAATTCCTCATCAGCAAGAAATGGATAAGTTACAGCAAAAAATGATTGTTGAAGCCACATATAAGTAATCAAATTTTGTAAATTCATTGGTGCATTTACATCCTGATTAGATTCATATAATGCAAGATAAAGCATTATATAAACTAAACCAAAAAACAATTGAGTAGATATACCAGCTAATGCAGCAGCTCTATATTGTAAATTGTTTATCAACCTTATCTTAAAAAGATTTAAATATGATCTCATATTTTATAATCTTCATATAATTTTAATATAACATCATCAATTAATTCATTATCTATTTCTAAATCACTAATAGCATATCTTTCAGATAAATAATTAATAAATTTAGAAACACTAATAATATTTGAATCAATTATAAAATTATATCCGCCATTAATTTTCTTTTTACTAACAATTCCTTTTAATCTAAAAGTTTCTATTCTGTCACGAGTATTAACAACAATGTTCTTGTGACTGCCATATTTTGTTTTTAATTTTTCAAGTGATCCATCGTATAGTATTTGTCCCTTACCTATCAATATAATTCTTTTGGCAAGAGTATCAATATCCATCATATCATGAGTAGTTAAAATAATAGTTACTTTTCTTTGTTTATTAATTTTCAAGATAAAGTCTCTTACTATTTTTTTACTAGCAGCATCTAGACCTATTGTTGGTTCATCCAAAAATAATATTTTAGGATTATGAAGTAGTGATGCAGCTATTTCACATCTCATACGTTCTCCTAAACTTAATGATCTTACTGGCTTTTTTATTACTTCTTGAATATTTAGTAAGTTAACTAATTCATTCTTAGTATTTTGATACTCTTTATCACTTAGCTTATAAATATCTTTTAATAAATCAAATGTATCCTCCGCAGGTATATCCCAAGCTAATTGACTTCTTTGCCCGAAAACAACACCTATATTAGAAACATATTTTTTCCTATCTTTGAATGGATTTAAACCATTTACTTTTATGTTTCCAGCGGTTGGCAATAATATTCCACTAAGCATTTTAATTGTAGTACTTTTTCCAGCACCATTTGGACCTATAT
>JAEEGL012871315.1_pt1 | contig 11525 bp, 7 predicted proteins | sample 9134231 | NCBI WGS metagenome assembly JAEEGL01 (sample SAMN16246548, study PRJNA631951) | gut metagenome | biome: gut microbiome; feature: rumen; material: fiber-attached | host: Bos | place: Iran: Karaj | collected 2018-10 | reverse complement strand
TGCGCCCTTTATGCCGAAACAATACGTTCCAGTGGTCGAATCAAAGTGAACCTATTGCAACAAGACCATTGTCTTATGTATTTAAGACGCACATCTTACAGCAATAAGACGCGCGTCTTACATCAACAAGACGCGCGTCTTGCACGATTAAGACCTTGGTCTTGTTGGCTATTGTTACCTTTGCTTGCGCGTTTGGAATGCGTTGTTGGGTCCTTTGCTAAGCTTTGTTGGTGTGTGCGCAATGCTTCGTTGGGGCGAGAGCGGTGCTTCGCAACGAACCGATGGAGCAGTGAGGACAGAGCCAAGCTTGTTTGAGCTATGCCGAGTCGCGACAGAGGAAGACCCAGTAGCCCCCAAGGGGGGGAGGAAGATTAGCAGCACCGCCTGGCAGGAATGTCGGGTGGTGCTGTTTTATGGCGTATTCTTCAGTTTGTGTGACAATAATTTGTCTAATCCAAAGATTTTTACTAAAATTGTAGGCAGAAATAAAGGTTTAAAGGTTTAATCGGGCTTCGCCCTGTTTAACAGTTTAACCTCACAACCTCAATACCTCAAAACCTTACAACCTTACAACCTCAAAACCTAATATATATGTACGACAAAGAACGCGGGCTGTATGTAGCCCATTGCGAGAATGGCCCATTAAGCATTTTGGGCAAAATGGCAAATCGCCACGGATTGGTAGCAGGTGCTACGGGTACGGGTAAGACCGTGACCCTGCAGGTTCTTGCCGAGAGTTTTTGCCAAGTTGGTGTGCCCTGTTTCATGGCAGATATGAAGGGCGACCTCTCGGGCATCAGCCAGATAGGTAAGTTGTCGGGCTTCATTGAGAAGCGTATGCCTGAGTTCGGCATCGAAAATCCTGAGTTTCAGTCATGCCCCGTGCGCTTCTTTGACGTCTATGGCGAACAGGGTCATCCCATGCGTGCCACCATCTCGCAGATGGGACCACAGCTCTTGTCGCGCCTGCTTGGACTGAATGAGACGCAGGACGGTGTGCTGAACATCACCTTCCGCATTGCCGATGAACGCGGACTCCTGTTGACCGACATGAAGGACCTTCGTGCCATGCTCGACTTCGTGTCGAAGCACGCCAAGGAATACACCACGAAGTATGGCAATATCTCCACCGCTAGCGTAGGAGCCATTCAGCGTGCCTTGCTGCAGTTGGAAAACCAGGGTGCAGAGAAGTTCTTTGGTGAACCCTCGTTCGATATCCACGACCTGCTGCAAACCGAAGGTGGAAAGGGTGTGATGAACGTGTTGGCTGCCGACAAGCTGATGATGCAGCCCAAGTTGTACTCAACCTTCCTCTTGTGGTTGCTCAGCGACCTCTATTCGCAACTGCCTGAGGTCGGTGATTTGGAGTATCCGAAACTCATCTTCTTCTTCGATGAGGCTCACATGCTCTTCGAAGACACGTCAAAGGCGCTCGTTGATAAGATTGAACAGGTCATCCGCCTGATTCGTTCGAAGGGTGTGGGCATCTACTTTGTGACACAAAGTCCGACGGACATCCCCGAGAACATTCTTGGTCAGTTGGGCAACCGCGTGCAGCATGCCCTCCGTGCTTATACTCCGAAGGACCAGCGTGCCGTGAAGACGGCTGCCGACACCTTCCGTGCCAATCCTGCCTTCAAGACTGATGAGGCCATCATGAACCTGGAAACGGGTGAGGCTTTGGTAAGCTTCCTCGACGAGAAGGGTGCGCCCAGTGTGGTGGAACGTGCCAAGATATTGTTCCCACTCAGTCAGATTGGAGCCATCACCGAAGGACAGCGTTCCGATATCATTCGTCAGTCGCGCCTCTTTGGCAAATATGACAATGCCGTGGACAACCATAGTGCTTTCGAGCAACTGCAGCAGATGGAACAAGAGATGCAGGAAGACGCCGAGTCTACTGAGAACAAAGAATCTTCCGAGAAGAAGGAAGAAAAGAAGAAGCCCGGTATCATGTCGAAGGTCATCAAGGCCATCATCACTGCCATCACGGGCACGTTGGCAACCATTGCCGGCACGATGGTTTCGGACGCCATCACTGGTAAGAAGACCAAGACGAAGACATCTACAGCAGGTAAAATAGCAAAGAATACCACGTCGGCAGCTACGCGTACGATTACGCGCGAACTGACTCGTGACATCCTGGGTAACTTGACGAAGTAATATTTACAACATAAGGATAAAGAAAGGCGCCTCCACTAAAGAGGCGCCTTTCTTGTCTTATCGCATTCAACTTAATTTAGTTTCCATACAACGGAGGAGTAACTTTGCTCCACCGTTTTCTCTATGTCGTCGGGAAGGTTGCAGAAGAAGTCGATTCCCGTCAATTCCTCCAGTTCGTCTATGCTCACGGCATAGTTCTTGAAGGTGGTGTCAGTGTTGGCTTCGTGCCTCATCCAGAAACCGACAGCGGCATAGCCTTCGTTTGTGGAGATGTCATTACGCTTGCGTAATAATGCCATAAAGAAATAGTTTGGTGCAGGTATCTTGCGTACCATCGTATAATTACCCTTGTCGATGGTGCCACCCTTGACAACATAGAGCGTGTCGCGGAATGAGTTTGAGTTATAAACATTGCGCACACGACCCTCAAGTTCTAGCCAAATGCCTTGTGCGTTGAATGCATTCAGCTGTGGCTGTATGTTGCTCAGATAGAAGGTCTGTGAATTGGCTTCAGCAGTTCGTTGACGATCGGCACTGGCCACAATATGTCCGCGGTCGTGACCATTGGAATAATGGTCGTCGAGTGTAGTGCGATAGGCGAAGGGGATGAGCGGGTCCTCGCGGAAATCACTAGAGTAGCCTACACTGCCTCCTGTGTTAGACCTATCCCAACGGAAGGCCGACCAACGCTGGGCACGCAGTGGGTTGTTCCACTCGATGCAGAAGTTCACACCGTCGCTGGTGGTATGGACAATGAACAGATTATCGTTCCCTCCTTTCAGTCGAGGAATCTCCATACGTGTGGCTACCTTGCGTAGGTCAGTACTCCCTTCGGTTACGGCATTTATGGAGCCTAACTTAACGACTTCTCCATTACTGCGTATGTCTGCCGCGCCCAACAGATTGACATTTCCGTTAGTGTTCGCTTTGTCAATGCTGCTGGGTGGCGTGAATTCATCTTCATTGTTGACATCGCAAGCCACGAAAAAAAACATCAGCCCCAAGAGGAGGCTGATGTTTAGTGTCGGAAAACGCCGACTCGTATTACTTGCGTGTCTTTGCATAGCGGCTCATGAACTTATCAACACGACCGGCTGTGTCAACCAACTTAGATTTACCCGTGTAGAAGGGATGAGAAGTGTTGGAGATTTCCAACTTAACGAGGGGATAGGTCTCGCCTTCGAACTCGATGGTCTCACTGGTCTTGCAAGTTGAGCGGCTGAGGAACATATCGCCATTGCTCATATCCTTGAACACTACAGGGCGATAGTTTTCGGGATGAAGATCCTTTTTCATTGCTTTATCTTTTTATTTGTTTTTTAATCGTTTAGGTTTCGAATAGAGTTGGTAACACGGCATAAGCCCACTATTCGGACTGCAAAATTACAAAATAATTCTCAATTCATAATGCATAATTCATAATTTTTTTACTTTCAATAGAAAAATGCCAGAAAAAAGCCTCGCAACATATGTGCTGCGAGGCTTTATGCATGTTATGGTGTTTGCTTATTTCGTCTCTACCGTAATGGCGTCGATGTACAGAGCACCAGCCTTGTCGTTGGCGATGGTGAAGTAGCTGTAATCGCCATTTAAGGCAAACACGTCAAAGGTGTAGGTGTAGATCTTGAAACCTTCTTCCTCACTTACGCTTGTTGCAGTTGGCTGTATGGCTGAGCCGCTGGGGTGTGATTCGGTGCCAACATAGAAACTGAAGTTGGGTTCGTACTGGGCATCACTCTTGGTGCGTGCAACCAATATGACTTTGCTTATAGGCTTGAAGGGCGTTACATTGGTGATGAAGCCTTGCTTGGACTTGTCGGAGTCATTACCCTGCATCTGTATGCCTCCGCCGTTGGCAGTGGTGGCGTTGCAGATCTTGCAACCTACGAAACCTGCACCATTCACGGTGAACTTATACCAAGTGCTTTCGGTGGCTACAGCCTGACTGCCATAACCATTGGTGGCAAGACCCGTGCCACCTGATGCAATGTTACCAGCGGTGATGGTGAAGCCTGCTACGGGGTCTGTGCCTGGTTCTTCTCCCCCACCTGATTCACCTCCATCGCCGGGTTCCTCGGCTTCCTGTCCGTTGAGGATGACAATGATGCTGCCTGCGCTGAATTCATAGGTACCCTTGAAGTTCTGAAGCTTACCCTTGATTAGAACCTCGTCATTTACTTTGATTTGGTCTTCTGCAGTGAAGTCTGCACCGCCCAGATACTTACCACGGTAGATTTCCAATTTTTTGTCGCCGCTGGGAGCTCCCGTTGCATCGAGGTCGATGATGTAGTAAGTGGCATTGCCATTCTGGATGCTAACCTCGTCAATCTTGGAGATGTTGCCTTTTACATAAACTTCCTCACTGTAATAAGGATTCTTGCTGTCGGTGGTCTTCTGCAGTGTGGAGCAGAGTTGAAGTGCGCCTACTACATTGTAGGGATCTTCCTTGGTACCGCTACCCGATGCACCGGTGAAGTCGGGAACCTCGGGCTTCTGTCCGTTGAGTTCCACGATTTCGCTGCCCTGTGCCATTTCAGGTGTCTTGTTGAAGAGGGTCAGGACTCCGTGAACGATGACATTGTCGCCCGTCTTGAGGTAGTCCTCAGTTTCTATCTTCTCGCCACCCAGACCGTTGCCACGGAAGATTTCGAACTTATTGTCGGTGTTGCCATCGTCGGAAATGAAGTAGGTGGCATTGCCATGTTCGTTGCCGGGCTTGTCTGCGCCCTTGTCGTCACCCAACTGGCAGACGATACCCTTGACGTAAACCTCATCTGCTGTATTCGCACCGGCATTGATGAGAGCCAAGGCATCGGCTACGGTGTAGGGATTCTCCAGGGTGCCTTCGCCTTCCGTCTCAACAACTACGGGTTCGGGTACGGTGGCCTCGCCTTCCATTACCTTGAAGTTCTGTACCTCCCAGGTTGTGGATTTGGTGGCAGGAGCCTCGAAGTAGAATGCAAAGACTACGTTCTCCTGGTTGACCAGTTCCTCGGGAAGCTGGAACTCACCGGCATTGGTGAATTTCCAACTCTCAGCAGCAGGAACGGGTTTGAAGTCTGTAATGTCCAGCCAGTTGCATGCTGTGGGGTCGCCCTCATAATAGTTGGAAACGAGCACCCGGCAGTGTTGAGCATACTGTGGGTCGTTAGAAGAGTACATGAGGCAATTGTCGAAGGTGAACTTCACCTTGCCGTCGCTGCTCTTGGTCTTGATTGGGGGAGAAACCAGATAACCACGTACCTCTCTGTTTGCCTTGTTGCCAGACCCGTCCCAATCCTTATAACCTGTGGCTTGGGCGTAGTTGTTACCCAACGACCAAGGATCATCGGGGGTGGCTGCAATAACAGTCCAACCTGTGTTGAGGTTCTTACTTTCATAGATGACTGCTTCACCACTACTAGGAAGGGGGTAGGGGGCAGGTACATCTTCGCAACTGCTCAGCGCAAAGACACCGAGCAAGGCGCAAATCATGGATTTAAATAGATTTTTCATAGCTAATTATATATTTGTTGTTGTTTCGTTGTTGGAGTTTATGGGGTGTTAGATTTGCCCGGGTATAGAACCTTGGTTGTTGTCTTCCCCTGTGGGGTCTTGAGTCTGCTGACCATTGTCGCCGTTATCGGGAGTGTTCCCATCTGCGGATTTAATGTCTTTGGCATCGCGGAGAACGAGTTCCCACTTTGGTTCGCCTTTATCCTTGCTTTGGTATACCTTCCAGATTCCAGTGAGGTTCATCTTGCCCTTTGGTATGGGAGTGTTGGCAAAATCAGCATAGGTGCTGGTGTAAATGCAGAACTTCGAAGAGTTTTCATAGGGTTGGTCTGCGAAATAGCGCTCCACGCTGTTGTTTCCTCCTTTGGGTGCCCACGTCGTTGTGCCGTCGGCATCTTTGATGCTCACATTCTTAATGGTCATGAGCTTGCCAGCATCGTCAGCTGTGGGGTTATCAGGGAAATCGATGCAAACCACCTTGCTGGGGTCGGCTTTGCCCATGAGTTTCACGTGTTCCTTCCAGATGCTGTGGTTCATGCGGCTGGGGAAAGTGTTTCCAGCGTTGTTGGTATAGGGTGTTCCCACTTGTGGCTGGAACCCGTAGCATCCAAAGTAGAGTCCTTTAAGGTTGATGAGTAACTCTTGGCCTACGGGCATCATAGCGTAGAGGTCGCTGGCGGCAATGCCGATGATGAGTCCATTGCCTTGCTCGTCCTGCACGGCTATACTATTGTATATGTTTCCTGACAAATCGTTGCCTGTTACGCGCACTTTCAGTTGCACGTCATCGGTAATCTCTAGGCAACTGAAAGATTTGTTGTAATCGGGATACATGCTTTTCAGTTGCGCGATGCTGATAACGTTGGTCTCGGTGATAGCATTATTGCCGTAGGGCGCACCATCGGAGAAGTCGGGAACATCCCAATCGCCATCTTGACAGGCGGTGCAGAGCACACAGAGCAGACAGAGGCCGCAGAGGTATTTTATATGGTCTTTCATAGTCATATCAATTATGAATTTGAATTATGCATTATGAATTATGAATTGAATCAGAAGCGGTAGTTGAGATTCAGCATAAAGTTGATGCCTTGTGCATAGAACTTCTTTGGATTCTTCTGGAAGTTGTATGTACGGTTCATCTCAACGCCCTCCACGGTGGAGTAGTTGGTAGAACGGCTCTGCTCGTAACCGCCCGTGCATATCTTGCGATTGTTGGTGATGTTGGTCACCATCAAGTTGACGTTCAGTGGGTGGTGTGCAATGCGGAAGGTGTGTCCGATGCTTCCGTCAAGCATAAAGCCGCCTTTACCCTTGGCCTGTGCGAAATTGTCGCGACCGGCATCTGTAAGCATGGGTGTGCCGTCGGCGCTGTAGCCGCCCAATCTATTGTTTTCATTGGGCTCTCCTACACCAGTCTGTTTCAGCACGTAGTCAGCAACACCAGAGTGATATTCGCTGGAGTTGGGGTCGCCTATGACGGAGTAACGCATGTTGGGCGAGTAGGAGAGATAGATGCGGTCGTAGTAATTAGCATTGAGGTTGAAGTACCATCCCTTTATGCTATACTTTAGTCCCAGACTGACGGCTGCCAAAGGTGTGCCGCTTTCGCGCATATCTTTGTTCAGACAGATAGCCGAACGCTCTAAGCCCTCGTTGGAAAGCATATAGGTAGCGTGGGTATCCTTTGTGTATTTTGCTTCAGCGATAGAACCAATGAGGTTGATGTTGAAGTTGCTTGTTACCTTAACCTTTACGCCCAGTTCTGCACCATAGTAGTTCTTTTCTACGCCGTACAGGCTATTGTAGGTGAAGGAGTTTTCGTTATCATTATAGAATTGCTGCCATTCTGTACCATCGTAGGTGTGAGTGAAGTAGGCCGTGAAGTTGAGTTGCACCCAACGGTTGTTGAGCATATAACCCAGTTCCGAGGATAGAATCTTCTCGTTCACTAAATCGCGAACGAAGTTATTGTTCATTTCGGGACTCACGAAGGCCACGTTGGCATGTGGGGCGCGGGTTTCGTAACCCACACCGAAGGAAATGGCGTTTCCGGCACCCAGGTTCAGGTTCGTGCCCATCTTGAAACCACCATCCAGGAAACGTGCCTTACCACTCTTGCCGTAGCTGAGTTTGATATCCTTCCCTGTGTTGTCAACGTAGTTGGCAAAGATACCATTATTCATTTTACCATCGCGCCACATCTGCGAGCCTCCAATCTTAGCGGAGATGAAATTATGGCTGATGCCCTTGTCCTTGGTCCAAGTAGCCCACCATTTAGCGCTTTGCACCATCAGGTTGTAGTCGTAGCGGAAGCGGTCGCCCACCTTCACGAGTCCGTCCTTGTTGTTCAGGTCATAATAGGTCTGGTCGGCTCCAATGGCATACGTTCCTTCGGCATACGTGTTGCGGTTGTGGAAGAACTGTGATCCCAACAAGTCGTCCATTGTCTCGTAATGCATGCCTTTGTTGGTTCCCAACAAGATGCCTGTTTGTAGTTTTGCGTCTTGCGACACATTCCAGTCGAAGGAGGAACCCAGCGAGAAGGTCAGATGGTCATTGTGTCGGCGTTCGATGTAGTAGATGGCATCGTGACCTGTGGCATTAAGTTGCTGGTTTGCAAAGTATAGTTGGTCAAAGTCGATTTGCCGATAGGACTTCGACATCCAGTTATTGTATGCGTTCTGCCAAGCCGTCATCTCGTCGTCGGTGGGTGCTGTGTCACCCCACACGTCGTAATTATACGAGGGGAATCGTTTCCAATAATCGGGGTGGGGGTTGGTGCCCGAGTAGTTCAGCTTGCTTGCACTGTACATAGCATACTTACCAATGGCGCTAGTAGTCAACTTCATGCGGTCGTTGATTTTGAAATCCCAAGTTAGCAATGCGGTGGGCTCGAAGTTGTTCACCACGCGGCTTGCACGCTTCTTGCCGTTTTGGTAACCCCAATAAGGATTGTACTGATAGTCGTTGGCGAGCCAGTAGGCCTCATCCGTAGAGGCTCCCTGTTGTGCGCGCTCTGTGGGGTTGCCCCATGTGGCGAGGTTCAGCGAATGACGCTCGTTGAACTGCTTTTGTGCTGCCAGGAAGTAGGAGAGAGAGTTGTAGAAAGTTCCCTCTACGGCTGCCGTATTCATGTTTGCCCAACGGTAGCCGATTGTACCAGCGAAAGCCCATCCGTTTTTCATCATTCCTGTGCCGAATGTGTACATGGCCCGGGCTGTGTAGTTGCGGTTGGCACCCGAAAGGGTAATCTTGTGGCCAGCGGGGATAATGCTGGCACGTAGGTTATAGTTCGACGAACCTCCGATGTTGGCCATGGAGAAGGCGTTGGATTCAAACACACCGCTGGCGTCGATGTTGCGCGTTGCATCGTTCATACCACCGATGGTGGAGTAGTTGAACTGTCCGTTCTCGGCATTGTTCACCTGCACACCATTGAAATAGATGTCGTTGTAGCGCGAGTTGTAGGCGCGGAACTTGTAGCGGACGGGACTAAATAGATAGCCCACATTGCTCGTGTACACATTGTTACTCGAGTTCACCATGATGACATTCTGCGTCACATCGTCATCTTCGCCCAACTGCGATTCCGTGAAGACGAAGGCGGCATTGTCCTGTTTGAGCGCCGTGTCGGTCTCAGGATTACCCTCCGTCGTTTCGGTGTTTTGGGCGAAGCTTAGTGATGTCATTGCAAGGAATGTCGCCACCAGTTTAAGCTTCTTTGTCATAGTGTATGTTTTTGTTGTTTTTTATGATATTATTGGGTCAAAGATAAGAAATAATTCACAATCCGTAATTCATTATTCATAATTATTTTGATTCGCCTTCCTTTTTTCATGTTTTTCGCCCTTTCACTTTTCTCTTTTCACTTTTATTTGTATCTTTGCATGTGAAAACACATGGAATAATACGAAATAAGGTATAGCTATGCGTAAAATTGCACTTCTTCTACTTTCTGTGTTCGTCTTTAGCGCGTGCGTGCGTGCAGAGAAGAGGTACGGGCTTTACCCCGTTGCCTTCTACAATCTCGAGAACATTTTCGACACCATCCACGATGAAGGCAAGAACGATTATGAGTTCCTTCCCTCTGGTTCCTACCACTGGGACAAGAACAAGTATGAGAATAAGCTAAAGAACATGGCTCGCGCCTTGCTTGACCTGGGGACAGACAAAGTGCCGACGGGCGCTGCCATCATAGGTGTAAGTGAGGTGGAGAACAGTCGTGTGCTCGATGCCCTTACAGCTCAGCCTGGCATGGTGAAGCGTGGAATGAAGTACATCCACATTGAAGGTCCCGACAAGCGTGGTGTGGATTGTGCCTTGCTATACAATCCTGCTGTGTTCAAACCTGAAAAGTGGTTCCTCCAGCCTTACGTCTATGAGAACGGAGACACTACGCGTGCCACCCGTGGATATCTGACGGTGCAAGGCAAACTCGATGGCGACGCATTGACAGTCATTGTTTGCCACTGGCCAAGTCGTGGAGCCACAAGCTATTTCCGTGAGATTGCGGGTAAGCAGGTGCGCCACCTTACCGATAGCATTGCTAAGGCAGATCCCAAGCAGCGCATCATTGTCATGGGTGATATGAACGATGATCCCGACAATGTTTCTTTGGCAAAGAAACTTGGAGCACGCCGGAAGATGAAGGACGTAAGAGATGGCGATTTCTACAATCCTTGGTGGGATATGTTGCGTTCCAAGGGGCAGGGCACGCTGACGTATGATGGCGGTTGGAACCTCTTCGACCAGATTGTCGTGTCGAAAAACCTGCTTGACGTGAAGGGCATCAAGGACTATCGTCACTTGACGCTCCACTCGTGGCACATCTTCCGTCGCGACTATCTCATTCAACAGTCGGGACGTTACAAAGGTTCGCCCAAACGCACATCCTCTGGTGGTGTGTGGCTCAATGGCTACAGTGACCACCTGCCCACCGTTACGTATTTGATTAAAGAGATGAAATAATAAAAAAGAGGACCTTCCCCCGGCCCCTTTCCAAGGGGCGAGGGGAGTAAATAGTACTGGAAAGTCAAAAACGATATAATAAAAACAATTATTAATCACCCCCTATTACATCATACGCCTTCCCCCCGGGGAGGGGTTGGGGTAGGGGCCTAATTTATTTAATTCTATGACAAGTTACAAAGAACTGGGACTGGTGAACACCCGTGAAATGTTCGCCAAGGCAGTAAAGGGCGGTTATGCAATCCCCGCCTTCAACTTCAACACAATGGAGCAGATGCAGGCTATTGTGCAGGCTGCCGTAGAGACAAAGTCTCCCGTCATCATGCAGGTCAGCAAGGGCGCTCGTGCTTATGCCAACGGCACCATCCTGCGCTACATGGCTCAGGGTGCTGTGGAATATGCTAAGGAACTGGGTTGCCCCAATCCTCAGATTGCCCTCCACCTCGACCACGGAGATAGCTTCGAAATCTGTAAGGAGTGCATCGACAATGGCTTCTCTAGTGTCATGTTCGACGGTTCTGCTCTTCCCTATGAGGAGAATATCGCTATCACAAAGAAGGTGGTTGAGTATGCTCACGCTCACGATGTTACCGTTGAGGCTGAGCTTGGCGTATTGGCAGGTGTTGAGGATGAGGTTAGCGCAGCTGAGAGCCACTATACTCGCCCCGAAGAGGTTGAGGACTTCTCGAAGCGTAGTGGTTGCGACAGCCTCGCTATCTCCATCGGTACAAGCCACGGTGCTTACAAGTTCACTCCCGAACAGTGCACCCGCGACCCGAAGACCGGCAAGCTCGTACCTCCCCCATTGGCATTCGACATCCTGCACGAGATCGAGAAGCGTATTCCCGGCTTCCCCATTGTGCTCCACGGTTCAAGCTCCGTTCCTCAGGACGAGGTTG
>JAEEGL012580261.1_pt1 | contig 11525 bp, 8 predicted proteins | sample 9134231 | NCBI WGS metagenome assembly JAEEGL01 (sample SAMN16246548, study PRJNA631951) | gut metagenome | biome: gut microbiome; feature: rumen; material: fiber-attached | host: Bos | place: Iran: Karaj | collected 2018-10 | reverse complement strand
GAACGTCAGAAATAATTCGTATCTTTACAGCAAACTTTTCGAATAGTCGACACCAGACATGACTAATAACAATACTGACCCAACCCCCTGCCCCTCCCCTACAAGGGAGGGGAGAACCGCAGAGGAAGCCGCCTCTCTCCCCTCCCTTGTAGGGGAGGGGCAGGGGGTGGGGTCAGTATTGTTATTATTCATGTCTGCTTTCGTCTATTCGAAAAGTTTGCTGCAAAGATACGATTTATTTCCGACATTTAGTCGCCTATCGGTGAGAAATCTTTCAAATCTTTCAAATCGAACTGATTTGTGTCTGAGGGCGAACCAGAAAAAGCGGCAACGTCTCCCGACGTGGCCGCTCTTCTTTTTCATAACAATTTAAACACAAATACCTATTAATATAGTACGAAACACTAAAACTATCAATATTATACGAAGCTAATAACTCCTTGTATCGGCTCAGCTGCCGCGTCGGACTTCGGGTCGACAAGTATGTCGCCGCTGGCCTGGGAGTGTATGCTGTCGAGGATTTCGCGAGTGCGCTTATAGGTTGGGGTAGACTCAACGGCGCTGATGACGTCGTCGTTGTCGAGGTCTTCGGGACGGAAGAGGTAGATGTGTGGACGGCGCTTGTAGCGACGCACACCAGCCTCGTTGCCATAGTAGCGACCACGACGCTCTTCGCGTGCAGCGGCCTTCTCCTGCTCCTCGGCAATGCGGTTGGCCTCTTCCTGAGAGTGCTTCTTGAGTCGTGCCTCCATGCCGTCGACGTTGGTAATGCCGAATCCCGTGGCAAGAATGGTGACCTTTACTTTCTTGCCGAGTTCGGGGTCGATGGCAACGCCCCACTTGATTTCGAAGTCGCCGAACTTGTCCATGAAGTCGTTGACGTAGTTCATTTCCTCCATCATGAAGTTGTCGTTGCCCCCCTTTTCTTCGTTGAAGGCGATGGAGAGCAATATCTTCTTGGAGTTGAAGACGTCGTTGTCGTTGAGCAGGGGTGAGTGGAGGGCGTCGTCGATGGCCTTCTTGACACGGTCTTCGCCTTCGCCGTAGCCAGTAGACATGATGGCTACGCCACCGTCCTTAAGAACGGTCCTGACGTCGTTGAAGTCGAGGTTGATGAGTCCGTGGACGGTAATGATCTCGGCAATGGACTTGGCGGCGACGCTGAGCGTGTCGTCGGCCTTGCCGAAGGCGGCCGTCAGCGAGAGGTCGGGATAGATTTCACGGAGGCGCTCGTTGTTGATGACGAGCAGGGCATCGACGTGCTTGGACATCTCCTCTACGCCGTCGAGCGCCTGGTCAATCTTCTTGGCACCCTCGAAGCGGAAGGGGATGGTGACGATACCTACGGTAAGGATGCCCATCTCCTTGGAGACGCGTGCGATGACAGGAGCAGCACCAGTACCCGTGCCACCGCCCATGCCGGCGGTGATGAAGGCCATGCGCGTGCCGTCGCTCAGCATGGCTTTGATGTCGTCGAGGCTTTCTTCGGCAGCCTGCCTTGCGCGCTCAGGCTTGTTGCCCGCACCGAGTCCTTCGGCACCGAGCTGTAGATGTACGGGCACTGGCGAGTCGTTGAGTGCCTGTGCGTCGGTGTTGCAAAGTACGAAGGTGACATCGTGGATGCCTTCGCGGTACATGTGGTTGACGGCGTTGCCGCCACCGCCACCAACACCGATGACTTTGATAATGCTGTGCTCCTTCTCCGGCTCACCGAAGTCGAGGATATCTAAGTTCTTATCTATCATATTATTATTCGATTTACTGATTTACGATTTACTTTGGACTGATGGTTATTCTTCGTCGCCGGTCATAATCTGCTTACCGAAGTTGATAACCCCCTTCTTGAACTTATTCCACTTAGAGTTCTCGCGACGGATACGCTCGGCCTCGGCAGCCTCGGCTTCAGCTTTCTCGCGGGCTATACGCTCCTCTTCTTCACGGCGCAGGCGCTCTTCCTCCTCAGCCTTTTGTTTCTCGGCCTCAGTACGGACCACGCCTGGTGGCAGGTCGCCGGGCTTACGGGCGGGACGCAGGTCGGCCACGTTTCCTGCGGCAGAGCCACCGGACACGGGCTTACCCTGATCGAAGAGACCGCGATTGGGATCGATGGCGCCGCCTGCGCAGTTGATATCGCCCTTGGCAATGAGTCCGAGCACGGTGTTCATCATGGCGTTGCGAGCCTTGATATCGTCCTGTCCACCAGTAACGGTAAACATGGGGAACTTGGCCACACGCACCTTGTCGATATGAGTATGGTTCTGGAAGGCGCGCTCAATGTTCTTGAGGTTGGAACCACCACCCGTGAGGATGATACCGCCGAGGAGCTTGTCGTAGTACTCGGAGGGCACCTGATACCAGGCATTCTCCACAATCTCTTCGAGACGTCCCTCGACAATCTCGATGAAGCGACGGCTCTCGACCTGACGGTCGGAGTCGATAGAGTACTTGAGGTTGTTGTCGATATCGTTGTTCTCGGTAAAGGCGGAGGCGTACTTAAGCTTCATCTGCTCAGCATCGCTCTCCTCCATCTGGAGTGTGGCAATGTCCTTGGTGATGTTGGAGCCTCCCAAGGGTATGACGGCGAGATGCCGAAGGATGTTCTTTGAGAAGACCGAAACGGTTGTGGTATCGGCTCCGAGGTCGATGAGCGCACAGCCTGAGCGACGCTCAGCCTCAGTCAGTACGGCGTCGGCGAGAGCCAGCGGTGCGTTGAGCATCTCGGCAATGGAAATGCCTGCAACCTCGAAACACTTGTTCCAGTTCTTATAGAAGGCCTTGCGCTGAAGGATGTTCAGGTAGTTTCCTTCGAGGTGGGTACACTGGATGCCCACGGGATCCTGCTGATACTGAGAATCGACCTTATACTCCTGAACGGCCGTGTCGATGATCTCCTGATCGGGATAGTGCAGGTTGCGGTTCTGGTCGACGAGGTTGTCGATCATAGCGTCGGTCACAATGGTGCCTGCGGGCAGGTCCTTCGTGACCACATTGCGGACTCCGCGAACCGATTGTCCTCCTACGCCGACATATACTTGCAGAATCTGCGTCTTCAGCTGAGTTTCCAGTTTTGTAACTATTTTCTGCAGGCATTGTGCCGTTTTATCGATGTTGTAAACCACGCCTTTGCGAATGAAGGCCGACGAATCTTCCCTGACGACAGCCAACACCGAGATGCTGCCGTCGAGATTCTTCTGTCCCGCAATACCCGTCACCTTTGACGAGCCAAGTTCAATTGCTACAATAAAATCCTTTGCCACCATATATATTTGACTATTTGACTATTTCACTATTTGACAATTTGACAATTTCACTATTTGACAATTTGACTATTTGACTATTTCACTATTTGACAATTTCACTATTTGACAATTTATGATTGCCGTTTCTTACAGATGATTTGGTTGTCGAACTCAACGCTGATGCGCTCATAGCGGTTCCAGCCAGCGTGACAGAGTCCGTACTTATAGAATTTGCGCAAGCGTTCCAACTTTTGGGGAATGTCGCGCGGAGCCCCGAGATAAACGATATGATCGCCCACGCGGGGTACCAGTTCGAGCGTACCGTCGGGCAGCACATTCAACTGCTCGGTCTGCTCACACCAGAGCCTGTCGGACTGTATCTGGCAGGCGATCGGTGCCAGCCGTTTCTTAGCATACTGCCGGCTGATGGCACCCGTAGCCACCAACAGATTGCCGGCGAGGCGTGTGTGGGGGAGAATGTCGCCATTCTCGTCCACATAATACTGCTCGCCCCGGGAAGTAATGACATGGAGCACCGGCTGACGCTGGGTCAGGCTGACGCACACATGTCCGTTCTGGGTCTTGTAGCACTCCACCTTTGCCACAAAGGGATTCCTGGATAGCGTATCCTCTATCTGCCGAGTGTTGACGAACTGAAGAGGCTGCGCCAAAGGATAAAGGCGCTGGCGCTCGAGCAGCCGCTTCACCTCGACGGCATTGAGCAGCCCGTTGGTCTGTTCGTCTGCAATGTGAATGTTCACCTCAGTACACACCGTGGCCTTCTCCTGAGGTTGATTGAGGACGGTCATGGCGAATACGAGATACACCACAATGGCTATATCCAACAGGCCGACGACGATATTTCTCCAGTATTCGAACTTCATTACTTATCCTTTCTTTATTCTTTCATTGAGTAGCTTGGTAAGCTGGGGCACCATGTTGTCGAGGTCGCCGGCACCGAGAATGATGAGTACATCGAAATCGCGGCTACGGACATAACTGATGACATCGTCCTTGCGGATGAGCTCACGCTTGACCCCCGGCTTGAGATGGTCGTAGATCAGCTGCGATGAAACGCCTTCTATAGGTTCCTCGCGGGCTGGATATATCTCGGTGAGTATCACCTCGTCGAGCTGGCTCAGGGCCTCGGCAAAATCGAGGTAGAAGTCACGGGTGCGCGTGTAGAGATGGGGCTGGAAGATGGCCGTGATGTGGCGATCCTGATAGAGCTGCCTGATGCTGCGCGCACTCTGGTAGATTTCCTTAGGATGATGGGCATAGTCACTCAGCAGCACCAGCTGCGGGGTCTTGATCTTAAAGTCGAAACGGCGGTCAACTCCACCGTAGGTCTTCATGCCGTAGCGCAGTTCCTCGGCGTTGCAGCCGTTGAGCTGGGCCATAGCCATAGCGGCAATGCCGTTCTCTATATTGATAGGAACGGGCTGCCCCAGGACAATGTTCGGCACGTTCTCTATGGGCGAGATGAAATCGAATGATATCTCGCCGTTTGCAATCTTGATGTTCTCTGCATGGAAATCGCCACTGGAAAGGCTGTAGTCGTAGCGGCGCACGCTGTCGGGGATAGCCTCCTGCATCTCCAGACCCTGATGGATAATAAGTGCACCCTCGGGCTGGATAAGCGTGGTATAGTGGCGGAAACTCTCGAGGTAGGCCTCCTTGGTGCCATAGATATCGAGATGGTCGGGGTCTGTAGAGGTAATCACCGTCATCCAAGGAGTAAGCCAATGGAAAGAACGGTCGAACTCATCAGCCTCGATGACCACGTAGTCGGAGTCGGACAGAATGTAATTAGTGCCATAGTTCTTGGAGATGCCGCCCAGGAAGGCGTTGCAGTCCAGATGGCTCTGGTGCATGATATGGGCACACATGGTCGACGTAGTGGTCTTTCCGTGGGTACCTGCCACACAGAGTCCCTTGTGCGACCTTGTGAGCGTGCCAAGCACCTGAGCACGCTTCTGAACCTCAAACCCATTTTCACGGAACCAGCAGAGCTCCTGATGCTGCTCGGGAATGGCAGGGGTATAGACGACAAGGCACGACTGCTGCTGCTTGCAGGCATAGGGAATCTCGTTGATGTTCTCCTCATAATGAATCAGCATGCCCTCACACTCCAAACGGCGTGTCAGCTCGCTGGGGGTCTTGTCGTAGCCAGCCACCACGACACCCCGCTTCAGGAAATAGCGGGCCAGGGCGCTCATTCCGATGCCGCCGATGCCAATGAAATAGATGGCTAACAATTGATTGATATTATTCTCTTTGTTGTTCATTCCTTACAATATTAAGCATTCGCCAGTTTGATTACTTCCTTTGCAATGATTTCGGCAGAATCAGGCAAGGCCAGCTTCAGCACGTTCTCGCTGAGAGACTTCAACTTGGCTTCATCACTCACAGTCTTGACTGCCAACTGCAGCAGCACATCAGGCGCTTCGGCATCCTTCACGTAAAGGGCGGCGTCGCGGTCGGCCAGAGCCAGGGCGTTCTTGGTCTGGTGGTCTTCAGCCACATTGGGACTCGGCACCAGGATGACAGGCTTACCGATCAGGCAGAACTCGCTGATGCTGCTGGCACCCGCACGGCTGATAACAAGATCAGCGGCACGATAGGCCATTCCCATATCGGTAATGAAGTCGGTAACCTTCAGATTAGGAATCTTACGATTTCCCAACCGTCTCTGTATATCGTTGAAATAGTATTTACCCGTCTGCCACATGAACTGGATGTCGCTCGATTCTACTTCGTCGAGATGACGGAGGATGCTCTCGTTGATAGTACGGGCTCCGAGACTGCCGCCAACAAACAACACCATCTTCTTAGAGGGGTCTAAGCCCAGATTGCTGATGGCTTGCTCGCGAGTGACGGTGGTCTCAAGCAGCGACTGGCGCACAGGATTGCCCGTCAACATGATCTTATCGGCGGGGAAGAAGCGTTCCATGCCTTCGTAAGCCACGCAGATTTTCCGGGCCTTGGCAGCTAACTGCTTGTTGGCGAGACCGGCATAGCTGTTCTGTTCCTGGATAAGCGTCGGAATGCCCAGACTGTTGGCAGCGCCCAAGGCTGCACTACTGGCATAGCCTCCTACGCCCACAGCCACATCAGGACGGAAGTCGCGCAGTATTTTCTTGGCCATACTCTTGCTACGGAAATAGTCGATGAGCACACCAATATTGGCCGGTTTCCAAAGAGGACGGATGAAACCACGGATAGGAAGACCCTTGATCTCATAACCAGCCGTCGGCACACGCTGCATCTCCATGCGTCCGTTAGCTCCGACGAATAGTATCTTGGCATCAGGGCGCAACTTGCGCACAGCATTGGCTATAGAGACGGCGGGGAAGATATGGCCCCCGGTGCCTCCGCCACTGACAATGACTCTCAATTCCTTATCCATACTTACTTATGAGTTTAATCGTTTATCTCCTTAACAGCCTTGTTCATCTTAGCCGAACGGCTCACGCTGAGAATGGCGCCAATGTAGGCGCAGTTGATGATGGTCGATGTGCCACCCTTTGAGATGAGCGGCAGCGGCTGTCCCGTGACAGGCGCCAGTCCCACCGCCACCATCATATTGAAAGTGGCCTGAACGACCAATAGCAGCGACAGTCCCATGATGAGGAACGCCGGGAAGTTGTTCTCACATCGTGACGCAATACGAGCGGCACGATAGAGCAGTACTATATACAGGAACGCCACGAAGGCAGCCCCGAGAATACCCATTTCCTCAATAATGATGGCATAGATAAAGTCGGAGAAAGCCTGCGGCAGATAGTCGCGCTCAACGGAGTTGCCTGGTCCCTTGCCAATGATGCCTGACGAAGCGATGGCAATGTTGGCGTGACCAACCTGGAAGTTCTCTTCAAGGTCGTAATTCTCGGCAGGCACATCCTCGTTATTAAAATGCTTCAGAATACGGTTGCGCCACGTAGCAAAGCGATGGAACACGCCGCCGGCCTTGATAGCATCCTTATCGGCCGCCGGATCACCGCCTGGCTGAGCCACCGTTTCGGTCATGTGGTTCTCAGCAGTAGCTCTGCTTTCCTCGACCCCACCAAGAATGATGACAAGCGCCACAAAGGCCACCACGGCTACCGCCAGGACACCAACTAACTTGCCCATCTGCATCATAGGCACACGGCCTATAAACATCATCAGCACGATGACGGCGAAGAGCAAAGCGGCCGTCGACAGGTTCTCAATACCAATCAGGAAGGTTGTTGGCAACAGAATCATCAGGATATACTTGAAGGCCTTGCGGTCGGCCCCAGTTTCACGCTGCATGGCACTCAATATCTGTGCAGTAACGAGTACCATCGTGCCCTTGGCAATCTCGGAGGGCTGGAAAGTAAAGCCCATGAGGGAGATGACACGGTTGGCACCGTTGATACTCTCGCCACCCACCAGTACCCATAATAACGTCAGGGCAGAGAGGATCAGCAGGAAAGGCGTCATCAGCTTGAAATAGCGGCAAGGAACGTTCAGCGTCACCACAGCTACCACCACACCGACCATAATCATGACGGAGTGGTAGATGATGGGGCCCATGTAGTTCTGGCTCTTATAGGTCAGGTTGCTCGAAGCGGAAAACACTTCGACAATACTGATCATACAGAGGAAGAAGAACACCATCCAGATGACCTTGTCGCCTTTGAAGATATTGCCTATTTTCTTGTTCATTGTCGTCTTTATTTATGGGGCCTATAGGCTGCGGGCTATTTCCTTGAATTGTTCGCCACGATCCTCCATGTTCTTGAATAGGTCGAAGGAAGCGCAGCAGGGCGAGAGCAGCACCGTTTCTCCAGGCTGAGCCAGCTCGTAGCAGGCTGCCATGCACTCCTTCATGGAATGGGTGTCGCGGACGGGGATACCCATAGCATCGAAGTTGTCGTGCAATTTCTGGTTATCAGCGCCGAGATACACCAATGCCGAGCACTTTTCGCGGATTAGCGGTTTCAGGGGCTCGTAGTCGTTGCCCTTGTCTTTACCGCCGACAATCAGCACCACCTTAGTCGTCATCGAATCCAAGGCATACCAGCATGCATCGACATTGGTGGCCTTTGAGTCGTTGACGTAGTGGACGCCACGGACTTCGCAGACCTTCTCCAAGCGGTGTTCCACGCCGGGGAAGTCGCTGAGCGCCTTGCGGATGGACTCTTTCTTGATACCAGCGATATTGGCAGCCAGTCCGGCAGCCAACGAGTTATATATATTGTGACGCCCCGTCAGGCTCAGGCTTTCCTGCTCCATATTGAAGGGCGTGGGGTACTCTAATTTATACTGACCTTCCTCCATGTAACCGATGACGCCGTTTTTCTTAAGGGCAGAGAACGGACATTGCACAGCCTTGATGTCATACTTCTTCAGCTCCTTCGAGATGATGGGGTCGTCGGCCCAGTAGATGAAGGCATCCTGCGGTGTCTGGTTCTGGATAATGCGCATCTTGGCATCGGTATAGTTCTGCATCGAGTTGTCGTAGCGGTCCAGATGATCGGGCGTGATATTCAGCAGGATGGCAATATTGGCGCGGAAGTCGTACATGTTGTCCAACTGGAACGATGACAGCTCGATGATATAGTACTCATGAGGGGATTCTGCCACCTGGAGAGCCAACGAGTGGCCAATGTTGCCAGCCAAGCCGGCATCGTAGCCCGCCTGACGAAAAATATGATAGATGAGCGAGGTGGTAGTGGTCTTGCCGTTTGAACCCGTGATGCAAATCATCTTTGAATTCGTATAGCGTCCGGCAAACTCTATCTCGCTGATGATATGGATACCCTTTGCTATTGCCTTGGCCACCATCGGCGCCTTGTCGGGAATTCCAGGCGACTTGACAATCTCGTCGGCAGAGAGGATTTTCTCTTCAGTATGCTGGCCTTCCTCCCACTCTATTCCGTGGTCGTCCATGAGCTGCTTGTACTTATCTGCTATCTTCGACATGTCACTCACGAACACGTCGAAACCCTCTTTCTTGGCCAGAACAGCAGCACCTGCACCGCTCTCTCCTGCTCCTAATATAACTATTCTCTTCATTTTCTTATCTTATCTTCAACGTAATAATGGTTAGTGCCGCCAGGATAATGGTGATAATCCAGAAGCGGAACGTTATCTTCGATTCATGGAACTGGCGTTGCGGCCAGCCACGTAAAATGTAGGTCGATGTGGGGTCGAGCTGTGAATCCAACCGACGGAAGTTGTCGTGGATGGGAGTAGCACGGAATACACGTACTCGCTTGCCCTTTTTCTTCATGAATTTGAACCACTGGGTCTGGATGATGACACTCAGGCTCTCGATGAAGAAGATGCCGCACAGAATAGGCAGCAACAGCTCTTTATGGATGATAACGGCACATACGCCGATAATACCACCAATGGTTAGTGAACCCGTGTCGCCCATAAACACCTGGGCAGGATAGGCATTGTACCACAGGAAACCGATCATGGCACCTATGAACGCCGAGAGGAACACTACCAACTCCTCAGCATGAGGTATATACATCAGGTCGAAATAGGCTGCATAGACAATATGGCCAGAGACATAGGCCAGTATCAACAAAGCCACGCCAATGATGGCCGAGTTGCCGGCACACATGCCGTCCATGCCGTCATTGAGATTAGCACCATTGGAAACGGCCGTCACCACAAGAATGGTAAGGACAACAAACAGCATCCAGCCGGCTGCTACCTTATAGTCTCCCAAGAAACTCATCACCTTGGAGTAGTTGAGATTGTGATTCTTCACAAACGGGATAGTGGTCTTCAGCGATTTTACCGCCTCCTTCTTATGCTTTATAACGACTTCCTGATTCTGCTGCTGTACGGTAACATTCTCACGGACGACAGCATCGGGACTGAGCCACAACGTAAGACCAACAATGAAGCCGATGGACACCTGGCCCACAATCTTGTACTTGCCCTTCAAGCCATCCTTATTGCGGCGGAACACCTTGATATAATCGTCGAGGAAGCCCAGGAAGCCTAACCACACCGTAGTAGCAATCATCAGGATGATGTAGATATTGCGCATACGGGCAAAAAGGAGTACGGGTATCAGAATGGAAACGATGATGATGATGCCTCCCATCGTGGGTACGCCCTTCTTCTGTTCGCCAAACGGGTCAATGAGGGGGTCGCGCTCGGTTTCATAAATCTTTTTGCGACGCATATACTTAATGAAGTATTCACCAAACCACGCCGACACGCACAGCGCCAGAATCAGCGCCAAGAGCGAACGGAACGAAATGTACGACCAGAGGTGAGCCCCTGGAATGTTGTACTGCTCTAAGAATCTGAATACGTAGTATAGCATCTTGTTTTATTTTCGATTTAACGATTTTCAATTTTCGATTTAACGATTTTCAATTTTCGATTTAAGCTGCGCCAAAACACTCACGGACAACCTCGTGGTCGTCGAAATGATGTTTCACACCCTTAATTTCCTGATAGTCCTCATGCCCCTTACCGGCAATGAGAATGACGTCACCCTTCTCAGCCATCATACAGGCCGTACGAATGGCTTCACGGCGGTCGGCAATGGAGATCACCTTCTTCAGCTGTTTCTGGTTAAGTCCTGCCAACATGTCGTTGATAATATCCTGTGGCTCCTCAAAGCGAGGATTGTCACTGGTAATGATGACGCGGTCGCTCTGTTTCACAGCCTCCTGAGCCATCAGCGGACGTTTGCCCTTATCACGGTTGCCACCAGCGCCACATACAGTAATGACCTTTCCCTTTCCGTCGAGCACTTCATGAATGGCATTCAGCACATTCTCCAAGGCATCGGGGGTATGGGCATAGTCGACGACTGCCGTATAACCCTCCGGAGAGCGAATAGGATCAAGTCTGCCGTTTACACTTTTAAGGGTACTCATCGCGACGAGGATTTCCTCGGGTTGCTTGCCCAGCATCACGGCAGCACCATAGACACAGAGCAGGTTAGAGACATTGAACTTACCTATGAACTGTACGCCCACCTCGCGACCGTCAATCTCGAGATACATTCCCTCGAAGTGGCATTCCACAATACGGGCACGGAAGTCGGCCATCTGGCGGATACTGTAGGTTTTCACGTCAGCCTTCGTGTTCTGCACCATAAACATGCCGTTCTTGTCATCAGCATTGGTAATGGCAAAGGCATCCTTGTCAAGTCCGTCGAAGAAGGCCTTTTTAGCGTCACGATAGTTTTCAACCGTCTTGTGATAGTCCAGATGATCGCGCGTGAGGTTCGTGAACAGTCCGCCAGCAAACTTCAAGCCACCAATACGCTTCTGGGCT
>JAEEGL011534997.1_pt1 | contig 11525 bp, 9 predicted proteins | sample 9134231 | NCBI WGS metagenome assembly JAEEGL01 (sample SAMN16246548, study PRJNA631951) | gut metagenome | biome: gut microbiome; feature: rumen; material: fiber-attached | host: Bos | place: Iran: Karaj | collected 2018-10 | reverse complement strand
GATGCCGTCCGTGAGGTCGCGGAAGACGGGCTCGAGCGCCGCGCGGTCCATCACCTTCCGGGGATCGATTTCGGAAATCCGCTCATAATCCAGTCCGTCGGCGAGCGCCCCGTGGTATGTCCGGACAACGGCAAGCAGACCGACGCCCACCTGTTCCCCGTGCAGGCCGTCGTTCGTCTCGTTCAGGCGGTGCATCTCCCAGAGGTGGGACATGTGGTGCTCCGCGCCGGACGCCGGACGGGAATTGCCGGAGAGCTGGATCGCGAGGCCCGAGATCTGAAGGGCGTTCATGACCTTCTCGCAGTAGGCCTCCTCGCCGATCTCACCGCGCCGGCTGAGCGCCTCGACGAGCTCCACGATCGCCTCCGATTCGAGCGCCGCCAGTTCCTCGCAGAGGGATTCTCCGGTGAGGATCTGTCCGACGCGCCAGTCGAAGAGCGAGGTGTACTTCCCGAGCACGTCTCCCACACCGGACGCCGTCAGACGCGCGGGAGCCGACGCGAAGACCGCCGGGTTCGCAAAGGACGCGACGGGCGGGGAGGACGGGAAGGTCAGCTTCTGCCCGTGCCACGTCATCGCGGCGACGCCGGACACGAATCCGTCGACGGAGGCTGCGGTCGGATAGGACAGAAACGGCAGGCCGCGCTCGTGGGCGACGTACCGGGTGATGTCGTGCACCGAACCCGATCCGCACGCGATGAGCACGTCGGGCCGCTCCGCCTTGACGACCTCGCCGACCTTTGCCGTCCAGATCTCCGTCGCGTGCGCGTGCCCGTCCACCGCCGTGAGCTTCGCCGGGAAGAGGGCGGTGAGCCGAGGCGCGAATTGTTTCGTGTTGTCGTCCGCGACGATCAGCGGATTCCTCCAGCCCTTTGCCGCGATGTATGCCTGCATCTGCTCCTCCGCGTCCGGTGCGACGACGCATTCCTCGGTGAGGAGCGTGTGCCGGCGTCCGCAGGGGCAGGATTCCATGATTCTCAAGACGTGTTCAAACATTGTTTTTCTCTCTTCCCCGGATCGCTCCGGTTCTATCACACAGCGGCGGCGCATAGGAATGGTGCGGGAAACATCACGATTTTCATGGGAGGTTCGTATGTTCGTCTGCACCGTCCGCGCAAGCACGCTGAAGTTTTTCGGGGTGATCGCCGCGGCTCTTGCCATTCTCTGCGCCGTGGTCCTCTCGGTCCCGGAATACGTTCCCGTCTCCACCAAAGCCGTTACGGCAGCGGCGGAGCAATACCGCTACAAGGGGCTGAAAACCAAGGACGACGCCGCCCGGTTCCTCGCACAATTCGGCTGGGAGGTCGATCCCGAGCCGCTCGAGGTGACGAAGATCCGCATCCCGGAGGAGTTCGACAAGGTCATGAAATCCTACAACGAGCTCCAGCGGGGACAGGGCCTCGATCTTGCGAAATACCGCGGCAAAGAGGTCACGCGCTATACCTTCCGGGTGACGAATTACCCGGATTACGACGGGGTCGTCATGGCGAACGTCATCGTCTGGCGCAACCGCGCCGTGGGAGGGGATGTCTGCTCCTCCGACGTGACGGGCTTCATCCACGGCTTCGAGCGCCCGGCGAAATGATCAGTTCCCGAACGTGAAGCGCTCCCACGGGATCTCGGCGGGAGCCTTTTCCGTGAGGATGCGGTCGACGTGCATGAGGAGCGGGAATTCGTCGGGATCCACTTCCCCGCGCTCCGCCCGGATCCGCACCGCGCGCGCCACCCGGACGGCGACGACGAGCGATTCGAGCGTCACGCCCCGGAGCTCCGCCTTCGCCTCGTCGATGTCGAGCCCTCTCCCGAGCAGGATCCCGACGAGCCGCGTCCGTCCGCCGTAGACCGTGACGTAGAGGTCGCCCGCGCCGACGCACAGATTGTCGAGCGTCCCCGCGCCCTGCAGCGTGAGGAGCTTCGCCATCTCGCGCACGGCCTGTCCGAAGACCGCCGCCTGCGAGTTGTAGTGCAGCTCGGAGTTGATCCCGAACTGCCGCTGGTTGAGTCCGATCGTGAGGGCGACGGCGAGGGCGTAGCCGTTTTTCAGCGCCACCGCGCTCTCGACGCCGACGACGTCTGTCGACAGGCTGATGTGGTAGTAGTCCGTCTGCATGATCTCGCGGAGACGGCGGAGCGTTTCCATGTCATGCCCGCAGAACGCCACCTCGGTCTGATCGTGCGCGACGAGCTCGTAGCTCGTGCAGGGGCCGCCCACCGCGTTGAGGTTCGGATGCCGCCCCATCCCGGCGAGCCGCTCCGTCCAGACTGCGGGATACGGCAGGAGCCTGCCGTCCGGGGTGTCGAGGAGCCCTTTGGTCACGGTGAGGACGGGCGTCTCTTCGGGAACGGCGGGCAGCACATGTTCCCCGAACCAGTCGACCCCGAAGCTCGAGACCCCGCCGATGACGAGGTCCGCGCCGCGGATCGCCTCTTCCATGTCCTCGATCTGATAAAACTTCACCCCGGCGGGGAAATCCTTCGTGAATTTCGGATGCCGGTTCGTCTCGCGGCAGGCGTCGATGATCCCGCGGTCGAGATGCGTCCCGACGAGGCGGACCTCGTGTCCGTTTTCCCGCGCCGGAAACGCGAGTGCCGAGCCCATCATGCCGGAGCCGACGATCGTTACAACAGCCATCTGATCGCTCCTCTCAGCCGTGCAGGCCCTTCTGTCTGAGATAGTCCATCGCCCAGGCGGGATCGTTCGAGGTGAAGAGGACCGCGCCGTTCGCAATGGATTCATCGTAGGCCGCGGGCGTGTCCTTCGGGTAAAAGACCCAGGGCTCGACGCCGTATGTGCGGGCAAAATCGAACATCTGCTTCGGAACGACCTCCGCGCCCTTCCAGGTACTGAAGAGGCAGACGCAGTAGGCATAGTCATAGACGAAGCGCTTCTGACCCTTCCCCATCAGCTCCTGCGGATGGTAGGCGTGGATGCGGACGCGGTCACCGTATTTCTCCGCGATCCATTCGTTCAGCTCGCCGCTCCAGGTGTTGACGACGCTGCGCCCGGTGACGCCGAAGCTGTCCATCATGGCGATCGTCTTTTCGGCGGATTCGTAGGCGAAGGAACCCCACATCGCGGGGTAGTCCTTCAGCTCCACGTTGAGCATGATGTCGGGGTGCTCCGCCATGAGCGTGAGGAACTCCTCGAAGGTCGGGACCCGCTCGCCGCGGAATTCTTCGCCCTTCCACGCGCCCGCGTCGAGGGTCTTGATCTCGTCGAGCGTGAGGTCGTGCAGGAAACCGGTGCCATCGGTGGTGCGGTCGACCTTGTGGTCGTGCATGACGACGAGCCGGCCGTCCTTCGACATGTGCACGTCGAGCTCGATCATATCGGGGTTCAGCGCGACGGCGGAGCGGAAGGAGGCCATTGTGTTCTCGGGGAAGTATTTTGCGTTGCCGCGGTGACCGGCGACGGATATCGGATTTCGGTAAGGCAGTTTTTCCATGAAAAAATCTCCTCGTTCTGCGATCCCGGTGCAGAGGAATCGCCTTCCTCTGTATTGTACCACAGACGGGAGAGGTTTTCAATAAAAATCCGTCGGTCTTTTCACAAAATTTTGTGAAGTTCGGGCAATCAGAGCGCGCGCTCCCACTCCTCCTCGCGGAAGCCGACGAGAACGGCGTCCTCCGTCACGAGGATCGGCCGCTTCACGAGCATCCCGTCGGACGCGAGCAGCGTGATCTGTTCCTCCTCGCTCATCGACGGGAGCCGGTCCTTCAGATTCAGGGATTTATAGAGCAGCCCGCTCGTGTTGAAAAACTTTCTGAGCGGCAGCCCGCTCTTCTTCTGCCAACGGACGATCTCCTCCTCCGTCGGGGGCTCGTCCTTGATGTGCCGGTCGGTATAGACTGCGCCGCGGGCGTCGAGCCACTTCTTTGCCTTCTGGCAGGTCGTGCATTTCGGATATTCGAGAAACAGCATATCAGTCTCCTTTCAAAATCCATGCGATCCCACGCGCGATGCGGGCGGGGACGTCGCGGAAATGTCCGCCGGGATTGCGCTCGAAGACGGCGGGAATGCCTTTGTCCCCAAGGATCCGGCAGGCGCGGCGCGTCTCGTCCTCGACCTTTGCCATCCGGGGATTTTTCGTATTCTTCTCGCGGTCTCCGACGGAGAGATACGCCCCGCCGAACCGGACGGTCTGTTTTTCGAGCCAGTCCGTGAAGCCCTCGTACCAGAGGGAGCCGGACACGGAGGCGCAGGAGGCGAAGAGATCGGAAGCGGACGCCGCCCAGAGCGAAAAGAGCCCGGCGAGCGAATACCCCGCGATCATCCGGCGGCGGTAACAGCTTCCCGCTTCGAGCGCCGGGATGACGGTCTGCCGCAGGAGATCGAGATGCGCCGCCGCATGACCGCCGAAATCGCGTCCGCCGCGGAAGACCTTCGGCGCGGGCCATGGGGAGAGCGCGTCGTCCCAGTCGATCCCGCCGATCACCGCAAGGTCCGCGGACAGGCCGTCGGCCTCGAGCAGCGCGCGCACATGGCAGGCGGTGACGAAATCCTCGTGCGTGTAGACGATCGTGTCGGCGTCCCCGTCCGCGGGATGCAGCAGGCGCACGGTCAGATCCCCGAAGCAAAAGACGTCCGTGTGTCCCGCAAAGGCCCGGAGCCTCTCGAGAATGACGGTGTCCGCCGGGCAGAAGACAGCGGGATCCGCCTCCTCCGCCCGGATCCATTTCATGGCGGCGTGCTCGAGCAGCGTCAGCGCCCCGGATCGGATGCGCGCCTCGAAGAGGGTGAGGTGGACCGTGAGATCGGGGTATTCGTGTGTGACGTCCAGAAACGCGGCGCCGACGTCGAGCTCCACGGCGAGCTCTTCCCTGCATTCCCGCGCGAGCGCTTCCTCCTTCGTCTCCCCGGCCTCGACCTTTCCTCCGGCGAATTCCCAGAGCAGACCGCGCTTTTTGCCGGCCGGACGCTGACAGACGAGAAAGCGGTCGTCCTCCCAGATCAGGGCGGCGACGACTTCGGTGATGGTTTTCTCGCTCATAATGCCTGAATTTCCTTATAGATCTCCTGCATTTCCCGGTCGATGGCGGCGATTTCGTCCGCGCAGGCCAGCATCCGGTCGCCGATGCCCGCCGGGATGGTCTTGGCGTTCTTGTAGCGCAAATCGTGCTCGAGGCTCGCCCAGAAGTCCATCGCCACGGTGCGGAGCTGGACCTCTGCCTTGACCATTTCGGTGCGCTCGGAGAGATAGATCGGCAGCTCGATGTCGAGGTGGAGGCTGCGGTAGCCGTTGTAGTTCGGCTCCTTGATGTAGTCCTGCTCGCGGAGGAGACGGATGTCCGTCTGTCTCAGGAGCATGTCCGCGACGGAATAGACGTCGTCGATGTAGCAGCAGACCACGCGCACGCCCGCGATGTCGTTGACGTTTTCCCGGGCGGATTCCGGTGAAACTTCCTTGCCGCGCGCGAGGAGCTTGTTCACGATGCTCGACGTGGACTTGACGCGGGACTCGATGTGGTGGATGGGGGAACGCTCGTATTTGACCCGGAACTCGTCGTTCAGGATCTCGAATTTGATGGTGAGCTGGCGGATGGCGGCGTTGTAGAGGTGCTCCAGTTCCGCGAGCTCGCGGTAATCCTCGAGGAGGCGTCCGGTGTCGATCGCAGCGCCCGCCGCGATTTCCTTCGGGATCGGATCGGGATTGTTCACATTGTACTCCTTCTCTTCCGAAAAAATCCGCCGGCGGCTGTACCGGCGGGTAAGGGGATGCTGGGCGTCAATTCATGAAATTCGCACGCAGATATTCAGCGGACTGACGGACGGAATCGAACGGGTCACCCGGCCAGGAGTCCTGCTCGACGACGTAATACTTCACGCCCGCCTTCTGCGCCGCGGCGAGGATGCCCTCCCACCAGAGGTTGCCGTTGCCGATCTCGGTGATATAGGGCCCGTTGTCGTCTCTTCCCATATCCTTGAGGTGCAGAATGTCGATGCGTCCCGCGAGCTTTTCGATCCAGTGCCGGACGTCGCCGCCGCCGTGCTGGACCCAGTAGGTATCGAGCACGAAGGAGGTCCCGTCGGGATCGAGGCCCTCTGCGAGCATGTCCATGACGGTCTTGCCGTTCTTCAGCCGGATGAATTCGTGGCTGTGGTTGTGGTAGGTGAATTTGAAGCCGTGGGGGCGGACGTTTGACGCGATGGTGTTCGCCTGTTCGATGAAGCGGGAGACCTCGTCGGGATCGGTCGCGTGGAAGCCGCCGATGCCCATCAGACGGGTCCCGAGCAGCTCGTGGATGCGCATGGCCTCGTCCGGGTCGCGGAGCATCAGGCCGAAATCCTCGTGCGTGCCGCAGATTTCAATGCCCTCCTCGCGGGCGATCCTGCCGAATTCTTCATAGGGGATCGCGCAGCCTGCCGTATGGGCATAGGTGTAGCCCATTTCGCGGATGCGCCGGAAGCTCATGCGGATGTTCTCCGCCGTGTCCATGGTGGGACGGATGGAAAAAAGCTGAAGGCCGATGGCGTCGATCATGATTTATGTTTACCTCCGTGGTGTCGTTCTGTCTGTATTATACCCGGTAACCGGTCGGATTTCAAGCGGTTTGATGAAATTTCGTCGGTTTTGACCAAAGAGATTTGTGCGATCTGCGAGGTTTGCCCGGCACGGACCGGAAACGCGCACATTTTCAAAGGAAGTTTACAATTTCCTCTTGTTTTTTTGCGCAAAAACGTTGTATTCCCCACCAACTTGTGGTATAATTTCAGTTATCCAAAACCTGAAAGCATTCGCTTTCCGACAATTCATCACCGAAAGGAACTTATCATGAAGAGAATCCTGTCCTGCATCCTCGCCGTTCTGTTCCTTCTCGCGACCGTGACCGCGTGCTCCAACAACAGCGCGAACGCGGATGAAGGCGCGAAGAACGCGACGAACACCCAGACCCCGACCGCCGATCTGACGGAAGAGGCTGAGGAAACTGCGCGCTTCCTCGACTCCATGCCCGAGACCATGGACTTTGAAGGCCGTGCGCTCAACTTCCTTCTGACCGAAGGATCGAACGGCAACATCACCGAACTGTCCATCTGGGCGGAAGAAGACACCGGTGAAGTGGTCGACACCGCCGTTTACCAGAGAAACCTCGTCGTGACCGAGCGTCTCAACATCGCCATCAACGAGCCGGAAGTCAACAACGACTGGAGCGGCAACGCCAACGTCATCCGCAACATGGTCAAATCCGGTTCCGCCGACTACGACCTGTTCGGCGCTTATCAGTACTACGGAATCGTCATCGGCAGCGAAGGCGTCCTTTACAACCTGAACAACAAGACGCTCTTCCCCTACAATGACTTCGACCGTGAATACTGGGGCTCCGGCTACATGAAGAACATGAGCTTTGACGGCACGAAGTACTACTGGGCGACCGGCGATATCGCGCTCCGCTACACCGGCGGCATGTACGTCATCTTCGTCAACTCCACGATCTTCAACAATTACTATCCGGAAGTCAACCTCTATTCCATCGTCGACGAAGGCGAATGGACGATGGACAAGGTCGGCGAGCTCGCTTCCGTCGCGTATATCGACCTGAACGCCAACGGCAGCAGAGACAGCAAGGACCAGTACGGCTTTGTGACCCAGTCCAACGACCTGACCGACGGCGTGGCCGCAGGCTGCATGGTCGACTTCTCGACCCGCGATGAGAACAACCTCCCGGTCATCTCCCTCGACAACGAGTGGACCTACAAATTCTGGGATAAATACTATGCACTCATGTTCAACAACGACGGTGCCATGCTCAACCCCGTCGGCACGGACGACTCCGTCGCCATCATGACCGCGTTCAGCGCCGGTCAGTTCATGATGACCGACAACAAGCTCTACCAGTCCCCGATCTATCTGCGCGACATGGAAGACGACTTCATGATCCTGCCGATGCCCAAGCTCGATGAGAGCCAGCCTCACTACAACACGAGAATCCACGACTCCTGCACGCTCTTCGGCGTCCCGGTCTCCGTCGGCGGCACGGAATGCATCTCCGCAGCGCTCGAGGCGCTCGCTTCCGAATCCTTCAAGGAAGTCACACCCGCTTACTATGAGATCGCCCTGAAGGTGAAGTTCACCCGCGACTCCGACTCCGGCCGCATGATCGAGCTCTGCCACGAGAACATCTCGATCGACTTCGCCGCGCAGTGGTCCAACAAGCTCGGCGACATCAACCACTTCTTCCGCGGACGCGCGGATGCGAAGGAAGAATCCATCGCTTCCACCATCGCGAAGAACTCGAAGGTCTGGAACAAGTCCATGGATAAGCTCGTGAAATCGTTTGAGGACCTCGGCGACTAAATCACACACAAAAACGGGAGCTGTCTCAAAAGGGCAGCTCCTTTTCCGATCCCGATGACCGCGATGAAAAGACGCACAGCAAACCGTTGTGCGCCTTTTTTCTGTTCAGTTTTCCCGTGCCCAGAGCTTCACGATCCCCGAGAGGATCTCGACGACCTTCTCCATCCCCTCGACCGTGCAGTGCTCGTATGGTCCGTGGAAGGCATAGCCGCCCGTTCCGAGGTTCGGGCACGGCAGGCCCATGAACGACAGCCTGGCGCCGTCCGTTCCGCCGCGGATCGGGTCGTGGATCGGTTCGATGCCCGCCGCGCGGGTCGCCTCGTCCGCGATCTCCACCACGCGGAACACCGGACGGATCATCTCCTCCATGTTCCGGTAGGAATCGCGGATCGTGAGCTTCACCGTACCGGGGCCGTATTTTTCGTTGATGAGCTTTTCGATGTGGCAGAGCGTTGCCTTCCGTGCGTCGAACATCGGGGCGGCGTGGTCGCGGACGATGTAGTGTAGTTCGGCGGATTCGCAGTCGCCGCGCATGTCCGTGAGGTGGAAGAAGCCCTCATAGCCTTCCGTGTTCCGCGGCGTGTCACCGGCGGGCAGCATCGCGTTGATCTCCATCGCCACGAGGGATGCGTTGATCATGCGGTCCTTCGCCGAGCCCGGGTGGATGTTGTAGCCGCGGATCTCGAAGACGGCGGAGGCGGCGTTGAAGTTCTCGTAGACCACCTCGCCCTCCCGCGATCCGTCGACCGTGTAGGCGAAGTCCGCCGCGAATTCGGCGAGATCGAAATGATCGGCGGAGGTCCCGACCTCCTCGTCCGGGGTGAAGGCGATCGAGATCGGTCCGTGCGGAAGGCCGCCCTGGAGGATCGCCTCCATCGCGCTGAGGATCTCCGTCACGCCGGCCTTGTCGTCCGCGCCGAGCAGGGTCGTCCCGTCGGTCGTGATCAGGGTCCGGCCGGCGAGGGTCTTGAGATGCGGGAAGTTCTTCCCCGTGATCGTCCGGCCGCTTTCGCCGAGGACCACGTCGCCGCCGTCGTAATCCCGGCGGATCACCGCGTGCATGGGACCGTCCGCGAAATCCGGGGAGGTGTCGAGGTGCGCGATGAAGCCGATCCGTTTGGCATTCTCATAGCCGGGCGATGCCGGGATATGGCCGTAGACGTAGCATTGTCCGTCGACGTGCGCGTCCGCGATGCCGATTTCCTTCATGTCATTGACGAGGCGGCGTGCGAGAACGAACTCCTTTTCCGCCGTCGGAACGGCTTCGGAATGCTCGTCGGAGGAGGTGGGGATGTTCACATAAGTCAGAAAACGTTCGAGAAGCGTCATGATTTCATTCCTTTTCCTTTATTTCCGCACGATCGAGACCCCGTCGGGCGCTTTGCAGGACGCGCCGGATTTGGTGATCTCGACTTCGATGTCGCCGTAGGGGGTCGGATAGGTGCCGTGCGCCCAGTCGAGGCCGGAGAGGTGCGGATCGAAGAGCATTTCCCGGCAGCCGGGGCTCAGAATCTTCAGGCCGAGCACGTTTGCCGCGAGATACGGCGCGGGTCCGGATGCCCAGCCGTGGCAGAGACTGTGGCGGAGCTTGACATAGCAGTGCGCGCCGAAATCGCCGTGGATGTCGATGCCGTCCGCGGGGACGATCTTGTCGATGCCCGTCGCACCGTCCGCCCAGTCGACGCTGAAGTCCTCCCAGAACGTCGTCGCGCCGAGCTCGAGCATTTTGCCCCAGTAGCCGCGCATGATGTCGAGCGCCGCTTCGTATTCGCCCGCTGCGCCGACTGCCGTGAGGGTGTAATAGCCGAGGAAGGTGGAGAGCCCGCGCGGGCCGTCCTTTGCGATGCAGGTGCGGAACGCCTCCTTCGGATCGATCAGTCCGCCGAGCGCGAGGAGGGCTGCCGGCTGCTTCCAGTCCCCGTACGGGGGAACATGCGCAAGGAGCTTGTCCGCCGCGAGGAAGCACTTCTCCGCCATGTCGCCCTCGCCGAGGGTCTTCATCATCTCGCCGCCCGCAAGCAGCGCCATGCGGAAGAGTCCCTGCAGGCCTGCGTGCTTCGCGTCCGGATGGCTTGCGGTCGGCCAGTCGAAGAATCTCCCCTCCGGGAGGATCTCGGAACCGTTCTCGTCCACATAGCCGACGTAGCGCGCGAGCATCTCGCGGATGTATTCCTTCTGCGCGGCGAGGTAGGCGTAGTTCCCCGTTCCGCGGTACCACTCCCAGTGGCAGAGCATCCACCAGAGGTTGTAGGAGGACAGGCCGTTCATCGACGCGTCGGTCGGGGTGACGTCGCGCACGAGGTCGAGGGATTTCGGGACCACGTCGTTCTCGCCGAATACCGCGAGGATCGTGGCGAGCTCGGTGTTCATGTCCCCGGCCCAGACGAGGCGGTCGCGCTTGATGCCGTCCCAGAGATACCGCTGCATGTTGAGATGCACGGTATAGGCGGCGGTGTCGTAGATCTTCCCGATCAGGGGATCGCTGCAGGCGAAGGAGCCGCGGTATTCGATGTCGCGGTAGACGAGCGTCGCCGTGATGCACCGGATCTCCATGAACATGCCGGGCGAGGTCAGCTCCACATAGGCGAAGCGGAAGCCGGATTCGTTCGATTCGTTCGACGCCCACGGACCCGATCCGGTCCTCATGTCGCGGTTGGCGTGGTCGTTCGTCGCGTTCTTCTCGCCGACGGGCGTCAGGGCCTCCGAGACGCTTTCGCCGAGGCGCAGGATGAAATCGGCGTACGCGCCGTTCATCGACCAGACGGAGACCGTGACCGTTCCGTGCAGCTCCCGGCCGAAGTCGACGAGCACCGCCGCGTTCTCCCCGCTCTCGCGGTTGTCGAGCACGCATTGGTCGTGATAGCCGTAGATCGCCACCTGCGCGGGCTTGTATTCCGTGAGGTGAGCCTCTCCCCGGACCTTACCCTTCGTGAGCACGACGCGGGTCGGGAAGATCACCTTCCGCTGCCGCTCGTCGTCGATGCCGTAAATCCCGAATTTCTCGTTCAGTTTCATCCTGTCCGTCCTTTCTTCCCGTCCGGCGGGTATTTCCGTTCGTTTCAGTATAAAACAATCGGCGGGGTTTGTCAAGGATTTTGGCGCAATCTGCAAATATTAAAAAAATGCCCTTGCATTCCGGGCGCCGATCGCGTATAATAAGGAAAAACGATCAGAAAAGAGGACCATCATGATCCGAGATCTCGTCATCGATTCCCGCAGCTACCGCAGCTT
>JAEEGL010908508.1_pt1 | contig 11525 bp, 10 predicted proteins | sample 9134231 | NCBI WGS metagenome assembly JAEEGL01 (sample SAMN16246548, study PRJNA631951) | gut metagenome | biome: gut microbiome; feature: rumen; material: fiber-attached | host: Bos | place: Iran: Karaj | collected 2018-10 | reverse complement strand
TCGCCATTGTTACCGAATGCACTACCCTTTCTGAACTTGAGACCCTAATGAACAGGCTGATTGCCACCAGCGCCACTAGCGAAGAGCTTGCCCAGGGCCCGTGGCCCATCACCTTCTCCATCTACTGGTCCGAATTTGGCACGCCCACTACAAGAACCGTCGACGAGCTGATTGACGGATGTTCAGGAAACTGCTACAAGCCTGCTGTAGATAGGGAGTAGTGCTCCTACGGAATCCGCACAAAGCGGGTATTGGCGAGAATCAATTCCAGCAGAATCAGGACCGCCCCGATCAACAGCCAGGGGTAGAATTTTTCGGCGTAACGGGCATAGGCCACCGTCTCGATTTCGGTCTTTTCCAGCTGGTCGATTTCGGAGTAGATTTCTTCTAGCTGTTCCTTGTTCTCGGCCCGGTAGAACTTGCCGCCGGTCTTCTGGGCAACGGCCTTGAGAGTGTTCTCGTCAATACCTTCTTCGGGAGTAATGTCCCGCTCGCCCCAAGAGATTTCGCCCGTCCAGGGGTTCTGTTGAAAGCTCAGAATCTTGCCATTGCGCTTGCCCACGCCCACCGTATAGACCTTCACACCCAAGGACTGGGCCACGTCGGCGGCACGAACCGGAGAGATGACGCTGGCATTGTCCTTGCCGTCGGTCAACAAAATCACCACGCGGGACTTGGCCTCGGATTTCTGGAGACGGGCAAGGGCGTTCATAAGGCCATCGCCAATGGCGGTACGGCTCCCCATGATAGAATCCTGAGCCAAGTCGTCCGTGGCCCCGAGAATTTCAAGCAGGCTGCCGTAATCCAACGTAAGGGGGCACTGGGTTACCGCACGTGCTCCAAACGCAGAGAGGCCTATACGGTCGCTATGGCGTTTCTGGATGAACTCGGCAATGACCTGCTGGGCATAGCCCATGCGGCTGTATTTCCAATAGTCGCCAGACTTGAGAATCCTTTCTGCATTCATGATTCCAAGCTTCGCCTGTTCGGCGCGGGTCAGCATGTCCAGCGTACCCATGGAGCCCGAAACATCCAGCACCAACATAATGTCTACGCCATCGGTATTGGTGTATTCCACCTCGGTGGCATTCTGGGGGCGTGCAAGGGCCACGATAAAGCAGCAGAGGGCAGCCAGGCGCAGTGCCGGCACAATGTGCCGCATGCGCACCCGATGGCTGGGGGACGCCTTCTTGGCTATGGCCAGGGCCGGGAACTTGATGGTACTCTTGCGGCGCTGCTGACGGTATACGTATAACGCTATAAGGACAGGAACAAGAACGAGCAGCCAGAAGGCCTCGGGATTCTGAAAATGCAGACTACCAATATCCATCTTGACTCCGAAAAAACTTTCCGGAGACAATATACAATTTTACAGAACGGGAGACCACTAGGCTTGATTAGGACTCGCGGTGGTTCCTCTTGTAAATCTGGTCGATAGCCGCACCTACCGGGCTATGCTGCACCCTGTCGACCGCCTTCAGGGTAGATTCCTCCGCGCCATCCAGAAAGTTCATCACCTTGTTGTAGATACGGTCGCAGCCCGCCTCCCAGGTCGGGGTGATATTTTCCACAAAGTCCGCGGCATGCTCAAGGGCATCGCCCACTTTCTTGTGGAACTTTTCGGTGGCTGCGGGGAACAGGTCGTGAGCCAAGTCATAGATGTCGTCGAGTATGCCGAACAGCATGCCCTCGGATTCTTCGACCTCTTCAATTTCTGCCGGTTTGCCTTTTGTGTTCTTAGACATAATGAACTCCTTTGTTTACCTTAATTTAACCACAAGCGGCGATTGCTCAAATAGGCATTATTTTTGCGTTCCACATACAGGAACTTCCGATTTTTTACTTTTGCTGTTTTTAGCCCAGTAACGCCTAACACTACTATCAAAATGGAACTTTCAATTTTGATGCTGAACCTCCCCATTTTTTCGCTGCGAAAACTATCTTTAAGGTATGATCAGCGTATCCCAAAAAATAAAGGTGGCCGCATCGAACCTGTTGCGTTCGCAGTTGGAATTGGATGTGGAAGACTACGGCATAAAAAGCCTGAGCGACCTTTGCAACAGAATACTTGCCCGCTATGGAGAATTTACGCCACCTGATCCAACAAAGTTCGGAGCAGACGATACGCTGTACAAAAACGTAGCCCCACTGCAGTTCACGCTGAACCAGCATTGCGAAAGCTTTTCAAATTACGCAAATTCCCTGGCCAAGAGTGCAGGGATTAAAATCGCCACCCTCTGCCGTTACTATTTCGAAAGTTACGTAAACCTGCCCCGAGGCAAACGGGAATGCTTCATATTCCGCGAAAACCTGGACAAGTTGACAAACGCCATAAATGGCCGGGAAAATGTGAACCTCACCTACCGTGGACTTGCCAAGAACGTGTCACCCTGTTTCCTTGCCTTTTCTCCATCGCAGGTGAGGGCCTATGTCGTAGTGTGCGATGACCGCATTGACGCCCCCGCCGCCACAAGATTCCACTCCCTGCGCCTCTGCTACATCAGGGGTGTAGCGGCCGATTTAGGAAGTTCAGCCTACCATTGTGAAAACTTTGAGCTTTCAAGGCAGGCAGAAGAGTTCCGGGAACATTTTGACCCATTCCTCTGTTACGGGCAGCAGGTAAAGGTACGGCTCACCGAAGACGGAGCGGCTCGCTACAATAGGCTCACCACAAACCGGCCTAAGGTTGTTGAGGTGGATAGCGGGTTTTCTGCCCCCACCGCGGTAGCCAGCGCCGGCGACTACACCTTTGAATGCTCCGAGAAACTGGCAAAAGTGTACTTTCCGCAATTTTTAGGCGAAGCCGAAATCTTGGAACCGCGTGAACTGCGCCTCTGGTTTATGGAGCAGTTCGATAGGGCCGCAGGGGTGTATAGGAGGCCATAAAAAATTAGTGGCCCCATAGTCACGGAGCCACTTTCACGCTGCAGTGTGTCTGTCAGGACAATGTATTAGTCAGTCACATCGTCGATTTAGTCGTCACCTTCGAACCAATCTTCCATCTCGTCGCGGTCCATGTTGTCGAACAGGCCATCGGCTTCTTCGCGGAATTCGGCTTCCTCGCGATCTGTCATTTTTTTATCCTTTGGGCGGCGAGCCGCCCAGTTAATCCCCCCCCTTGTGGTTTCGGCGCTTGCTTCGGGGTGGTGAGGGAGCAACGCCTTTCGTACATATATATACATTTTTTTTAGAAGGATGGCACTACTTGGCATAAAATAAAAAAATGTTAAACATTCCTATGCCGTGATGATTCTTTTTTCTATAATTACATAACAAGAGGTTTAAAATGATTCAAAATCACGATAGTAATCAAAATACTGTCTTTTTAAATAATTTAAAGAAAAAAGCGGAAAAAAACGAATTTATAAAAGAATTTGTACCTCTTTTTATGCCGTACATAGGTGACAACTATGGGAAAGAAAAGATACTTGTCGTCGCCGGTAGACCTGAACATTATGGGGCTCTTAAGAGATATCTTAAGAGATATGAAAGGAATCCCCTCAAAAAGAATTATTGCGACTACCTAATAAATGATGATAAAGGATGTAAAAGATTGCAAAAAGACATCTTGGACCAAATGGAATCAGCAGGAATAGAGAATGTAAAAATAAGCGATATATCTTTCTATAATTTCCAATTCAAGCCCAATGAAATGAACGCTGCACAATGGTTTAAAGGTGAAAACCTAGAAGAACTTTACAAAATCTTCGCCAATGATGTCCTAGGCATTCTTAAGCCTAAAAAAATTTTCTTTTATGGCAATGCTTACGATGGAATTAATACAAGATTAAAAAAGCCCAAAGTGTTTGAGAATAAAAATTTAGACGAATTTTTAAAAAGCAAGCAAATTAGAATATGTAGAGAGAGTAAAGGCAACTATGACAATATAGCGGCTTTATTGAACGCACACTGGTTTATAAGTGAAGCTGCAGATTTTATGCAAAACCATTTGCGACAGGGCAACAATCAATTTGATTCGTGTATCAAGCAAATGCAAAAATATTTAAGAGTGTTCAAAAAAGGGATTGATAGTATCGTAACGAATTTACCCCACACAGAGCGTGAAAAAATCAACCTTCCTCGCGATGTTAATAAATTGCGAGTCATGTTGACTTATCTACATGAAAAAAAACTTTATATACACTATGCATTAGTTCCTCAATTTATGGAATTTGTTGACGAATTGTATGAGAAAAATGAATTGTACCGTTATGAAAATATAATTGAGGCTTTTGAAGAAAAATCTAAAAAAGATATCAGCCTTGACGAAGCTGAAAAATATTTGATTTCACTAATTGGTGAATTGAACCCTAATACTGATAAGAAACCTCTTAAACAATGTAAGAGAATTTTTAAAAGCTACCGCAAAAACAGTGAAACATTAAAAATTTTTAGCTCAAAAGAGTACAAAAAAGTTAAGGAAGTTATGGTGAAAAAAACTTTTTGCAAAAAATCTAACGGCCGTCGTTGCAATGTTTAACATTTCTTAAATATCATCACATCCTCTTGACATTTGAGAGTTTTTTTCTACATCTTAAGTATCAAGTTCACGACTCAAGACAGCGTCCTCGACCTTTCAGATATGCGCTAGGCATTTTTTGACTTCTTAATGGCTGTCATAAGGACTTGAACGAGTAACCGCAGGCGGTACGACGCCTAATTCGCCTGTGTAGTTGCTCACTTTTTAATCTATTACCACATGTAACTCATTGCGAAGCTCATACCTCGCAGTAGGTTATGAAACATTCAACCAGTCGCCTTTGTGGCGACAAAGGAGTATACGAATGAACATTCGTGTAAGTTCCAATGACTATATGCTAAAGATTCTCTCGACCTATAAACTTTATGCGGATACAAACATTTTTCTCCAGAATTCTTGGGAAAAATGCAAAGAAATCATTTTTCCGCGTCTTGCACAGTGTAATCGCAAACTTATCGTACTCGGTTCAGTAATGGCCGAGTTGCGTAAGCTGGCAAACGCAACGGACAAGCTGGCCGTTGCATGTAGGGCCCAAAAGGCGATCAACGACATCAACAGCCTTGTCGCACAGAAATTGATTAGAATCGAGGGGGACGACGCGCCCTTCGCCGACCACGATTTCATATCAACATTCACGTCAAGGCGTCTAACCGAAAATATCATCTTGCTCTCCGCTGACAAGGGGTTGCTTGAAGATGTTGACCGGCTCAATTATAGTCAAGCGGTACATTCTTATCGACAGATTCTCGTATGGTATCAAGAGCCGAACGGCTTCATCAATACCAACTGGGCAAAGCAGCCCAAGAATGAACAGGCGAAGGCTCCGGCAGAACAGCGCTACTGCGTAACGTGCGGCAAGCCCTTCTACCTGTCTGCGGCGCATAGGTACTTCCTTGAAACCAAAGGAATTGCTATCCCGATCCACTGCGATGATTGCGGCAATCTGATCAAAAAGATTGCCGAAAAGGGCAGGTTCCTTAAGGGCGTAGGCAGGTTCTTTGGCAATCTCTAACTCACAATTCAACAAGGATTTTTAAATGACACTAAAATACGTTGATAATCGCGATGGCAAGGAATACAATCTGGTCCGGATTGGAAGCCAGCTTTGGTTCGCAGAAAACCTTCGTTACCACATCGAGGATTCGTCCTATATGTACAATGATCGTTACTCTTCGTTCGAAAAGAACGGCTACCTTTACAGCAAGGATGCTCTTGATGAGCTTTGCCCTCCCGGATGGCATATTCCCTCGGCAGCCGACTATGCCAAGCTCTACAAAAGTCTTGAGACTTCGGCAAATGCAATGAGCTGGGTCGAAATGCTTGCGGGCAGGCACCTTGAACGAAATCTCTCTTTGCAATTTGGCGGATTCGGTTCCGAATCGCAAATGGATTTCTGGGAAGAGGGGCAGGGGGCCTACTTCTGGACATCCACCGAAGGCAAGGGCAAGAACAAGCAATACTGCGTCATTGATTCCAAGGGCATTGGTTTTCGACACCCGGCGCCATTGCGGGACTTGTTTAGCGTAAGGCTGGTCTGCAACGAAACACTGACCTCCAAACCGATCTTTGCCTCCCTTAAACGAACTACGTCAAACGAGGGACCGTTCTAAAAAAACGGAGTTCCACTTTCTGGAACTCCGTTTTTTGAGCTTTCGCAAAACACAGCTAAGTTTTTGTCTAGCTTTGTTTTTTTCGCCAGTTTTTCACCTTTTCCCAAAAGCCAGATTTCCGTTGTGTCCCTTCTGGAGCAACCGATTCGTTCTTCATAAAAGCGACAAGGTCCTTTTTCGCCTTTTCGCAGAAGTCCCTATTACATTCCATTTCCTTTAGAGTATTTTGGGCGCCATCGATTTGTTTTTCTATTTCATAAAGTTGCGGCGCAAAAGCGTCAAAGAATACACCTTCTTCTTTAAACTGCTTATAAATGTCCTTAAAGGCTGCCTGGACTCCATCTTTTAAGTTATCTCGAATTTCATTAAATTTCGCTTGCCGTTCACTAGCCTGGAACATTTCAAAGCCGTCCATAGCCAGGGATATCGCCGTACCAGCTATTGGAACAGCGTTATTAATTAAGCCAGTCAGTTTAGCAGCCTCCCAAGGTTTAAACTTAATAGCGATGCCGACTTTTCCTAGAATATCTCTGCCGGCAAATACGGTTGCCTTACCAATGCCATCAAAACCCTTCATGCCCTCAGCACCGGCTTTTACAAAATGTTTTAGTGCAGAGTCAAGATTTTCATTAAGCTGATCAAAATTGGATTTAATGTTTTGGCAAGATACGCTGACTATATGTTCAAAATGGTCTCGCAAAATATCCTGGACATGAGCCTCTAACCTATAAGCACCGTCCTTATCGCCAATCTCATCTTCAAAAACCTCGCGAAGGGACGCTATGGTGGCATTCCTTATTTTTGAGACGATAGATTTTTCCAAAGATTCCAATTCTTCACGGCAAGGGCGTATTTCCTGCCTCAAGTCCTTCTTTGCGTTTTCAAGGTCACGTTCTAGAACCTCTATCACCTCTTTTGTTTCAGGAATAACAACCTCACTTAATTCCCCCTGTTCCTCATCCAAGGCATTGAAATTTCTTTCCGCCTCTTCCAAGATAGCCTGGAGAGCGGCGTCCTTAATCAGCTTCAAAGGCAAGGTTTGCCCAACAACTTCATTGACACAGTCCCTTAAACACTGCATACGAGAATACAACTCATATTTTTCTCTCCTTTCGGGCGTCAACCAGTAGTTTTGCCTTCCGTTAAGATCCTGCAATCCCTTGCCTCCCGGGTCCGACGCAATACAGACAATATTCAATTTCTTTATTCTTTCGTCATCCTTGTCCAGTTCGCAAAAACGGGCAATGTTTTCTATCAGGAACTCCCTTTTTTGTTCAGCCATCCCATTGAAGTCATCTGGATTGGTATAGTCACAAACATCGTCCATCCTGTTAATGACAAAGATGGTATTGTCGAACTTATTCAGTTTATTCATCAACCATGAAACCGTTTCCTTATGACTATCCTTAAGCGGATTTGTCGCAGCAACGATATACAAGATGATATGAGCTTCGGACACATATTTCTCCGTAATGCTAGAGAATTTTTGTCCAAATAACCCCGGAGTATCAACAAATAAACAAGGGGGAAGGTTCTCATCAATGTTTTCTGGCTTGTATTCAATAATCTCGTCAGAGGATTCCTCTTCCGCTATTTTCATATTGCTACAGGCATGTCCCAGGAACCCAGCGACAGTACTGGTTTTCCCATCAGAGAAGGCTCCCACAAGGGCGATTCTCAATTTTTCATCTTGCATGCTCTTTCTAAGCGATATGACTTTTTCTAGGGAAGTATCAAAGGACTTTTCCAAATCTTCAGAAAAAGTTCTTTTCTTCGCTTCCGTGAGGAGATATGAAAACTTATCCAGTTTCACGATGAATTTCTGGATTTCCGCCTTGAATGAATTCTGTTCCATAGTTATACCCCAATCATTTCAATTTCATTGTCTAGCCGTTTAACTTGGTTTTTTATTTTCGACTCCAAATCTGAAATTAGCCCAAGCGATTGATTCGCAGATTCAAGTTGCTTTAAGGCGAATGTTATACATTCATCCGTTTTTGATGCAAGCTGGTTGCTGATATTTTCTATCTTGTCCGAAATTTTATCCCATGTTTCATCAGCGCATTCTTCGACTTTTTCGCTAGCCTTATTTTTGTATTTTTGAAGAGCCCAGTCTTTAAAGAATGTTTTTTTCGCCACCCATAGGCCAATTCCCGTTAAAAGACCTGCGATTAACCCCACAATCGTTCCAAATCCTGGACAAAATTGTGTCCCTATCACAGCCCCAGAGAAGGCATAGCCCCCAATTGTCAAGAGAACACTCCCCAATTGCTTGAAGTCAAAGGATTCCGCATCGAATTCCGGCAGCTCAATAGAAATATTCTCAATATCCAGTTTCATCCCTGTCTGATATTCAGTCACATAGCCCTTTATACGTTCCGCATAGTCTTTTATTGTTGATGTTATGGCGTCACTTATTCCACTTTCCATCTTTTGACTGAGCTGAGATTTCTTCGATTTAAGCTTTCTTTCCAAGATTTCCTTATCAATCTTTTCATAATAATCAATATGCGGCCAGATTATATCCTCCAGGATATCCTTTCTGAAAAAATCATACACCACATTTTTTACGGAGTGCCTCATATTCCGCTTCATCTGGTCACGCGCACTCCCTAATTTAGACACGAACCTGTCCGTCCTATTGCGAATGCTATTGCGAAACTCTCCAATAGATTTCTTTTGCGTGCTAATATCTGCCAAATAATCATCTTGAAGCAATCGGGACAAGCGAATCAATGATGCCTTTTTAATTCTTTTAGGAGCATCGCTGCAACTTTCAATTATCACATTCCTGAGTTTATTCAAACGGCTCGCCTTAAGCAGTTCCGCATCCGACGTTCGGCTCAGAAAAGTCCTCTGCTGGTCTCGCAAACGGCCCAATGATTTCGCCACAGCAGGATTGCCATGATTCTTTTCGGGAGATGCGATGGTCGTCCATCCATTATGAATAGCCAGGGCACACAAGCCCGGTAGTGCGGAGATTCCTACGGTATCTCTATACATGCCATCGGGAATAGCCCTTTGGAGTTGTTCCTCGATATTCCTATTCTTCCTATTTTTTAATTCTATTTCCCTTGTAATATCCCCGACATAGTCATCACCATCGTATTCTAATTTAGGTTGCAAGGGAATGTTGTGAATGCCAACCATCTCGGTAACATTCTTTTGCATATACTCCTTGATTTTTTTCAGGGTGTTTTCTTCAATACCTTTTGATTCTCTTGCGACATAACAGACAAGGTGAGCCTTCTTCAAGGCGCTTTTTATTATTTCTGTAAACTTTTCCTCATCACCTTCAATACCCGGGATGTCAATTAACTGCGCACTACCGCCATTTATGCTTAGCGCAAAACTGGAATACGTTCGCGTAAAGTCCTGACTACCATCGCCAATGATGCAGCCGTCCACCTGAAAATATCTTTTATTTTCATAATTCTGTTTCGCCTTGATGCATTTTATCAAGGTTTCTATGAAAACAACCTGTTTGGGCTTAAAGGGATTAATCAAATCAGGCCTCCCATTCCAAGACCGATTGCGATTCCAACTAGGAGTGTAACAACGAGGGTTATTATAGTGGATATCGGGACTTTGTATCTCGATTTTAGGCTTTCAAGCTGATGGATAAGTTCAGAATACTGTTTATTATAGTCGGTCAACGCAACAATGTCATCTTGCTGATTCTCCGACATCTGTTTTCTCCGCGATTCCTCGTCAAAGAGAATCCTTAGGGCTTCAATAACCGTACTTTTTCCGGCATTGGTCGCTCCCAAAAATGCAACAGTGAACTTTTCGAATTCACTATCTTTTTCAAGATCCTCAACAAGTTTTTTGAATTTTTCATTGTTACTTTCAACTTTTGAAATCAGAGAGCTCACTTTCTTCTGCAGTTCTTCATCATTCTCCTCATTCCTCTCTTTTAAATCGGCAAGAATCTTCTCAACTGACGCGATTGTATTCTGATAATACTGCTGCATTTCTTCTTGCGTGTTTGCGTTTTGCATAACAAAATCCCCTATTCCTTGACACATTCCACTTCGGTGACCTCTAGAGTCCCATCTTTCTCGGCATCATCCTTAATCAGCCAAACATACGCGTCAACGTTCTTCTTGGTTTCATCCAAGGTCACTTCATTCGTTGCCCAAAAATACTTTTCAAACTTGTTCCATTTTAAAGTCTGCTCTTTCCAAGTATCGGATGCTTCTGCCCACACATAAAAATATCCGTAGTCCGTTATTGATGGAGTTTGCACCTCAAAATAATGGCTAGCCCCTTTGTAGGAATACTTAAGAGCAGCACATCCAGAAATATCCTCCGCTGAAGAATCCTTATTCAAAAAATATTTGATTAAGACATTCGGGAGTCCTTTTTCCGGATTAGTCAAACCTAAAGAATATTCCGCCCTTATCGGGTATACACCTGGATCCATTTTTATTTTAGAGGTTCCATTATCGCCCGCATCATCAAAAACAGTCCAGTTCTCCCCCATAGAGAAAACCCATCGCAGATTTTTGCAAAGAAATTTCTTGTCCTTATGTACACTTCCCTTGTTCTGGTTTTCCTTAATTACGCCTTCCGCATCCTTGTCGCAATCCCCAAGGCCATAGTTTTCCCACCAGAACTTATCAACAGATTTTTCGAACTCAGGAATCGTTTCGGAAAGCTTCCAGTCTTCCATATTCTTGCGAATATTGGCATAGTAATTATCAACACTAATGACGCTGGCCCAGTCCGCAATACTTGTTTTTGCAGCGCTGTCATTCCACACGCCATCTTTCTCGATGTCGTAGGCATAATTGGCAAGCCGCTCCGAGAATTCCGCCTCACTCAAATCACCCTGCATGAGCACGCTAATCGCTAGTAGCGCCGCATTACCCTTGCCCGCCTCAAATATGGAAAGACCTTCGAATTCCCCGATGGATTCGTCCTCAATGTAGAACGACTTGAGGATTTCCTGCTCCGCCTGCTTTTTCGCCTCGGCCACAGAAGCTCCGTCATCCACCAGATGCTGCATCCGTTCATACGACAAATGGGTAAGCAGGTTTATGTTTGCCGTTTCCTTGTTAGACACATCTACCAATGCATTCAGCGTGATGGGAGCCGCCGATTTCTCACCGCTCACCTCGTTACGGTAGAAACCGTTCGCTTCCAGGAGTACATATTGAGACTCCAGATTAAGATGCGTATAGCGGAAATCGCCCCTATCACTAGCAATCTTCCCCGTAAAGGCCCTTCCTGTCTGGCCAAGGGTTTCAAAATTCAGCTCATAAAGACGCACCGCGGAGCCGTTCACGAAAGGTCCCTTCTCGGAAACACCCGCAATGGTCTTGTCTTCAATGGCAATCTGCGTTTCTTCTGTCGCACCGCCCGCATGCTTATCATCATCGGAACACCCGCAGAGACAAAGCACGGCAAATGCAATGATAGAGTAGTTGACC
>JAEEGL010105914.1_pt1 | contig 11525 bp, 10 predicted proteins | sample 9134231 | NCBI WGS metagenome assembly JAEEGL01 (sample SAMN16246548, study PRJNA631951) | gut metagenome | biome: gut microbiome; feature: rumen; material: fiber-attached | host: Bos | place: Iran: Karaj | collected 2018-10 | reverse complement strand
TTCACCTATTTCCCTGACTTCAGAAGTATTGTGAAGAAACTCCAGAGGTTTTCATTGGAGAACAAGACCAGTATTGAGGAGTCGGATATCAAGGATGCTGCCAGTGAGTATTCTGAACTCTATGATATGGTCATTATGGGTGACAATCCTGTTGAGAATTATAAGTTTGTTATGAAGAACTATTCCAACTGTGTGGATGAGGCCATTGCTGCTTTGGGTTATCCATTTGTGGAGTACATCCTGAAGTCCAAGCCAAACCTGATGGGGAAGATACCTATTGTCACTATCCTGAATGCCAAATACCAGCAGAATCTGAAGAACTGTATCGACCCTGTGGTGGTTCTCCTGGCAAATATCTTCGAATTACAGGAAGAAATGCAAAAATAATTCAAAAAAAGTGGTTATATGACCACCTTTTTTGTTATCTTTATCACAGACTAATTAAATTAAATATATGGGTAAGATTTATAATGATGTTGAGAAAACAAACAATCCTGAAGTGAATGATATGATTGAGAATATTGTCTCCGTTGGTTCATTTGTAGAGGCCGCTGATTACATCAAGTACCGTGACAATGAAATCAACAGGGTATATAATATTATGAGTAAGACAGATGCCAGGACTGTTCTTCTTGTCGGAGACTTCGGTTCCGGTAAGAGAAGTATCATTGAAGGGTATGTGGATAAGCTTGAAAAGAACCTCAAGAAGGATAAGGTTGTTGAGATTGACTTCAATGAAATTCTCAAGAAAGCCCATTCAAGTGACTTTGGACAGATCATCAATGACATCTTTTATATCGCCACACACAATGAGAGTTTTGAAATCACTCTTGTGTTGAACAACATTGGTCATCTCCTCAATCTCAACTGTTATGGAAATGCTGGTTTCTCCTTTGTGAACACCCTTATCCAGGCGATTGAGGATGACAACCTGAAGATTATTGCCACCGCTACCACAGATGAGTACAAGGCGATTGAGGATATGTTCAAGAGGGTCCTGGATTTCTTCACTGTCATCAAACTGACTGAACTCACAAAGGATGAGACAGCTGAAATCCTGGATGATGACCTGGACTTCTATGAGATGTGTTATGATATGAAGTTCCCCAAGAATGTGACGGAACTCATCTGTAAGAATGCTGACAAGTACATCAAGGACAGACCCTTCCCAGGAAAGGCAGAAAGACTCTTTGATGAGGTATGTGCCAGTATCTCCAACAAGTACCGTCCTGCTGATGAGAGACTTGTGAAACTCAATGAGAGTACCAAGAAACTCAAGGCGGAACTGGAAGAGGCGATGGAGGCCAATGACTATGCCAAGTGTGAGACCATCAACAGGAAGCTCAACACCAACTTTGAAAATTATAAGAAGATTGGTAATGAGACCTATCCTACCATTGATGCAACAGAGGAAGACATCCTTGAGGCAATTGGTGAGATTGTAGATGTACAGATGTCAAGACTGGATGAAGACCAGACCAAGTTCCTCCGTGAGATGCCTGATGAAATCAAGAAGTATGTCATCGGTCAGGATGAGGCTGTGGACACCATTGTAAAGAACATCCGCAGGAATCAACTTGGACTCAGGAAGACCAGTCACTCCGCCGGCAACTTTATGTTCATTGGTTCTACCGGTGTTGGTAAGACCTATCTGGCAAAACAGTTGGCAAAGTACCTCTATGGAAGTGAAGATGCCCTTTTGAGACTGGATATGAGTGAGTTCCAGGCAGAGATTGATGTATCCAAACTCCTGGGTTCTGCACCTGGTTATGTGGGTTATAAGGAATCAGGATTGTTGGTCAAAGGACTTGCCAAGAAGGGTGAGACTGTTGTTCTCTTTGATGAGATTGAAAAGGCACACCCCAAGATTTATGATGTCCTTCTCCAGCTCCTTGATGAGGGATTCGTGACAGGTTCTGACGGAAAGAAGGTGGATGCAACCAAGGCACTCATCATCTTCACCTCCAATATCGGTGTGAAGGAAGCACAGAAGATGGCCAATCCTCTGGGATTCACCAACAATGTGGAGGAGAAGAGGAATGAGAGGAAAGAGGAAATCATCAGGAAAGCACTGAAGAACAGGTTCTCTCCTGAATTCCTCAACCGTCTGGACAACATCTGTTATTTCCAGTCATTGAGTAAAGACACCTTGAAGTCCATTCTCCAGAAAGAAATGGATGAGTCCAACAACAACATCAAGGCCATCACAGGAAAGTCCATCAAACTGTCTGAAGAGGTGGAAGAGTGGATCCTCAAGAAGGTGGAGGAAGAGGACAATGGTGCAAGACCAATCATCAGGATTATCCAGCAGTATATTGAAGAAACCATTTCAGATATGGTTATCAATGACAATCCTGTCCTCAAGACAAAGAAGAAGTATCTTACAGCAGTGTTAGATGAAGATAAAATAATTTTAAAATAATTTTAATAACAAAGCATTATGAGAATTGCAGTAGTAGGACCCCGTAAGAATGAGGTCATTTTAAAAGTTGAAAATGCATTCAATTCCAAGGTAAAGTCTCCAAGTGAGTCTACTATTATCAACTATGCAGCAGAGACCTACAAGTACTTTGATGAAATCAATGTGGTGTTTGAAGGATCCCCATTTGATTTCCTTGCACTTGACCCTGTTGAAGGAGTTGATGATGTCTATGAGCAGATTTGTGTCAACAGTCTTGTGAATCTTGACTATATCGCTGTCATTGCAATGGATATGGACAAGCATCAGTTGGACATTTACAAGGAATATGCCAAGCTCTATCCAAACAAGATTTACATTTACAGCACCCCGGCAGAATTTGAATTAAGATTGAGGTAATATGAAGTTGAAGAAAATGTCATTCAGGAATTTCAAGTCATACAGCAATGTGTTGACTGAAATCTCCTTTGATGATACTTCTTCCCTGAACCTGATCATCGGGGAGAATGGCACAGGCAAGACATCTATTGCCGAGTGTGCCACCTATCTCCTGTATGGTAAACTGGAAAACTTCACATCCACCGACATCCCCAACAGAATCAACAAGGCATTCTATGGGAAGATTGAACTGGACTGTGACGGTCATGAGGTCATCATTGAAAGAGGTCTAAACCCTGGATTATTCAAGGTACAGATTGATGATGAGGTCATTGACACGGCAGGTAAGTTGAATGTCCAGTCTATGTTGGAGGAGAATTACTTCAAGATACCTTATTCTGTGTTCCATAATATCCTGGTCCTGGAGGTGGATGAGGTGAAGTCACTTTTGTCTATGAGTGTGTCCGACAAGAGGAACATCATTGACAAGATATGCGGGTTCACCATCTATAACAAATACAAGGAGTTTGCCAAGTCAGATCTGAAGACTATAGATGACAAACTCAATGCCAATATCGCCTCCATCAGGACTATCAACTCCAACCTGATACAGTATGACAGGCAGATAGAGGAGATAAAGAACAACTCTGTCACCCAGGAGGAACTGGAGGAACTGGTTTCAAAAATCAATGAGGCAAAGTCCATCAGGGCAAAGAATGATGATATGTTGCGCAAGCTCCGTGCAGCGGGTGACCAGATAAAGACTGTGAACTACAAAAAGGTCTCTGATTATAACCTTTTGAAGAACAAGGTACAAGAGATTGAGAAGAAGATTGCCTTCATTGACAGGGGTAAGTGTCCTACTTGTGGAAGTTCATTGGAGACAGAGGATTTCCAGAAGATGAGGGAAGAGTTGGTTGCCAAGAAGGGTGAGATTGAAAAACAGATGGAACAGATAAAGGAAATCATCAATGGTGCCAGGCCAAAGTTGATTGCCCTTGAGAAAAAGGAGAAGGAGATAACTGCGGACAACTACAAGATTCCTCTGGCGGATTTACAGTCTGATTACAAGTACAAGGCGACCCTGAAGGAAAGGGGAACAAGTACTGTAGAGGGATTGAAAACCAAGTTGATGGAAGACCTTGAGGTACTTAACAATGAGAGGACATTACTGGAGAAGGAGAAGACTCTTGTTGATTTCCTTGCATTGATGTTCAGTGACACAGGTGGAATCAAGAGGTATATCGCCAACCATTATGTGCCTATCATCAATGACCTTATGAAGAATATGATGGATTATATGGATCTGAATTATACCATTACCTTCAATGACAATTTTGATGCGGAGATTATACAGAATGGTATGAAGATTAAATATGCCACATTGAGTAAGGGTCAGAAGGCCAGGGTTAACTTTGCCACCATCATCTCCTTTGTGAAGTTCCTGAAGTTACAGTTTGGTGAATTGAACCTGTTGTTCCTTGATGAACTCTTCTCCCATGTGGACATCAATGGTATGAATGATATGATTGACATCTTGAGAAATTTGAGTAATGATATGAAACTCAACATCTATCTTATTCATCATGCCAAACTGGAGAATGTTATGTTTGACAGGGTACTACAGACCAAGATGACAGACGGGTTCAGTAGGATTGAATATCTATAAAAAAAGAGTGAGGAAAAACCTCACTCTTTTTAGTTTTTAGACCACCAGATAAAGGTCACCTTCATTTCCAGGGGTTGAACTGGTTGGAGCACTTGAACCTGTCCTGAATACATTTGCGGCAGGGATTGTGATGTTTCCTTTAACAAATTTCTTATTACTTTGAATTGTCTGTGATGAACCTGACAATGTTACAGTTGGAGCATCCAATGTATCAATGGCATCTATTGCCCTTGCCTGGACATCAAGTTTATCTGATGAAGATATTGCACCACCACCATCAGCATTTGCTTTAGTCAATTCCAATGCAGCAGTCTTTGCCTTAATTACACTTGCAGCATTCTCAAGTCTTGATATTTCAGTTACAATTGCCATAATCTATATGTTTTAAATTTTATTCATCCTTCTATATATTTATGAGAATAAAAAATGGACTCCATAATTTGGAATCCATCTGAATAATAATATTTTGATGTGTTATGTGGTTAATATATACCAGGCGCCAGACATATCCTTGAGCTCCTGAATAATGTTCTCTTTCTCTGTTGAACCCTCATTGGCAATCGCCTCAACATTGACATTGATGTTACCAGGCATCTGATAAGAGAATGCTCCGAGAATCCTACTCAACTGAACCTTACAGTCAGCAATCACATACCTACGGAAGAGGTCATCATTGTACAAGTCACAGTCAGGTACTCTCACCAGGACATCAAGAATGACATCACTCTTTGGGAGTTCACCCAAGAACCTCAAATTGTTTGTCAACCTGTTATACTTGAAGGAGATCATATTCTGGAAGATCTGTCTTGACATATCCAGGAATGCCTCTGTACAGATATAGTACATAGTGTTGTCAGCGGAGACTGCCATTGTCCTGTCATATACAGACTGATAGACCATCCTGTGGAGACTTACATCACCGGAGTTCTTACCAAGGAGACCTGTGTTCCAACCTGCTTCACCGGACCATCCTCCAAGAGAATAGACACCCACAACAGAGATGACACCATCAGGAAGGACATAAGTACCCCTTGTATGACCTGTGTTTGGATTGTCACCCTCACCTTTCTTGAACTTTTCTGTTACCTTATTGTCTCCAGGACCATCCATAGCGTGGATACCTCTCTGGAATGACCTTTTTCTGATTTCTGATTCAGGTATGGCAATGAACATCTCTTCTGATGCATCTTCATACATTTTATAGAACATAGTCTTTGCATTCTTGGCAAGCTGGGCTATGGATTCAGCAGGGATGGTGAAAGGGATTGCTCCGTTCACACTCATCTCATTCTGAATACTCTCAACAAAGTCATTCAAGCACTCAACTTCATCAATATCTGAACAATTAACTAATGTACTTACCTTTGATGCCATAGTTATAATTTTCTTATATAGTTATTTATGATACTTTTTCCAATATAGGGTTATCAACAACAACAAGGAATGTGTCTATCAAATCCACAATAGTCCTATTGGTAGGTTTTTTCTTTGGTTTGAGATATATCCTGGAACTGAGTTTTGATGTAGTAAGTGTATAATTATTACTCAACATCCTTTCCAAATTCACATATTTATCAAAAAGAGTTGGTGATGTTGCCATTGAAACAACACTGTTATCTTTTTTAGACATTTCTATTATCAATGTCTTTATCCTCCCATCAATGGATTCAATGGGTATGAATATCTCAATGATGTCAGTATCTATTATTGATGTTCTTCCACCAATTTCTTCATTGATTTTCTTACTCTTTGGTTTATAGTGTTCTGTGAGATATACAAAGAAATCTTCATAACCAAAACGATCTACATCATCTTCCTTCCTTATGGTATCGCCGGAACTCCTGTCCTGTATATCTGACCAGATAGATTCTTTTATATATGTCTTAAAATCAGGTATCATATCATTTCTTTTTTAATATTGGGTTTTCTACCATACCAAGAAGTCTGTCTATTACTTCAACACACATACTGTTGGTTACCTCTACACCTCTTTTAGGTATTATCTCAAATTCTGAAGGATCAAGTTCATATTTATCCTCAAATGTTTTCTTAAGTTCCCTTGGATATAATCTGAAGAAATATTTATTTGGTTTCATAAAAAGGTCACCATGTATATATTGTATTAGGAACATCCTGTTGGAAAGATTTGGAGTTGCTTTATTATCATTCTTTTCAATAGGTACAGAAATGTTCATAATATCTGTCCCTGGGGTTTGATATTTACCAATTACAAAGAATCGATATTTATCCAATTCCTCATATGTGTTCTTAAGATAATCATAAAACTCATTAAATTCCAGATTATCTATATCATCTTCCTTTCTTATGGTCTCACCCGAACTCCTGTCCTGTATGTCAGACCAGATTGATTCATTTGTCTTTTTCTCAAGGAAAAATTCAATCAATTTTACAAATGTGTTATTTGATACAGTCCAATTCTTTTCAAGAACACCAAATGTACTACTACCAAGTATATTTACATTAAATACCTTTTTAAGTCCAGGTATGTCGATATTATTCTTATCACCTCGAATTAATATATTATGTATTTCACCATCAATCACATTAAAACTTAAATCAACTCCTGAAATGATATCTATTTCAATATGTCTTTCTTTCTCACTTATACCTCCTTCCACAACAGCAAACCAATCTCCTTTTTCTGAATAGTTATCTTTGATATATTCAGCAAAGGTATCAAAGTTCATATGATTTACATCATCCTCTTTCCTAATAACTTTACCAGAACTCCTGTCCTGTATGTCAGACCAGATGCTTTCACTTAACTTTCTCATATCTCATCATCAGTTAATTTTACAAAACACAATCCCAATGTACCACCAGGAATACCGCCATTATTCCAATCTGGTTCATAAGTTTTTGACTTCACCCATCCATCTTTCTCATATGCCTCTGTCAGTTCCTTTTCAAGTCCTTCATACCAACCTTCAATAGATGGATATAAGAACATCCTGGCATCATATATTTCATCAAACTCATCTGCAATCGCATCAATCTCACTATAATCAGTTCCTTCACAATAAGAGATGACCATATCATTTCTCATATCAGAACCCCATAATTCAAAAATACTGAATTGTGCATAATCTGACATATGGTTTTCAAACACATCAACCACATATTTCTTTAATATGTCCTTAACAATATAGTCGGCTTCATCAAGGTCATAACTGTCAATGGCTGCTTTTATAAGTTCTTCCTTTGGATAATCTATGTAGTCTTTTGATACATACACATCATAATCTCCAGGATCCCCAATTTCCCACTTGTCAGAACCAAATGAACCGGCAGCATCAGTGTCTCCTGTTATGTGGTGACTTCCATTAGGCATCTTGTTGAAGGCAAATGCAGTCCAATTACCACCAGTACTTTCATTATATTCATCACCCATTCCCATAAAATCCCTTGAGAATGTATACTCAACACCATCAATGACCAATTTAAGGGCAATGTCTTCTTTCCTTATGGAATCACCTGTACTCCTGTCCTGTATATCAGACCAGATGGATTCTTTTATGTATGTCTTGAAATCAGGTATCATTTTCTTTTTATATGTTTATCTATATCTTCAAAATTATCCATTATATCAATATATGTGTCTATCACATCTATTACAAATCTATTATCAATATCACCTTTTTTAGGTTTTGTACTAATAAGGGCAAAATGCCTACCATCATATTTACTTATTGAATTTTCTTTTGTTATTTTTACTGAATATTTTTGTTTTAATATTGATGTTATACTATCCTTCAATGAAGAATCATACATAAAACGACTATAAACATCATATATTCTATCTTTTGAAAAAGTGAAGGAAATAGTCAGATAAACAACATTTAACTCATCTGAAAATAAAGGAATTCCAATTGTACTTGATAATGTTATAACTTTTTTATCTAATTCATATTTCTTCTCTATATAATCTAAAAGACCTAACATATCAAGATTATTAACATCATCTTCTTTTCTTGTAGTATCACCTGTACTCCTGTCCTGTATGTCAGACCAGATGGATTCTGTCAATATACATTTGGATTTCATCATCTCCATAACATCATCTAATGTCACAGATTTGTTCATCTTATGTAAATCCAAAAAAACATCTTCAAGACTTTCCCAATTTTTCTTGACATATCTTTTTATCATATCAATATCAGGATTAAGAGGTTCTATCTTTATGTTATTTGCATAATCATTTATGAAATGCATAAATTCAGACATAACTCCAAACTGATATCTACCTGCAAACATCTCTCTGTTCACATAAACCTGTATATATGTTGCAATGGTCTTGAAGAACTTCTCATCCTCCTTCCTTACAGTCTCACCTGAACTCCTGTCTTGTATGTCAGACCAGATACTTTCTTTTATGTATGTCTTGAAATCAGGTATCATAATTATCCTATCTTTATTTTCTTTGAGAAATCACCAGGTGTGATCTGCTGTATTGGTTTGGATGATTGACCATCAGATGTAAAATGCTTGTGTTCATTGAAAACCTTCATCAACTTACTTCCCAGTATCAATTTCTCTTCTGCTTCAGATGTGATTCTGACATCATTACAATCCAGGTTTACAGTAGAATCACTGTGGATTGTTATATCATTAGTTGCAGTATCTATAGAGAATCCAGCACCACCTTTTGTCTTGATTTCCAATGAGTTATACTTTGGCATTGAAATCAGGTTACCATTACATTCAATTGTGAGACCCTTTTCTGGAAGGTAATATATCTTCATATATTCCTTTGAACCATCATCATTATAGTCTTCAGAAAATGCAATGACCTTCATCTTGTCACTGTCTTCGGCATTGTCATGGAGCATATCCTTCACATTACCCTTGATTTCAACAGAACCATAATAGGTGATGTTGTATGCATCCTTCACATCAACATAAACCCTTTCCCCGACTTTAGGTACTGAATAACTACCTGAATTATATCCTGCATTTGCCCCAGGAAGAGCCCAGGGAAGGTCATCATCAAGGATTACATATTGACCCCCAACAGTCTCTGTATGGAGTCCGAAAACCCTTATCTGACACCTGTTCTTGAAGGTTGGATCATAATTATTTACAACAATTCCTGTCTTCATTACATAAATATTTTTGAAAAGAGTCTATTTATACATAGGTATTTATGAGATTCTTATACATATAAACATATTTTATGGCACAAGAAAAACCTCAACAGCAGTCCATAAAAAAGAATGTTGTATGGAGTACAAAGGCAATGGAAAGCTGGATGGCAGACCATGCTGAAGGTACATTCCATAAGGAGAACCCTTGGTTGGATAATCAGGTTGGTGTGAAAAGGGCTGGTCTGTTGTTTGATTATACTTCGGAAGAGATAGAGGAACTTACAAAATCAGCAAATGATGTAATTTATTTTGCCAATCATTATGGATATTGTATGCATGGTTCCCAGGGATATAAACCCATTACATTGAGAGACTACCAGGAAGAGATGCTTCACAGTTATGCTGAAAACAGATTCACTTGCTGTATGTCATCAAGACAGGTGGGTAAGACTGTGGTGGCAGCCCTCTTCCTTCTCCATGAGGCAATCTTCAATGTGGACAGAAATATCGGTATTGCTGCGAACAAGCTCGTTACCGCAGTGGAGATTGTTGATAAAATTAAGGAGATTATGGACTATCTCCCATTCTTTATGAAACCTGGCATCAAGGTCTATAACCAGACTATGATTGTCTTTGAGAACGGTTGTAGGATTATTGCACAGGCAACCACCAAGAGGTCATTCATCGGTTTCACCATCCACACACTTTATTGTGATGAGTTCGCACATGTAGAACCACATATCCTTGATGAGTTCTATGAAAACATCATGCCTACAGTATCATCAATGGAAGACTCAAAGATCATCATCACATCCACACCTAATGGATACAACAAGTTCTTTGACATCTACCAGGGTGGTGTTGACGGTACCAACTCCTATCACTCAATAAGGGTTGACTGGTGGCAGGTACCAGGAAGGGATGAGGCTTGGAAGGAAAAGACCATTGCAGACTGTGGTGGCGAGGATGAGTTTATGAGACAGTTCGGTAACTCGTTCCTTTCAACAGGTAATACACTCCTTTCTCCTGACAGTCTTGCAAAACTACAGAAAGGAAGGGTAAAATATGTCAAGAAAGAACTTATTGATATAGAGAAGTGCTGGGAGGAGGAATACAAAGACCTTATGTTCCATCCTGATTTTGATGTAGAAGAGTTCAAAAACCCTGACAAGAAATGGGTGTTGAGTATTGACCTGTCCGAGGGTGGTGGTGGAGACAATTCCATTATCAATATGTTCAACCTGAAGATGAAGACCAAGGAACTGTTGAAAGACTACATCAAGAACCCTGACAAGGAGATGAAGAAGTCAGATTACTTCCAACTCATCCAGGTGGGCAGGTTCAAGAGTAACATCACCACATTGGAGAAACTATCAAAACTCACCTATGTGCTGGTGATGAATGTGATCGGTCCAGATAATGTGAGGGTGGTTGTGGAATACAATGCCTTCGGTGGTGAATTTATGAGACTTCTCCAGACTGTATTTGGTGACAAGAATGAGTTTGATATGTCAACCATCCTGAAGTACTACCACTCAAGTGATGCAAAGGTAAGGAAATATGGACTGAAAGTAAGGCCTGACAACAAACCTGTTATGTGTATCACCCTCAAGGGAATGATTGCAAATGACAATATCATAGTGACGGATGATGATACAGTCGGTGAGTTCGAGGTGTTCAGTAAGGTCGGTAGTACCTGGAAGGCAAGTAGAGACCATGATGACTTGGCAATGTCCACTGTTGATGTGACGGCAGTCTTTGACCATCCATATTTTGATGTGATGATGGAAGAGGTGATGGGTCTTGAAGAGAACAGCGAGGTTTACAAACTTTATGAATCAAAACAGGATGAGAAGTTTGACAATGTATATGACAACTATCAGAATATGATGCCTAAATCTCCTATGGATGATCCTGATTACAGGTACAGGGGTAATGACTTTGGTGGATATTT
>JAEEGL016778204.1_pt1 | contig 11526 bp, 8 predicted proteins | sample 9134231 | NCBI WGS metagenome assembly JAEEGL01 (sample SAMN16246548, study PRJNA631951) | gut metagenome | biome: gut microbiome; feature: rumen; material: fiber-attached | host: Bos | place: Iran: Karaj | collected 2018-10 | reverse complement strand
GAGTATTATATCATAACGTTTCCGAAAAAGCAACCCTTTTTTCAAAAAAACTTCATTCTTTTATATTTTGTCGGCGATCTCCTCGCGAAGTTGCGCCATGATCTTCTTTTCGAGGCGGGATATGTAGGACTGACTGATCCCGAGGCGGTCGGCGACCTCCTTCTGCGTCATCTCTCGCCCGCCCCCGAGCCCGAAGCGCAGTTCGACGATGGTCCGCTCGCGCTCCGAGAGCCGCGCGACCGACCGACGCACCAGCGCCCGCTCCTCGCGTTCCTCGATGGGGCGGCAGACCGAGTCGGCTTCGCTGCCGAGGATGTCCGAGAGCAGCAGTTCGTTGCCGTCCCAATCGACGTTCAGCGGTTCGTCGAAACTGATCTCCTTTTTCTGCCCCGCCGTCTTGCGCAGAAACATCAGGATCTCGTTCTCGATACAGCGAGAGGCGTAGGTCGCGAGTTTGATGTTCTTTTCGGGCGAGAAGGTCGAGATCGCCTTCATCAGCCCCATCGTCCCGATCGAGATCAGATCCTCGATCCCGACGCCCGTTCCGTCGAACTTCTTGGCGATGAAGACCACCAGGCGCAGATTGTGTTCGATCAGCCTGGCGCGCATCGCGTCGTCGGTTTTCGAGAGCAGGATCGCTTCGCGTTCCTCTTCCCCCGAGAGCGGCGGCGGCAGAACATCCGCGCCGTTGACGTAACAGACCTCTTCCGGGGTAAAAAACTTCCGTAACAGTTCCCTTATCCGTGTGAACAGTCCCATTCGCTAAAACGCCCCTTTCTTCATTGTGCAATTTCCGCCGACACGATCCCGTCGCACCCCTCGGGAATCCCCACTCCCTCGCGGATCACCCCGACGACGACCGCCTCTTCCCGCCGCCGTCTGCCGCTCCCGATCTCGGCGCGGGCGGGGCGGTATCCGTGCATCAGCCGCTTGCCCGAAACGGTCTGGTACGGGATCAGGTAGTACCGTTTCTTCTCGTCGTAGGCAAGTTCGGGTTCGATCCCCTCTTCGGTCGTAAGAAGCGCGGGCGGGATCAATCCCTCGCAAGCCTTTTCCGAGAGCAGGATCACCGCCCGCCCCGTCATGGGCTCGCGAAGAAGGCAGCCGCTGTCGGTCATCAGGGTCAAGTCCCGCGTTCGCTCCCCGACCGTGATCCTGCACCCGACCTCGCGCGGCGCTCCCGCGGCAGAGAGGCGGCGCGAGAGCGAGACCAAAGCAGAGGAGAGCAAAAACAGAATCAGGAACGCGACCACCTTTCCCCCGACGTCACCGTCGGCGGGCAGGCGCCCGAAGAAGCGCACCGAGAGGGAAAACAGCGCCGTGATCGCCCCGCCGTAGAGGAACGAGACCAGCCAGAGAAGGAAGAGACAGGAGAGAAACCGCCGCCACCCCGGAAAACCCAGTCCGATCAGCGTCAGAGCGACCCCCGAAAGCAGAACCGATAAAAGCAGGAGCGGATAGGTCGGGATCAGGACCAGAGCGGGCACGGCGTAGAGCGCGCCGAAGAGCGAACCGAGAATCAGACGATGACGGCGAAGGCGGATCCGACGCAGTTTCCCGACCGTCAGAAGGACGAGATAATCGGCGGAAAAGTTGACGAGAAACAAGACGTCTATATAAACCACCGGCACGGCAAGTCCCCCTTTCCAAACGACGGTTCGTCCGGTAAGACCATTGTATGCGGCGAGGGCGGAAAAAGATGTCGCATCGGGCGCCGCCCGCAGGTTCTTTTTTGACAAACGAAAACGCCCCGGGAAAACTTCCCGGGACAAAAAAACCGCCGGAGAAAACTCCGGCGGTCTGTATTCGGTTATTGACGGTCCCCGTCGCTGTCGCGATCATTGAAACCTTCGAGCGGATCGCCCCAGAACGCTTCCTGCTCTCGCCGGATGCGTTCCGCCTCTTCCCTCTCGCGTTTCTCGCGTTCCTCGGCGGCGACCGAGTTCTCTCGTTTGCTCTGCTCTTCCTTCTGCTTGTTCATCTCGACGAGGTCCTCTTCGGTCGCGCCGTCGTCCATCAGGGCGGCGAACTGCGCTCCGTCCATGACCTCGTACTTGATCAGGTAGTCGGCGACCTTGTGAAGTTTCTCCATATTCTCCTGGAGCAGTTGCTTCGCGCGATCCTTGCCCTCTCCGACGATCCGGCGGATCTCGCGGTCGATCTTCGCGACCGTCTCTTCGGAAAGGTTCTCGCCCGAACTGAAATCACGTCCGAGGAAGACTTCGTCCCCGGTGTGTTCGCCGGCAAGGCAGACCGTGCCGAGTTCCTCGCTCATACCGTAGACCGTGACCATCTTGCGGGCGAGTTGCGTCGCCTGCTTGATGTCGGAAGACGCCCCGCCGCTGAAATCGTTGAAGATCAGTTCCTCGGCGACGCGACCGGCAAGCGAGACGGCGATGCTGTCCTCCATCTCGTGCTTGAACTCGTACGCCACGTCCTTGACAGGGGGCATCAGCGTATAGCCGCCGGCGCCCTTACTGGTCGGAATGATCGAGATGCGGGTGACGGGATCCTGGCTCGGAAGCAGGTGGCAGACAATGGCGTGCCCCGCCTCGTGATAGGCGGTCATCTTCTTATCGTCCTCGGTGATGATCTTGCCCTTCTTTTCGGTTCCGACCAACACTTTCAGGGTCGCCTGTTCGATCTCCTGCATACCGATCAGCGTCTTGCAGCGTCCGGCGGCGAGCAGCGCCGCCTCGTTCATCAGGTTGGCAAGATCCGCGCCGGTGAACCCGACGGTGGTCTGCGCGATCCTGTGCAGGTCGACGTTGGCTTCGAGGGGCTTGTTGCGGACGTGAACTTTCAGGATCTCTTCTCTGCCCTTCAGGTCGGGGTAGTTGACCGTGACCTGCCGGTCGAAGCGGCCGGGACGCAGAAGCGCGGGGTCGAGGATATCGGGGCGGTTGGTCGCCGCCATGACGATCACGCCCTCGTGATTGCCGAAACCGTCCATCTCGACGAGCAACTGGTTCAGGGTCTGCTCGCGTTCGTCGTGTCCTCCGCCGAGACCCGCTCCGCGGTGACGACCGACGGCGTCGATCTCGTCGATGAAGATGATGCTCGCGGGATGTTTGCGCGCCGAGTCGAACAGGTCGCGCACACGGGATGCGCCGACGCCGACGTACATTTCGACGAAGTCGGAACCCGAGATCGAATAGAACGGCACGCCCGCCTCGCCGGCGACCGCCTTGGCAAGCAGGGTCTTACCGGTTCCCGGAGGGCCGACGAGCAGGATACCGCGCGGGATGCGCGCGCCGAGTTTGATGAACTTGCCGGGATCGCGGAGGAACTCCACGACCTCTTCCAGTTCCTTCTTCTCTTCGTCGGCGCCTGCGACGTCGGTAAACTTCACGGCGTTCTTATCGTTAAAGGAGACCTTGGCGTGCGAGCGGGCGAACCCGTTCTTGACGCCCTGCCCCGCGCGGTTCACCATCACGACGTAGAAGACGATGAAGAGCACGATGACGATGATATAGGGCAAGAACGAGATATACCACGGCGTGTCGGTCGGTTCCTCGAAATCGTAGGATTCGAGCCAACCTTCGGCAAGCCCGGTCTCGCAGAGTTCGTTGATCTTTTCAAGTTGGACGTAACTCGCCAGACGGTAGGACACCTTCTGATAAACCGGGTTGCCCTTCGCGTCGGTCTTGGTCACGGGAACGCCGTTGGCGTCCGCATCCCGCACTCCGTCGGCGTCCAGATCGACCGGAATACGCAGATAGAGCGTCAGATACGAGTCGTTATCGTATTCCGCCGACGAAACGAGTTTCTCGTCGAAATAGGACAGTACCTCGCTGTAACTGACCTTATCGTTATCCTTCCGCATATCCGAGATGATCATGGCGAAAACGATGACCGTCACGATCAGCAACACGAAGATCAGGATGTTTTTGAAACTGGATTTCATTGATCTCTTCTGCCTGTACCTTTCTCTTTTTCGGGTGGATCGGTTATTTCCCGTAGACCTCGGGTTTGAGCACTCCGACGTACGGGAGCGCCCGGTATTTCTCGTCGTAATCGAGACCGTAGCCCACGACGAACTCGTCGGGGATCTCGCGTCCCACGTAGTCGGGCGTGAACGCGACCTCGCGGCGCGAGGGTTTATCGAGCAGCGTGCAGGTGCGCACCGACTTCGCGCCCTTGAGTTTGAGATACTCGGTCAGGTACGAAAGCGTGCGACCGCTGTCGACGATGTCCTCGACGACGATGACGTTACAGTCGCCGATATCCTTGCGCTGCAGGTCGAGGTGGATGTTGATGTTCCCGGAACTGGACGTCCCCGCTCCGTAGGAAGAGACTTTCATGAAGTCGATCTCCACGGGGGACTGCAGTTTCTTCATCAGGTCGCCCATAAAGACGACCGACCCCTTCAGGATCGCGACGAGAAGCAACCGTCCGCCGGTCTTCCGGAAGTCGGCGTCGATCTCGCCCGCCACCTTGGTCACCAGCGCGTCAAGTTCCTTTTCGTCGATCAGGATCTTTGAAATGTCGTGGTTCATTGTCGGTCCCCTCTCTTTTGATCCGGAGCATTAAAATTTTCCTTTGTATTCCGGCACGCGGTCGGTCAGACCCCCGGAAATCGAAAACGCGAAAACCTCGCCGTTCTCCCCCCGTCCGTCGCAACCCTCGCGCACGGCGCAGCCCGGGATCCAGAGGACGCCGGCGCCGTCGCAGAAGAGCGGATAGTCCCGGCGGATCTCGCGCGGGACGCGGTGGGACGAGAGCACCGTCCGCACTTCGTGCGTCATACCGCCGTACTTGATCCGGTCGCCCGGTTCGGGCGGTCTGACGACTACGTTCCCTTCTATTGTAGCAGAAGATAGAATGACTTTTTTAGACAGATTGTAAACATTTGAAGAAGCGATTGTTTCGGAGCCGCCCGGGGCGACTTCAAAGGCGACGAGATCGCCCGAAAAGCCGATCCGCGTCTCCCCCGGCAGAAGCGTGACCGCTTCGCGCGCGGCGCCGTCCTCATCCCGCCGGAAGACCGCTTCGTCCCCGACGCAAGAGAACTTGATCCCGCGGGGGAACGCGACCGTCCCGTCGCGCTCTTTCCTAATTTGCGCAACCGCGGCGTCAATATGCACCGCCTCGGGCATCTCGGACGCGATCTTCGAAAAGTCCGCGCGCAATACGCGCTTCAGGATCGGATCGGGGAGCGCGCGAAGCGAAGAGCGGCGCGTCCGGTCGCTCTTTGGCACGGCGTCGGCGATATCCGAGAGGTACGCGTCGTCCTCGCGGAAACGGAGCGAACATTCGTAGAGCATCTTCCCGGGATCGGGCGTCAGATGCGAAAGGCGCGGCAAAACGTCGCGCCGCAGGTAGTTCCGTGCGCAGAAAGGATCGGCGTTGGTCGAGTCGCAGACGAACGGGATCCCGAATTTCGAGAGCGTTCCCCGGATCAAGTCCGACGGAACGTCGAGGATCGGGCGGATCACGTTGTCGCGGATCACGGGGATCCCCGCAGCGCCCTCGGTGCCGCAGCCGCGCAGAAGCCGGAACAGTACCGTTTCCGCCGCGTCGTCGCGGTTGTGCGCCGTTGCGATAAACCGAAAGCCGGGGAGTTCCGTCAAACCCTTCTGCAGGGCGTCGTAGCGCAGACGGCGCGCCGCCGTCTCGATGCTCTCTCCCGTCGCCTTACAGGTCGCGGGCACGTCGACCGAAACCACCTTGCCGGGCACGCCGAGTTCTTTCAGCGTGGCAAGGCAGAACGCCGCGTCGTCTTTTGCCTCTTGCCCGCGGATGCCGTGTTCGACGTGCAGGGCGGCGAGGGGAAAACCGATCTTCTCGCGCAGCGCGATCAGAACCCGGAGCAGAAACGTCGAATCCGCCCCGCCCGAGTAGGCGACGAGGATCCCGTCACGCTCCGAAAGACGGACGCCCGCGCGTTCAAGAAGACGCTCCGCCCCTTGCGCGAAGGCAAAGAAGGAAGACGCGGGATCCATTATCCCGCGCTCCCGGTACCGGCGGTATTGGTCTTCTCCGCCGTGATGAATTTGGTGAACTGACCGTTCCAGGTCATTTTGACGTCCTGCAGGGCGCCGTGACGGTTCTTCGCGATGATGATCTCGGCGGTGTTGACCTCGATATTCGCCTGCGCTTTCGCGCCCTTGGTGTCCTTATAGTATTCGTCGCGGTAGAGGAACAGGACGATATCGGCGTCCTGCTCGATCGCGCCCGAGTCGCGAAGGTCGGACAGCATCGGCTTTTTGCTCTCTCTCTGCTCGGGACCGCGCGAAAGTTGCGCGCAGCAGACGACCGGGACTTTCAGTTCCTTCGCCATGATCTTGAGGTTACGCGAGATATCGGCGACCTCCTGCACGCGGCTCTCGATGTTCTTCGACGCCTGCATCAACTGCAGATAGTCGACCACGACCAGCCCGAGGTTCTTCACCCGGCGGAGTTTCGCCTTCATATCGGCGACGGTGATGCCCGAGGTATCGTCGATCAGGATGTCGCACCCCGCGAGCATCGCGGTCGCGTCGGCGATCCGCTGCCAGTCCTCGGGGCGGATCTCCCCGGTGCGGAGCGCGTGGCTGTCGACCATCGCCTCGCTCGAGAGCATCCGGTTGACCAGTTGTTCGCCCGACATTTCGAGCGAGAAGATGCAGACCGCTTTCCCGGTCTGTTTCGCGGCGTTGACCGCGATGTTCATAGCGAAACTGGTCTTCCCCATACCGGGGCGCGCGCCGACCAGAACGAGGTCTGCGGGACCGAGTTGCACGAGTACGCGGTCGAGGTCGGAAAAGCCGGTGCGAACGCCGTTATCGACCTCTTTGTGCTCGGAACGGTCGACCAGTTCCTGAAAGACGGTTTTCAGAATATCCTTGACGTGGCGGAACTCGCGCGAACCCTTGTTCTGCGTGAGTTCGAAGATCCGCTGCTCGGCGGCGTCGATGACGCGCGCGGCGTCCCCCTGCTCGGAGGAGGCTTCCTCGGAGATTTCCTCGCACGCGGTGATCAGCCGACGGAGCATCGCCTTTTCCTTGACGATCTTCGCGTAGTCGGCGATGTTCGCGGCGGACGGAACCACCTGCGCGATCTGCGTCAGGTACTGGATCCCCCCGCTCTTGTCGCGGTATCCGCCCTGCACCAGCGCGTCGACCAGCGTCACCGTGTCGATCGTGCGGTTCTTCAAGAACATTTCTTGGATCGCCGAAAAGATCGCCCGGTGCTCTTCCATATAGAAATCGTCGGCGTCCAGTTTCCCGGCGATCCGCTCGAAACTCTCGGGTTTGACGAGGATCGAGCCGAGGACCGACTGCTCCGCCTCGACGGCGAGCGGCATTTTTTTCATCAGATCAGATGCTTCCATCCGTCGTTACCCCTCGACCGAGACCGTGAATTTGCCCTCGATCCCTTCGTACAGTTTTACCGTGATCTGGTAGGTCCCGTGCGCCTTGATCGGGCTGTCGAGTGAGATCTTGCGCTTGTCGACCGGCTGACCGACCTTCTCAGCGAGCGCCGTCGCGATCTCTTTGTTCGTCACCGCGCCGTAGAGCCGTCCGTCGCCGCCCGAGGGGGCTTTGATATGCAGCACGACGCCCGCGAGTTTATCCGCGAGTTCGCGCGCCGCCTTCTTCTCTTCGTCGATCCGGTGCTGTTCGGCTTCGCGCTTCCCCTTCAGTTGGTTCTGCGCCTGCGCGTCGGCGGGGATCGCCTTCTTCTGCGGGAAAAGGAAGTTGCGGGCGAACCCGTCCGAGACCTCGACGATCTGATCCTTTTTTCCCTGTCCTTTTACGTCCTGTAACAAAATGACTTTCATGTTAAAAAACCTCGTGTTTTACTCGTTTGCGGTCATCCGTGCGCGAAATACTCGTCGACGCACCGTTTGACCTGGGAAAGAACGCTCTGCACCGGCTCCTCGCCGACCTGCGCGCCCGCAACGTCGAAATGTCCGCCGCCCGACATCTTCTCCAGGATCAACTGCACGTTGATCGTCCCCTTGGAACGGGCGGAGATATAGGTGGTTCCCTCGATCTTGACCAGGGCGAACGCCGCCTCTATCTTGTTGATCGAGAGCATCTTATCCGCCGCCTGCGCCGCGATGACGCGGTAGGACTGGTCGGTGTCGCCCTCGACGCAGGAGATGGCGATATTGCCGCGGTAGATCTGGATCGCGCCGATGAAGCGCGACTCCTTGTAGAAGGAATCGGCGTCGACGCGGAACAGGTCGTCGGTATCCACCGAGTCGGCTCCCGCCGCCCCGAGGAAGTGCGCCGCCGAATAGGTGCGGACGCCGGAGTTGCGCGTGAAGTGCTTGGTGTCGAGCAGAATACCCGCGAGCAGGAGTTCCGCCTCCTCCTTGCGGAGCGTGGCTGTGCCGCTGCCGAATTCAAGCAGTTCGCAGACCAGTTCCGACGCCGACGAAGCCGACGGCTCGATGAAGTCGAGTTTGACCTTCGACGGGAACTCGGTCGTCTGGATGTGGTGGTCGATGACGGCGACCGATTCGACGCGCTCAAAGACCGACGGGAACTCGGTATAACTGAAGTTGTTGACGTCGACCACGATCAGGAGCGTATCGCGCTCGACCGATTCGAGCGCCTCCTTTTCCCCGACGAACATTCCGTGCAGGTCGGCGAGTTCCGACGCCTTCTGGAAGCAGTTGCGCAGGTTCTCGTTGCCAGAGTCGATCGCGATGGTCGGACGGACCCCGCATCCCTGACAGATCTTCGCGACGCCGATCGCCGCGCCGAACGCGTCGAAGTCGGCGAACCGGTGTCCCATGATGATCACGTTGTCGGCGCGCGCGATCAGGGCGCAGAGTTGTTTCGATATCATGCGGGCGCGGACGTTGGTGCGTTTGTAGACGGCTTTCGTCCGTCCGCCGTAGTACTCGATACCGCCCTCGTACTTGTAGACGACCGGGTCGCTGCCGCGCTGAAGCGCAAGGTCAAGCGCCGCCTGCGCCGCCTCCTGCCGGACGGCAAGAGAACCGCTGACGCGCGCCACGCCCATCGAGATCGTGACCGAAATGCCGTCCCCGATATGCGTGCTTCTCACGCGGTCGAGGATCTCGAAACGGTTGCGAATGAACTCGTCGAGATCGGCGGAGTCGAAGAACAGGATATACTTGTCGTTATCGTAGGATTTGATGATCCCGCCGACCTTGTCGACCCAGTGGCGGAGTTTCTCGTCGACGTCGGCGACGGCGTCGCGCAGGTTCTCGTGGACGTTCTGAATGACCTCTTCGATGTTGTCGAGAGAGACGAAGGCGACGACCACGCGTTCCTTGTCGTACTTCTCTTCCAGACCGACCAGGTCGGTCACGTCTTTCAGGACGATCAGGACGTAGCGTCTTCCCTCGCACTCGGTACCGACGGCGTCGTAGGAGTAGACGCGGTCGTTGACGTTCAGGCGGTGATGTTCCTCGTCGACGTTGAAGAGCGAGTTGATCGAACTGCCGAGCGAGGCGCCCTTCCCTTCGAGCCACGGGGCGAGTTCCGCGTTGTACCAGCAGAGGTTGCCGTACTCGTCGCAGATCAGGGCGGGCGAATGGAGTTTCCCGATCAGTTCGCCGAGCGGACTGGTCAGCAGTCCGAGCATCGAGTTGTCGAGCATGATCGGGTCGACCTTCATTCTGCGCGCCGCCCAGAGGGTGAGCAGGAGAAGGTACGCCGCGAGAACGCCGATCCCGGTATAGAGATTGGCGAAACGCGTATAGACCGCAAGGACGACCAGAAGCAGGATCGCAAGGCAACCGAAAGCGACGATCGCGATGACGTCCTCTTTGGTGGCGATCCGGGTGTCCCGTGCGGGATTTTTATAGGCTTTTACCGGAGTTTTTTTCACGTTCAATCCTCACATTCGGGGGGCGATCTGCCCGAAAGGTATTCGCTCCCTTATACCGTATTATAACAGATTTTTATTCTTTTGTAAAGCAAAAAAAAGATTTTCTTCGGGGAAAGTTGTTTTTGACGGTCTTTTCACTTCGGTCTTGATTTCCGCCTGCGCCGGGATCTCCCCGCCTCCGCTTGAAAATCCGAGATCACCCCCCTTTTGTCCCGGTCGGGTTCTTCCCCGCCGTGCTCGCCCCCGGAGCGGTCGATCGCGGGCGCTTGTCCCTCGCCCTCCCCGAAATTGCGTTTTGCTCTTGCAAAGGACGCGCGTTTGTTGTAAAATATAGAGAGAAAGTAAAAGAAAGGAGACGCCCCATGAAAGAACAACCCGGACCGTCCTCAAGCGTCCGCGTTCTGCACGGCGTCGGCGACACCCGCGCCAAGACGCTCGAAAAGGCGGGTTTGGTCACGGTCGAAGACGTCGTCCGACGTTTTCCCCGCGCCTATCAGGACCGGGGCGACGTGCGCCGCCTCGCGGACGGCAGCGACGGCGAAAAGCACTCCTTTCTTCTGACCGTCGCCACCGTGCCCTCGACCGCCCGCCTGCGCGGTCGCATGGTACTGACCAAGTTCCGCGTTTTCGACGACTCCGGCTCTGCGGAGGCGGTCTTCTTCAATCAGCCGTATCTGCGCGACGTCTTCCACGTCGGCGATACCTTCCGCTTCTACGGTTCCCTTTCGTTTATAAAGAACCGCTGTCAAATCTCTTCCCCCGCCTACGAGCCGGCGGAAGAGGGCGCGGTCCTGCCAGACTATTTCCCGATCTACTCGCTCCCCGACGGGATCTCGCAGAAAACCTTCCGCGGAATGGTCGAATGTGCGCTCCCGCTGGTCCTTCCTACCCTCCAAGATCCTCTGCCCGAGCGCGTCCGGCTTGAAAACCGGCTTCCCGCTCTGTCGCTTGCGATCCGGACGCTCCACGCCCCCGAGAGCGGCGAACAGTTGCAGGCGGCGCTTCGCCGCATGGTCCTCGACGAACTGCTCCTGCTCGGGCTCGGAGTCTCGCTCTCGCGCTGTCAGGGCGAGGCGATCCTGACCCGAGCGTGCAAGAAAACCACGCTCGCTCCCCTGCTCGCCGAACTCCCCTACGAGTTGACCGGGGCGCAGAAGCGCGCGATCAACGAGATCTACGCCGATATGACCGGCTACGGCAAACAGAGCGGCATGGTTCCCGCGATGCGCCGAATCCTGATCGGCGACGTCGGCTGCGGCAAGACCGTCTGCGCCGCCGCGGCGATCTACATCGCCCTTTCGTCGGGTCGTCAGGCGGCTCTGATGGTGCCGACCACCATCCTCGCCGAGCAGCATTACCGCGACCTTGCCCCGCTCTTTACGAAACTCGGCTACGAAGTCGGACTTCTGACGAGCGGGACGAAAGCGGCGGAAAAGAAACGGCTGATCGCCCGGCTCGCCGATCCCACGTCCCCGCTGCCGCTCGTGATCGGGACGCACGCCCTGCTCTCGGACAGCGTGGTATTTTCCGATCTTGCCCTGACCGTCACCGACGAACAGCACCGCTTCGGGGTGATGCAGCGCACCGCCCTGAAAGAAAAGAGCGCCGCGAGCCACACGCTGGTCATGAGCGCGACGCCCATCCCGCGCACGCTGGCGCACGTTCTCTACGGCGATCTCTCGCTCTCGAAGATCGACGAGATGCCGAAGGGGCGTCAGCGCGTCGATACCT
>JAEEGL016726207.1_pt1 | contig 11526 bp, 9 predicted proteins | sample 9134231 | NCBI WGS metagenome assembly JAEEGL01 (sample SAMN16246548, study PRJNA631951) | gut metagenome | biome: gut microbiome; feature: rumen; material: fiber-attached | host: Bos | place: Iran: Karaj | collected 2018-10 | reverse complement strand
GGGGGCTGTGCCGGGGGCTGTGCCGGGGGTTGCGGCGCAGGCGGCTGTGCCGTGGGCTGCGGCTGTCTGCCGAAGACCTTCATGAGGGCCGCGGCGGCGAGATCGGACGCCGGGTCGGCCGAACGCGCGAGCGTCGGGTCTACGACCGACGCGACGTCCACCTCCTGCGCCTGATGTCCTGGTATGTTGTCTGCCATGTGTCACTCTCCTTACGTAAGTGCCTCGTCGGGGCTGACGGCGTAGTCCTCCGCCACTTCCTTCCCGCCCTCCGTCGACCCGTCCGGCAGGTCGAACACTCCCGGCACGGCGGCGCGGGGGTTGTCGAGCAGCTGCGAGACGAACGCGAACGCGAGCGTCATTCCGTGGTGGACGAGCAGGGAGTCGGTCGTGAACCCGAGCCGCGCGTTGTTCAGGAGCAAGTCCTGCACCGCGCCGGCCACGAGCTTCGTGATCGGGTGCCTCCGCCACTCGTCGTAGGACTTCTCGGCGGCGGCGTACCGCAGGTTCCTGCGGAACGCCGCCAGGCCGCCGTCCGCCGTCGCCGCGAGCGCGATGCGCTCGCCGAGCGGGTCGACGGGGTTCGCCATCAGGTCGCCTCCGGCGCGTCGGGTGAACCGCCTTCGCCGTTGCCGGCGCCGTCGGCCTTCGGCTTCAGCAGGGCGCGGCGGATGACGATCGAGCGGTCGTACTCCGCCTGCGCGAGCTGGAGGTCGATGTTGTTGAGCTGGTTCATCAGCTGTATGCGGATGACGCCCAGCTGCGCCTTCTGCATGTCGATGCGGGCGATGGCCTCGTTGGCCTCGTCCTGCGTCATCGGCGTGTTTATCATCTTGTTGAACTCGGCCGCGGCCTTTGCGGCGGCCTCCGCTCTCTGCTTGGCTTCGCCCATGGTTTGCTCTCCTTGTGCTTGGCCCTCGGGCCTGGGGCTACAGGCCCTCCGGGTACGCCGGCTCTTCGTTCATTATGTCCGCCGGGGTGGTCGGCTGGAAACCCGTGACGGACGAAACTGCGTTCATGCGGTTGACCGCGTTCATGGCGTTGGCCTTCGCGCGCGCGAGCCTGCGCTCGCGCTCGATCTTCGCCTGCGTCTCCGCGTCCCTGCGGGCGCGGTCGGCATCGGCGTTCTGGGCCTCGAGGCCCTGCCGGGTCTCACCGGCCTCGCGCTCGAGCTCGAGCTTGTGCATGGCGACCTCGTGCTCGCGGTCGATGCGGTAGCGGTCGGTCTCGGCCTTGCTGTCCGCCTCGATCTGCGCGACGCGCGCCTTCTCCTCGGCGAGCCTGTCGATCTCGGCCTGGCGCTCGCGCTCCTGGCGCTCCTGCTCGGCCTGCGCGACGCGCTCCTCGGTGGCGACGGCGAGGTTGAGGGCCTTGACCGTCGGGCGGAGGTCGCGGAGCATGGCGGCGACCTGCTTGGCCTTCGCCTCCATGCCGATCTGCACGCCGCCGTAGCGGAGGTGCTCCTGTATGTGCTTGGACACAGCGACCAGCACGGCGAGCACCTGCTGCGGATTCTCCACGGCCTGCACGGACTCCTGCGTCGGCTCGTTGTCGGGCGACGCGGCGACCTGCTGGACGATCTCCTGCAAGACCTCGGCGTGGACGGGGATGTGGCTCCAGTGCAGCTGGTCGACGCCGACGCGGGCCTCCTGGCCGTTGCGCATCGCGTTGTTCTCCAGCACGGCGGAGGACGCCTGGTCGCTCGGGCTCGAGTCGCGGTCGACCTCGGGGAGGTAGCGGTCGGCGGACGCGGAGCCGAGGCGAAGCTGGATCCAGTCGCGCTGGGCGTTCTTGCGGCCCGGCTCGTCGAGGTTCGCGCCGAAGTTCCCGAGAAGTTCGGTGAGGACCCCGACCTTGCCCTCGCTTCCGAGGACGAGGTCGCGGCACGTGACGACGTTGAACGCCGACGCGCTTTGCAGGAGGAGGTCGGGCGGGACGCCGCGCTGGTCGCAGTTCTGCACGAACTTCACGATCTCGGGGTAGTCCGCGCCGATCGTCGGGTCCTGCGCGACGAACATGGCCACGAGCCTGAACGCCCGGCGGAACGTCTCGCGGAAGACCTTGTCGAGGACGGACATGCGCTGGACGAACAGGGCCTCCTCCTTGCGGGAGCGGAGGCGCTGCTGGAGGAGCACCTCCTCCTTCGTCTGGCGGTCGGAGCCCTGGAACATCTTCACGCCCGTCGTCGCGATGACCCCCTTGTCGGAGCCGGTCACGGAATTGATGCCGAGGTTGTCGATGAACTGCGACGTCGCGAGCACCTGCTGCATGTCGGGCTTCACGTTGTTCTGGACGGGCGTGAGCTCCTGCGGGAGGACGGTGAACGGCCCCTGCTCGTTGAGCGAGAGCTGCTGCTGGGCGCCCGCCCTCGTCTGCGTGAAGACGATGGAGGCGTAGTGGAGCGCCATGTCCATCACGCGGCACTTGTAGCGGTTGTTCGCGGCCTCGATCGGGAAGAGGTGCGACGCGAGGCCGCGCACCTCGCGGGCGAACCGGCGGTTCACGGCGTAGGGGAACCACAGGAAGCACTGGTCCATCGTCTCGTAGGCGTTGGGCTTCTGGAAGAGGTACTCCTTCTGCTCGGTCGCTGGCATGATGTAGTGCGTGATGCCGCGGGGGAACTCCATCTCGCGCACGAAGGCGTGGATGACGTTCATCTCGTCGAACTGGTGCTCCTCGATGAAGCGGTTCTGGCGGAGGAGCGAGAGCGCGGACTCGACGTAGGAGGTGTTCGTCTCCGTCCCCGGCATGGCCTTCGTCTCCATGTGGTTCTGGAAGACGTCGACGAGCCAGCGCTTCACCGCCTCGACGCTCCAGCCCTCCGCGGCGGCCACGTCCTCGTGGTCGAGGAGGAAGAAGAGGTACGCGGCGGGCATGACGGTCTCGTACATGACGAGCTCGTTGCGCGTCGACTGGACGGGCGCGGCGGGGAGGAACCTGATCTGCCCGCGCTCGAGCGCGACGGGCTTGTAGTCGAGGCTCGACGCCCACGTGACGGGGCCGAGCCCGTACATGTCCGCCTCCGTGTTCATCATGGCGAGCGCGGGAATGACGTCGCCCGTCTCGCGGAGCATCGTCGAGAACTCCTCCGCGATGACACGGGCGATCCGCTGCGCGTCGGGCCCGGCGTACTCGCGGGCGCGGGGCTGGAGCTCGATGAGGTTCGTCGTGTCGGACGACAGCTTCAGGAGCGAGTCGGCGCGGTTGTCGATCACGCTCTTGAGGCCGAGCCAGTTCACGTTCGTCACGTGCTTCAGGCCGCTCTGGCGCAGCTCCTCCGGGTTGTACGGGAGGTGGGCGTCGTACATGCGGCGCAGCTTGGCGCGGCGCTCCGCGTCCTTCACGTCGGCCTCGGTCAGCTTGTCGTACGTGTTGCGGAGCGCGACGGGGTCGCTGAAGCGGCTCTTCGCCGGCTTCGCGTTCCCCTCCACGGTGTCGAGTCTCTCGGTCATTTGCGTTTCCTCCAGCAGCAGTCGGGAGCGTCCGGCCACGGCTCGTCGCCATGCTCCACGGACGCGACGACGGCCTCGAAAGTCTTCGCGCACGAGCAGACGCCGGACATCTTGTCCTCGAGGACGGAGACCCTCCGCCCGCCGAACGACATCTTTATCCGGTCGAGTATGCCCGTGCAGGTGAGGCACACGTCGCGCTCGTGCTTCGGGCACTCGTGGCAGATCCTCATGCGCCTCGAGATCTCGTCGAACGGGACGAGCTCGCGGCGGTAGTACGGGACGGCGTTCGCGAGCGCCGTCTTCACGGTCGTCACGCTCCGCGCCGGCACCGCGCCCGTGCAGTACCAGTCGGGCATGTGCGGGCACATGTACGCGGCGACGAGGAGGTCGGCGTACCCCTTCAGGCCGTGCTTCGCCATGAGCGCCTCCACCTTCGGGCGCATCTCGAGCCACGTGCGGGCCTCGACGCGCTCCCCGGCGTGCTCGTAGAAGAACATGCCGCCGGGAGGCGGGGTCATGGTCGACCGGAACCTGGCGGGGAGTTCAGCCATGCTTCGCCCCCTTCTTCGGCTCCTTCGTCTTCGACGAAACGGACATCGAGACGCGCGTCTTCTTCTGCGGGGCGAACCCCGACTTCTTCATGGCGTCCTCGGCGAAGTCCATCGCCTCGTCCGTCAGCTCGATGCCGTGCGTCTTCGTCGGCTTCGGCGGCTCCTTCACCGTCTCCACCGGCGTCTCCGGCTTCGGCGGCGGGAACGTCGACTTCCCGGCGCGCATCGCGGCGTAGTAGAGGAACTCGGCGCGGGGGCGGAACACCCTCGGGTCGAACCCTCCCTTGAAGTAGTGCCCGCCCGCGTCCGACGCGGGGACGAGCCTCTCGCCCGTGTACGCGCAGGCGATGGGCTCCCCGGCCCTCGCCCCGTCGATGCCCTCGGAACGGCACCAGGCGTCGTACGCGCCCTTCGACGTGGCGAAGCGCTGCGCCGGCGCGTACGCCTTCGGCGCCGCGAACAGCGGGCCCCTCGGTCCGCCGACGAGCATCACGACCTCGAGGGGACGGCCCGTGTGCGGGTCCGTCAGCCCCTTGAAGTCCTTGCCCGTGCATGGTATGGTCTGTCTCTTCATCTTGCTCGCTCTCCTATACCGGGTCGTACAACGGAACCGTCGTCATTCCCCGGAAATCCTCGGTGATCTTGCCGTCCTCTATCGTGTAGAGGGGTATGGTCGTGGACTGGGGGTCGGAGTTGTCCTGCACCGGCCCGTCGATGGACACGATCTCCGCCTCGAGGCTCTCGTCGCTATGCGTCACCTTGACGCCCCACGTCCCATCGCCGATGCCGCCGGACGCCTCCAGCACCTTGCGGCCCGCCATGATGTACGGACGGAGCACCTCGCCGGTCAGCTCGCCCTCGTCGTCGTACTCCGGCTCGAACAGCTGTATGCCGGTGCCGCCTCCGCGCGTCAGGTGCAGGGCGCCCGTCAGGTACTGCATCACCACCTGGTCCTTGTCGAGCTCGACGATCGGGATGCTCAAGTCGGCCTGGTCGTCCTTGTCCTGCTCGATCTTGGCGGCCTCGTCGGACGAGGAGGTTCCGCCCTTCGGGTACGTGATGTTCAGATACCAGGTGCCCTCGGAGAGGTCGGGCTCCTCCGGCGTGATGTCCTCGCCGTCGAGAGTCACGGAACACTCGGGGAGGTCCATCTTCCAGCACTCCTCGTCGAAGTCCCACCGGACGGTGAAGGGGGCCGGGGAGAGCGCGGTCGCGACGTCCGAAGTCCCGTTTCCGCCGCTGTCGCCCCGTCCTCCGCCCGTGTCGATCTCCTCGATCATCTGCGTCACGATCGCCATGCACTGCGCCTGCACGCGGGTCTCCGCGGCGGCGATCGCGGCGGCGAGCTGGCCCGCCGTGATCGGGGTGTTCTGGGCGTCCACGGGGACCGCCGCGCTGGTGGGAGCCTCTGCCACTATGCCACCTCCGGCGCGTCGAAGTTGATGTTGGTGTACTTGACACCGATGAGTAAAGGCGTACCATCCGTATCACGTCCGGCGCTGTTCTCAATGCCAGACCTGTAGGGGCCGAACGACGTGCCCCCAGCGATGAACTGGATGACGTTCGACGGACGGTCGATCATGCGCTCGACGTCGAGCGTCACGCGCTGCTTCCAGTGCTTGCCGCCTGGAGTCTGGAACGTGATGTAGTGCTCGACCGTCCCGCCGCCCCCGGCGAACTTGTCACCGCCGCCGGAATCGTCCGTGCCCCCGTCCACCCCGACGGCGGAGCCGTCACAGAGGCCGAAGTCGTTGATCGAGGCGGAGGCCGACGCGGAGTAGGAGCCGGACTTCGTGAGCGGCTCGCTCTGGTTCCGGTACACGATCATGTGGTACGTCTTCTGCCGGTTGCCGGAGCCGCCCGTCCACGTCGCCTCCCTCGAGAGCGGGCTCGGCGTCTGCACGACCTCGTGGTAGTCGAGCGTGCCGTGCTGGTTCATCGACACGGAGATCGTGGACTTCTGGTTCCCGCCCGCGCTCGACGAGACGGACTGCTGGTTCAGCCCGACGTAGTGGGACGTGGTGACGACGGGCGATGAGGTCTGCGCCACCATCTGCGGACCGTACGGCTGATAGGTGTCCTTCCTGGCGGTCCAGTCGAACGAGCCGTGCGAGTTCATGCTCGCGGAGATGGAGATCTCCTCGTTCGTGCCGGCGCTCTGCGCGGCGACGTTCGTCTGGTTGTACGCGGCCGTGATGGTCGTCGTCTTGAAGGTGCCGGTCGCGGTGGCGATGGTCGTCGGGCCGTAGGGCGAGTACTTGTCCTTGCGCGCCGTCCAGTCGAACGAGCCGTGCGAGTTCATGCTCGCGGAGATGGAGATCTCCTCGTTCGTTCCGGCGTTCTGCGCGGCGACGTTCGTCTGGTTGTACGCGGCCGTGATGGTCGTCGTCTTGAAGGTGCCGGTCGCGGTGGCTATCGTGACGGGGCCGTACGGATTGTAGTGGTCTTTCCTGGCCGTCCAGTCGAACGAGCCGTGCGAGTTCATGCTCGCGGAGATGGAGATCTCCTCGTTCGCGCCGGCGCTCTGCGCGGCGACGTTCGTCTGGTTGTACGCGGCCGTGATGGTCGTCGTCTTGAAGGTGCCGGTCGCGGTGGCGATGGTCGTCGGGCCGTACGGATTGAACGTCTCCTTCCGGGAGGTCCAGTCGAACGAGCCGTGGTCGTTCCGCGACGCGGAGATCGAGACCTCCGTGTTCACGCCGCCCGTCACGTTCGGGGCCGCGGTGGAGTTCTTCGCGTACCTGATCTCGACGGTCTTCAGCGTGGACGTGGCCGTCCCTATCACCGCCGGGCCGTACGGCATGTACGTCGTCTTGCGGAGCGTGTAGTCGTAGGAGCCGTGGTCGTTCGCCGACGCCGTGAGCGCCACCTCCACGTTGGTCGCGCCGACCGCGCCGGAGACGGACGTGACATTCCTCCCGAACGTAGTCTCGACCCTCGTGTCCACGTTCCCGGACGCAAGGGGCCCGAGCGTCGTCGGGTAGTGGGTCGTTGTCGTGACCGTGCCGTCGAGAAGCTGGAAGTCGTTCTTGGTCAGGCTCGCCCTCGTCTCGACGTTCACGCCGCCGGGCGCGACGACGACATTCTGCGCGTTCCTGTACGCGACGGACGTGGACTTCAGGAGGACGGAGCCGAAGTTGACGGAGTGCGACAGCTGCCGCGCCGTCCGCGTCGTCGTGGTGACGTCGAACGTGGAGAGCTCCGTCGCGGCGACGGACTTCTCGACGATCGTGCCGGCCGCCGGGGGGCCGACCTCCGCGGAGGGCTTCGTCGTGACGTTGTTCGTCTCGGAGTGCCGGTGCTCGGACGCGGACGAGACGCAGTCCTCGCGCGTGAGCCCGAGGTCATGCACGTCCGTCTCCGTGATCGTCTGGTTGTAGAGCCCGCCGTTCGTCCTCTCGTTCCGCACGGACGAGCCGATCTTGCCGGAGCCGGGGGCCGCGGACGGCATGTTCCGGTTCACCGTCGTGACGCGCGTGCCCTTCAGGGTGACGGCCTTCTCGACGGACGCGGACGGGACGGCCTGCTCGAGCGTCTCGGTCACGGTCTGGTCGTAGCCGCCGTCCTCGTTCCTCCTGGACGTGACGGTCGTGGACTTCCCGCCCGACGCGTCGGGGACGTGGCCCACGCCGGAGTACGGGGTCTCCTCGCTCGTGATCGTCCTGTGGACGTGCTCGAAGATCGTCTTGGAGCACTCCATGCCGAGCGAGCCGACCACGGCCTTGGAGAACTGCTTGAGGGTGTAGTTGTAGAGCCCGCCCTCCGTCTTCTCGACGGTGAGCGTCCTGCCGACCGCCTCGACGTACGCCGGGGCCGACGGCTGGTTCGTGTTCCGCTCCTCGTAGGTCGTGCCGCGGATCGTGGTCGCCCACCGGCGCATCGACTGCGGGACGGGCTTCTCCAGCTTGTCGATGACGGTCTGGATGATCGCGCCGTCCTCGTCCACGATCGTGGAGCGCCTGACGACGTGGCCGCCCACGCCCCCGCCCTGCACGTGGTCGGTCGGCATCGTCGCCCCGCTCTCGGTCGTCTCGTCCGTGTGCGAGTACAGGTCGGTCTCGCACTTCTCGCCGACCTTCTCCCGCTCCGACCTGTCCCACGTCGAGACGGAATTGTTGAATCTCCTGCCGGGCGTCTTCTCGACCTTCACCTCGGCCCCGAGCTCGAGCCCGGTCGTGGGGGCCGCCGTCCGCTGGTTCTTGTGTACACGGGTGACGCGCTTGCCCTTACGGGTGACGCTCACGGTCACGGAGGCGTCGAGCACCTCCTGCTCCTGCCGGGTCTGCTCCGTCGTGTCGTACTTGCCGTCCGGGCGGAGCTCGCTCTTGTGGGTCTTCAGGAGGCCGTCGGCGGCGTCGGGGGCCACGGGGAGCGGGGCGGCCTGCCCGCGCTTCACCTCGCTCTTCGACCGCTCCTCGATGTTCTCCGCCGTCGAGACCTCGGAGGTCGCGGCCTTCGCCTCCTTGCGCTGGACGGTGACGTTGTACGTGCAGTCGTCGTTCGCCTGCGTCTGCAGCTCGATCGTCGTCCCGGCGGGCGCGGACGCGGGCGTGGGCACGGCGACCGCCGCCCCCGTCTCGTCCGTGAAGCCCGTGTCGGGAGAACCGTAGAGGTTGCGGTACGTCCGCACGTAGGCGGAGTCGAACTCCGTGTCGGCGGTCTGCGTCTCCGGGGGAAGCTGGGTAAGCGCGGTGCGCTTGATGAGCACGTAGCTGAACGTGCCGTCCTCCGCCTTGTCGACGCGCTGGATGGCGTACGTCACGCCCTGCGTCGGCTCCGGCAGCGCGACCACGGTGTCCGCGTCCCACACGTAGAGGGACTCGACGCGCTCCGTGCAGGAACCGGTCGTGGGCCCGCCCCACTCGTCGGGGAACCCGTCTTCCACGAGGTCCTGGACGAGGGTGTACGTCCCGTCCGTCCGCTGCTGGCCGTTGACGACCGTCTGGTCGTCCCTGCGCCACTCCGTGAGCGTGGGGCGGTACTTGCCGGACAGGACCTGCCCGTTGAACACGACGCCCGTGTACGGGGCCATGTCGAGCAGCACGTCGAGGGCGTCGACCATGTGCGCGGCGGGGCACCCCTCCGCGAAGCGGCGGATGCGCAGGGGCACCAGCTTGCGCTTGCCCGTCGCCGGGTCCTTGCGGTAGCGGCGGGACAGGATCTGCACCCGCCACTGGTTTGCCTTCGTGACGGTGTTGATCCAGTTCTCGGCAGCCTTGCGGGCCATGCTGTCTGTCAGTGTCGCCATGGTCTTGGTGCGCTAATTTCAGGCACGGACATAGTATACCATATCCGCGGACATCCTTCAACCTGCATCCGCCGCCCCGAAGTCGACCCCGTCCTCCGGGATGGTCCCGTAGCCGTCGTAGTCGGCCACCCGGATGACAGGGCCGACGGGGGCCTGCTCCTGCGCCAGGGAGGCCGGGGTGGGGGTCTGCGTGACGTACCCGAAGGGCATGAGCCCGTACCGCTCCTTGGCGGCGAGGGCGGCGAGGGCGCAGGCGTCCGTCTCGTCCGGGGACTTCTTGAACCTCGCCTTGAACTCGTCCTTCGGCTCGAGGCGGAGCGGAAACATCTGCGTCTGGGTGTTCTTCCGCATGGCGTACCGGCGCGTGACGAGGCCCCGGAGCGCCTCCGCCGGGAGCCCCCGCACCATCCCGGCGCGGCAGAACTCGGCGAGGACGCACCAGGACTCCGTGCCCCGGTCGTAGATGGTGTCGCACGTCTTCTCCGACTCGTTGGCCCGGAGCGGGGCCTCGGACGCCCGGACGGAGTTGTTCACGGCGAGGGGGTTCGCGCCGGCGAAGATGCGGAGGTGGTCGGCGAGGCCCTGGTTCGCGGACGCGTCCACGGCGAGGTAGTCGAACGGGGCGGCGTACGGCTCCCGGGCGAGGGCGACCACCTGGTTCGCCAGCTGCTGCGTGACGGGGATGGTCGCGACGAGCTGGGCCTTTATGGCGAGCTTGCGGAGCCCGTCGGTGAAGTCGAGGTACGGGCGGCCGAACGGGTCGAGCCGTATGTAGCACCTCGCGTAGCACGCCCCGTCGCCGTTCTCCGACCACGCCGGGTCGCACCCGGCCACGGTGGCGAGAAGGGTCTCCGGGCGGAACTCCGCGCGGTCCGTGACGTGCTGCTGCGTCGCGATCGCGTGGTCGAGGATGGCCGGCGCGCCGATCGAGGACGGGACGGGGAACCCCCGCACCATCTGCCAGTACATCGGCGCGTCCTCGTTGCCGTCGCAGTCGGAGAGGTTCTGCGCCACGACCTCGCGCGTGAGGAGGAACGGGAACTCCCTGGCCTTCTCGGGGTCCTTGACGGTGATGCACTTGAGCCCGTCGTGGTGCCGCACGAGGAACCCGCGCGTGGACGTCCAGAACCCGGTGTCGACGTTCACGGACGCGACGCCGCCCGGAGGCACGCAGTACTGGCACGACTCGTCCTCCCACGACGCGGGGTTCGCAAGGGCGAAGAAGCGGAAATCGAGCGCGCCGACGCGCAGGTTCTGCATGGCCTTGCGGATGTTGTCGTGGTGCGTGATGGTGGCGAGCTCGTCGATGACGAGGCGGACGTACTTCGCGTGCGCGCCCTGGAGCTTGCCGGAGTCCTCGCTGTCGTTCACGGCGACGCCGACGATCCCGGCCTTCTCGCCGACCGATTCGGGCGAGTCGTCCGCGTCGTCGTTCAGGATGGCGTAGCCGGACTTGGAGAACTTGCCCGGCACCGCGAGCCCGAGCTTGTTGCGGCGGAGCGCCGCGAAGTAGGTGACGACGGCGTTCCACGACCGCGACTTCAGGGACTGCTTGTCGGTGGAGCCGAGGCGGATCACCGTGTCGAACGGGTCGGTGATCCAGTCGAGGAGCATGAGGAGGCCGTAGTCGTTCGACTTGCCGCACGAGGCGCAACCCCACGTCACGCACCCCTTTTTCGCCATCACCCAGTCGTGGAAATGCTCCTCCGTCCACGGCGGGACCTTGAAGTACTGCTCCGGGATGAGCGCCTTCGCGGCGTCGAGAAGGGGAACCCAGGGGTCGCGGAACTCGATCCCGTACTCGGCCTTGAACTGGCGCCACTTCTTCGCGACGGTCATGTCGATGAACGCGTCGCACATCTCGGCGGGCCAGTCGACCCCGTGCCGCGTCTTGTAGGTCACGGGACCTTCTTGAGGGCGTCTATGATGTGCTCGGCGATCTCGCCCGCCGCCTCGCCGCCCGCGATGATTATCTGCGTGTGGTTCGTGGAGACGTCGGAGTTGAGGTCGTTGAGCGCGAGGGAGACGACGTTCGTCCCGATGGTGACGCCGAGCGACCCGAACGACGTCCAGACGCCGTAGGAGTAGTAGCTCGCGTCCCAGCCGCCTTCGACGATGCAGACGACGTTCGTCTGCCCCGGCGGGACGTACACGACGGGGTCGTGCTTGTGGACGGATATGGAGCGGCAGCCGAGCGCGAGGAGCGCGCACGCGCCGAGAACACAGAGCATCTTGCGCATAAGCCGGGTTCCTTCGTGTATCTCATGAGCGATTCGAG
>JAEEGL016068449.1_pt1 | contig 11526 bp, 9 predicted proteins | sample 9134231 | NCBI WGS metagenome assembly JAEEGL01 (sample SAMN16246548, study PRJNA631951) | gut metagenome | biome: gut microbiome; feature: rumen; material: fiber-attached | host: Bos | place: Iran: Karaj | collected 2018-10 | reverse complement strand
TTTAGCCGCTTTGATATCTATTCTTCAAGAATGCTTCTGCTGCAATATTCAAAAGAACTGATTCGATCCGATAGAGGGATTGATTTTAATAATATCCCAGAGATTATCTTTGTTGCCCTTCTTGCCAAAAGTCCTAAATTTCTTAGAGAATTTGATTCCTCACGATATATCCATCGTTTTACAGAAATGAAAAGCGATACAGGTCTATCAGTCCCTATGCTTAGGAAAATGGTGTTTGTCCAGCTAGATAAAGCGCTTGAACAATTTTTGAACAGTTCTTATAATGAGGATGAAGATTATGAATTGCTTACAGAACTTGCCATGCTGGCAGACCCCAATAACAAGTCTGTAAAGGAGGCCGCCATGACTGTAAATGAATATATGGATATCTATAAAGATGCTTTCTCATTTTCATTAGAGAAAGAGTCCCAGCTACAGCTTATGGCTGATGAGTTTGCCAAAGCAGACTATGAGTTCGGCATGCGTCTTTCTGAAGAAAAAGGTGAGGAACGCCTCAATTCCCTCTATCTTTGGCTTTTTGAAAATAACCGCACGGATGATGTGAAGAAGGCTGCTTCAGATCCTGAATACCGCGCTAAGTTATATGATGAATTTGATGCTGTGCTTAAGGCGGATAACGTATGAAGCCAAATAACCGGTCTTTCAGCCCTCACCCACAAGATGCACCGTAAGATACTTATGTCCGGTCGATGGCAGAAACTTATTTATCACATCACCGGTCTTCATCTTAAGACTTGATGTACATACACAAGGATGACACCCTAGGTATTCACCCTTTAGAACATCTTCATCTATAAGAAGCTGAACCGCATGGTCTCTATCATTCATAAGTCCCATAATACTTACTGCTCCGGGTTCTATGTCTAGATATTTCAGCATATCCTCAGGATCGGCAAATGACAGTCTTGCCAAATTGATCTGGGATGATAATTCTTTCGTCTTGAATTTATTGTCTCCCAGCCTCATTAAAAGATAAAACTTCGTTTTCTGAATGTTGCAGAGAAAGAGATTCTTGCAGATGATCACACCCAGCACTGCGTCTATCTCGTTGCATGCCTCCATATTATCAGCTCTTCCATGATCCGTTCTCTGATATTTTATACCGAGATCATCAAGATAATCATAGGTTCTCACTTCTCTCGGCAAACGTCCTTCCACATTTTCCGGTCTTCCGTTATACAGTTCCATATTTCCAATTTACCATGATTTAAGTGAATTTCTCTATGTTTTATTCAAACATCATGTATTCCATGTAGAATTCGTTGAAATCCTTGTCTGTAGAGAGGGCTATCTCCTCTCCCTTTTCAGCGAGTTCTGTCATGACAGTGAAGGCTTTTTCTCCTTCAGTGATGGCTTTTACGGCACCGGAAAGGGATGTGTTTCCGGCAGCTACGCACTTTGACAGGAGCTCTTCCGGGATCATTCCGATAGCTGCGGCCTTTTCGGCATTAAGGAAGTAGCCGAAGCCTCCGGCTATATATAGCTTTTCTATATCGTCATATCCGGCGCCGTAGCGCTTCAGCATGGTTTCAAAACCCGCTCTTATGGCTGACTTCGCCAGCTGGATCTCACGGATATCTTTCTCAGTGAAAACTATGGTCTCCCCGTCTTTTTTCGTGGCGAGAGGGAACCCGTCATCAAAGTAATCATCATCCAAAACACCGGTCTCATCAATGAGTTCAGCCTTTAATAATTCCGCAGTTACCTCAATGACTCCGGTTCCGCAGATTCCTGTAACGTCATCAGAATCCCCGATAGTCTTTATCGTGGTCTTATCCCCGTCTATCTCAACTGAAGAAATAGCTCCTTTGATGCCTCCGACGCCGTAACGTATATTTCCACCTTCAAAAGCAGGACCGGCCGCAGTGGAAGTGACATACAGCTTATCTTTATTACCTACTGCCATTTCCCCGTTCGTACCGAGATCGATGAGGGCACAGATTCCGTCACTCTCATGAAAACCACATGAATAAAGTCCGGAAATGATATCCGCTCCAACATAGGCTGAATTTCCGGGGATCAGGATCGTTTCCGTATTCTGAATATCTTCCGGAACCCGGCCGCAGTTTGACAATACTTCGTAAAGCCTTCTCTTTTCAAGGGAAATACTGTGAGGCGTAAAGGGATAGACTCCAAGACTTTCCGCCGGGTATCCCATCAGAAGATGGAGCATTGTAGTATTGCCTGCAATGCAGATCATCTGAAGCCGTTTTTCACTGCCTGAAATTCTATCAAGAAGCCCTGTTATTCCGGATAGGAGATCCTCTTCTATAAGGTTTTTCAGTTCCTTATCAAGACCTTTCCCTGCAGCTTCTATCCTTGTTATAACATCGGCTCCATACTGCCGCTGGGAATTAATGGATGTACAGGTATCTATTACATCTCCGGTTTCCTTATTGATAAGTGAAAACGCCAGGGTCGTAGTCCCTATGTCTATAGCTATCCCAAGTGGCGAATCATTATCCCCGGATCCTTTTCCGCTCTTTTCCATTGAAAGAGAGACCATACCGCTCTCATCTTTCTGGGTAATGGCAATAAGAATATCTTCGTTAACAAGTGCCCTACAGGACAGCCTCATTCCATTACAAAGCTCTTCATCGGAAAAGATTTTCTTATCGGCATCCGTTACCGGGAGACTTCCTTCCAGCACTTTGACAGCGCATTTTCCGCATCTTCCGGCTCCTCCGCAGAGGAGATTTATCTTTATACCGTTATCAATAAGGATATCTGAAAGACAGGTTCCGGGTGCCGCAGAAAATTCATAATCCCCATCAGGATCGGAGATCCGGACCGTAACACTTTCCATCCGGTGAGGGCAGTCCATATTCGAACAGTCAGAGCATCCGTGGGTTAACCGCATCATCCTCTCATCATCCACGGTCTCAAAGACCTGGCAGGATGATTTTACCGGGTCATACATGAATCCCGATGAAATAGAAAGTCCCAGGGTCTCACCTGCATTCATGGCATCATAAGCCACCTTCTGTATCTCCATCGGTACGTGACCGGGAGCCTCATATCTCTTCTTTATACCAAGATGCTTCTCCTTACACATCTCATGAATCGCCTTAAATACGGGCTTTTCAAAGGAAAAGAGAGCTGCACTTGCCATGGCGTCAGTGAGCATTCCCTTAACATAGTCACCGTTTTTAAAGTGATCGCTGACGATATCGCAGATCTTTCTCCCCACTGTTGTGATCATGTAAAGAACTTCGGTACCCGGTTTGATGGTTCCACCGATATTATCCGGATAAGATGCAAATACAAGAGCTGCTGCAGGCTCTAGTGAATCGATCACCCCCGGCAGCAGTTCTTCATATTCCTCATTAAATTCTTCATAGAGCGGATTGTCTTCGTCACACTTGATCTGCTTAAAGACAATCTCACGGTCGATTGAAAGTTCTCGTCCGTTCCCCTTTATTATCTTAATGTTTGACATATATTCTGTTCAACCCTCATCAGTCGGCTACGCCGACAGCTTCCCCCTTAAAAGGGGGAAGCCTTTAAATAGCCAGACAGCGTGAGTTGATTACCCTTCAGCTCTCTTTAAGATAACCTGTCTTGCAGCTTCCGCACAGCTTGCTGCATCTTCTGTATAGTAATCAGCACCGATCTGCTCAGCGAACTTCTGGTTAACAGGAGCTCCACCTACCATTACTATATATTTATCCCTTAATCCCTTTTCCTTAAGAGCATCGATAACTACCTGCATCTGAGGCATTGTAGTGGTTAAAAGGGCTGACATACAGATGATATCTGCTCCCACTTCTTCAGCCTTGTCGATAAATACATCGGCTTCCACATCCACACCAATATCGAAGATCTCAAATCCGGCACCCTTTAACATCATGGTGACCAGATTCTTTCCTATATCATGGAGATCACCCTTAACAGTACCGATTACAGCCTTGCCTACAGGCTCATTTCCTACTTCAATGAGCTTCGGCTCCAGGATAGTAAGTCCGGCATTAAGTGCTCTCGCAGCCACAAGAACTTCCGGCACGAAAACCTCATTTTTCTTGAACCTCTCTCCGATACTCATCATACCGTTTAAGAGTCCTTCATTTAATATAACTTTGGGATCCTCTCCCTCCTCAATAGCCTGGGTCACAAGCAGTTTAACATTCTTTGCTCTTCCCTTCTGTAAGAATTCTGATATTTCCGAAATAGTGCTCATATAGCCACCTCCTATTTGATAAATATAATTTACCATATTTTAATCTTCCGTTTTGTAAATATTTTAGTTTTGTGGGTTAATTTTATGTTATAGTTATCCACATGAAAGAACCGTTTCTCTATTCAATAATAAACAGCGGAAAGCTTGCAGAAGTACTGGTATCACTGGAAGCCTGCATCAATGTTCCCCTTCAGGTTATAGATGAAACCGGCAATGTTATCTGTAAAAAAGGCAGGTCTTTCCACTACTGTTCCTATATAACGAGATTTCTTCCCGCCGGCGACACCTGTAAGAAGCAGCACCTGAAAGCCGGACGCTACAGCGCGGAGCTTGGAGAATCCTATATATTTTCCTGTCATTCAAACTTAAGCCACATAATATACCCTATTATAATAAAGGGTTCTTTTATGGGCGCGGTGCTTGCGGGGCCCTTCCTGATGGGTATCCCCGACTCAACAATGCTCTCAGACCTGGCAAAGAAATACGGGATCCAGTCAGATCCCCTTCTCGAGCTTTATGACAGCATTACGGAAATACCCGTGGTGGAGCCTTCCAAAGTAACCCAGATAAGCAGGCTCATCACCTTCCTTTTTGACGGTCTCATTACCGACAGCCATATTGACATTATGGCGAGGAAGCAGCATGTGAGCCAGCAGGCAAAGATCAGCGAATCCATTCATCAGTATAAGAATGACGGGGTTAAGCCTGAAAATGAATATCCCTATGAAATGGAAAAAGAGCTCTTATCCAAAGTAAAATCCGGTGATATCCAGGCTGCAAAAGAGATCCTAAACCAGCTTTTAGGCTATGTATTCTTTTCAAGAGGACGAAATCTTGAAAACATCAATGCCCGGGCCGTGGAACTTACTTCTCTTCTATCCCGTGCCGCTATAGAAGGCGGTGCTCCCACGGATTCCATACTTAAGATAAATAATGAATTCTTAAAGAATATCTCCAGTATTAAGGACATTGACGAACTGTGCATGAAGCTTTCGGAGATCGTGGAAGTCTTTTCCGACAGTATGTTTACTGCAGCAAATAAGAGTAACCGGGATGTGATGAAAAAGGCTGTTGCCTACATTTCCGCGAATTACTATAATCACGACCTCACACTCCGTGATGTTGCGGATACGGTGCATCTGAATCCTTCCTACTTTTCCGCTCTCTTTAAGGAGTCCTGCGGTTCTTCCTTTAAGGAATACTTAAACATGGTGCGGATCGAAGCAAGTAAGCAGCTTCTTGCAAATACCGACTACTCCATAATCGATATTGCCATTGCTACGGGCTTTGAAGACCAGAGCTATTTTTCAAAGGTATTTAAAAGATATACCGGATTTACGCCGAAAAAATATCGGTAAAAAAAATTCCAATAATTAAATATTAATACAAAACGCCTCTTTCCTTTTAAGACATACTTTTAGTATGTTTCAGAGAAGGAGGTTTTTTTATGGCTAGAAACATGTATAAATGGGTGGAGGATGTGATCGCGAGCAAAGATAAGAAGGCTCTCCCCGTACTTTCCTTTCCATCTATCCAGAAAATGGGTATAACCGTTGATAGTATCGTAAAGGACAGTGACAAACAGGCCGAAGGCATCAAGATAATCGCAGATTCCTTTGACACTGCAGCTGCCGTAAGCTACATGGATCTTTCGGTTGAGGCTGAAGCTTTCGGTTCAACCATCCGTTTTTCGGACGAAGACGTACCCACCGTCATAGGATCCATCATAAGCACAATGGAAGAGGCTGAAGAGCTTAAGGTTCCGGAAGTCGGAGCCGGAAGAACGGGCGCCAATATCGAATCAATGAGAAAAGCCCGTGAGATGGTGACAGACAGACCTCTATTCGCAGGAGTTATAGGTCCTTTCTCACTTGCAGGAAGACTTATGGATGTGTCGGAAGCAATGATCTACTGCTATGACGATCCTGATATGGTTCATGAGGTACTGGGAAAGGTTACTGATTTCCTTATTGCTTATTGCAATGCCTATAAAGAAACCGGAATTGACGGTGTTGTTGTGGCAGAACCCCTGGCAGGGCTTTTATCAGAGGACCTGGCTGAAGAGTTTTCTGCTGAATATATGAAGAAGATCGTGGATGAAGTCCAGACCGAGAACTTCCTGGTAGTTTATCATAACTGTGGAAATTCCACTATCCGTACTATTGACACTATAATCAATAACGGATGCCGCATGTTCCACTTCGGAAATGCCATCAACATGGAAGAAATGATGAGTCATATTCCTGCTAACTGTATTGCAATGGGTAATGTGGATCCCGCCAGCGAATTCAGGAACGGAACTCCTGAGACCATTTATAAGGCAACCATGGATGTGCTTAACGCATGTTCAAAGTACGATAACTTCGTTATTTCTTCAGGCTGTGACATCCCTCCCACATCTCCCTGGGAGAATATAGAGGCATTCTTCAAGGCTGTCGAAGATTTCAAGAAGGCCTGAAATAATTACAAATCAAGCAAAATTATTACAAAAATTTATTATTCCCCTCATCCGCCCCTTCGGGGCACCTTCCCCCTATGGGGGAGGCTGTCGCCGGAGGCGACTGATGAGGGCTTTTGATGGATAGATACTATTCTTCCATCATCACTGCTTCCCCTTCTTCATATCCTTCAAGTCCCGAAAGCAGCTCCTGTACATTGTTCTTAAAAGATCCGGCACTTTCCTCGGGAAGATTTACCCTGAATAAAACTTTCTCCGAGTACTCGGTATCTGCCGGAAAGACACCGTACTTTTCAAGGAGTCTCCTCACCGCTCCCTCTTTAGGATAATCAAAGGAAAAACTCACGGGGATAAAGGGTGCCATTGTCACCATCCCGTTATCTGAAGCATTTTTGACAGCTTCTTTTGCAGCATCTGTATACGCTCTTACAAGACCTCCGGTTCCGAGAAGGGTTCCGCCAAAGTATCTCGTAACCACAAGGATCACATTCTTCAAGCCCTCTCCTTCTATCACCGCCATTATAGGCTTTCCTGCGGTACCGGAAGGTTCCCCGTCATCCGAAGAATGAACCGTATCCTGAACCCCGTTCTCACCATAGATAATATATGCACTGCAGTTATGCCTTGCGTCATAATGTTTCTTACGGATCTCGGTTAAGAAGGCCGATGCCTCATCTTCACTCTCAACATGTTTTAAATATCCGATAAAACGTGACTTCTTTTCCGTGATCTCACCGGAATACACCATATCTTTTTTTACGGTTCTGTATTTATCCATGCAGATCACTCTTTTTCCGGAACTATCCCATACTTAATAGCCCCTGAAGGACAGATCGTTGAGCACGCAGCACACATGAGACAGGGCTTCTCCCACTCCGGTCTCTCATTTATCCATTTAATATGACCCGTGGGACACTCATCATAGCAAAGCTTACACCCGTCACATTCCTCCGTGGCATAAAACCTCGCCGCCTTACTCCTGTCCGACCACTTTTCTTTCTTAATTAACCATTTGAAGAAATTCAAGAAATACACCTCATTCTGTATGGAGTATTTATCTAACCAATGTAATTAAACTAAGCGCGAGGTCCAACGAATCCCCCTTCCTATAGCAGAGATCCTTCGCTGCGCTCAGGATGACATTAACTGCATCGTTTCATCATATTTCATTACAGTACGTCTGATTTCTGACTGTAAAAAACGTCGGTACTTATGCTGTGTTCTGTACAGCATTAGTACCGTTACGTTTTTTCACAGAGCGAGAGCGTCCAAAAATGGATTGATCGCTATGTACTGTATTATATTATGAGCTACGTACTATATTATTTTGCAGCTTTACTCCATCTCTATGTTGCCCCACTCCTCTTCACGAATAAGCGCAACATAAGTCTTTCCAACATTGATCTTTATCTCGTTACCATCCATATCATAGTAACGTGTAGCATCAAGGTCATTCTGCTTAGTCCACTTAACAGGAATAGCCTTACCCTGTGTAATGAACCATCCGTCACGGTTTGACTCACTGGGATAGTACATCATGTATCCATGATCATCCAGCTGCTCAAGCCTTGCATTCTGGAGAAGCAGATTGGTAAATGCGATCTGCTCGTTTCCGTTTCCTGCATCCACTTCCTTCTGGTTGTACTGGAAATACTTGTATGTCTTGCTTTCGCTGTCATACTCAAGCCAGGGATTATTGTGGTGGAAAGGAAGGGTTATCTTCTCGCACTTCTTTGCATCAGAATACTGTGAAAGATCATTGGGCTTAGTATGTGATGCAAACTGATAATGAGGAAGTCCTGAATAATACTCATTATAAGTTGTGCTGTATCCGGTATTCTTGAAGTTCTTCTCAAGATCTCCGGGAAGGATGTACTCTGTAAACTCCCTGGGCTTTCCGTTATCAACTCTGGAGAATGTACCGCTGAATCTCTCTACGAATACATTTGCATAGAAGTTTTCATTCCAGAAAGGACCGCCGTCATGGCAGAGAACCGCATTCCACTCAGGGAAGATCTGCAGGTTTGTAGGTCTTGTACTTCTGATGGAACCAAGCTGCTTGATGCTGCCCCAGTCCTTAACCATTACCATGAAACGGGTAACTCCCTCGTTCTGTGTAGAGTTAACCATCTCGTAAACTATATCTGATGTTGAAATTCCGTAGTGGGGAAGAGCTGTCTTCTCGTCATCTACCATTACAGCGATAGGTCTCTGATCCTTTAAGGATTCGTCGATCCACTCACCGGTAAGCTCACTTGCATATTTTCCTTCCGGCGGAACCTCCACTTCCTCTTCCTCTTCTTCAACCTCGGGCTCGGGAGCGGGTGCTTCAGGTGCTTCTACAGCAATGATCGGTGCCTCTTCACTGGGCTCTGTGGGAGCCTTGGCTTCTTCCTTTTTCTTTCCGCATCCTGTAAAAAGAAGGGATGCTGTAAGTCCAAGAATAAGTAAACAGCTTATATTTCTTTTCATTATAATTCCTCTCTAAATCCTGTTTCTGATGACATAAATAATGCCATATAAAAATCACAACACGCCTGCTATAATACCACAGATCGTCTATTTAAATCAAACTTCAACAGCCAGGCTGAATTCAATGTTTCAACTTGGATTCCCTGTAGATGATATCTGTTCTTGCAGGTCCGTTGCTGACTATGGTTATGGGATATCCCAGTTCTTTCTCAGTGAAATTCACGTAATCCTGTGCTTCCTGGGGAAGATCCTCGAATTTACTTATGCCGCGGATATCGCATTTCCATCCTTTGAACACCTTGATAACAGGCTTGCAGCGCTCAAGATCACGGGTAACAGGGAATTCATGTATTTCCTTGCCGTCAAGTTCGTAAGCTACGCATACCGGTATCTCGTCTAAGTATCCAAGGTCATCAAGAACCGTAAATGCCACATCAGTAGCTCCCTGAAGCCTGCAGCCGTATCTTGAAGCCACGATATCATACCATCCCACTCTTCTGGGGCGTCCTGTGGTAGCACCGTATTCTCCGCCGTCACCGCCGTGATTACGAAGGGCTACTGCCTCGTCACCGAAGATCTCGGATACAAAAGCTCCTGCTCCTACAGCTGATGAATAAGCCTTGGAAACAGCCACGATCTGCTTGATCTCATAAGGCGGTATTCCAGCTCCGATAGCACCGTATCCTGCAATGGGGCTTGATGATGTAACCATGGGATAGATTCCGTGGTCAGGATCCTTCATGGTTCCAAGCTGTCCCTCTAAGAGGATGGTCTTATTTTCCTTTATCGCATCATTAAGATAGAGAGAAACATTTCCAAGGTAAGGCTTTACCTTATCCCTTCTCTCCTTGATCCAGTTTAAGAGACCCTCTCTGTCGATCTTATTTGTGTGATAGAGGTTTTCAAGAAGTGCATCCTTCTGGTCTGCTACCCTGTTGATCTTCTCCATCAGAGCTTCATCGTCCTGGTAGAATTCATTTATCTGCCAGCCGATCTTTGCGAACTTATCTGAATAGAAAGGCGCTATACCTGACTTTGTAGAGCCGAAAGACTTTCCTGCAAGCCTGCTCTCTTCTAATGTATCAAATAGAACGTGATAGGGCATCATAACCTGAACCCTGTCGGATATCATGATCTGAGGCTTTGGAACACCCTTAGATGTGATATCTTCGATCTCATTCACGAACTTATCTATATCAAAGGCAACACCATTTCCAAGAATATTCATTATATTCTGGTGGAATACACCGGAAGGCAGAAGATGAAGCGCAAACTTACCGTAGTTATTTACTATGGTGTGTCCCGCATTTGCTCCTCCCTGGAAACGAATTACTATATCCGCATTTTCTGCAAGAGTGTCGGTGATCTTTCCTTTTCCCTCATCACCCCAGTTAACACCTACAACCGCTTTTACCATTGTTTTCCTCCTCTGGTTATCTCACACATTTATTTCCGCACTTATATCGGAAATATCTCCATATTCCTTTAGTAAAGGGTCAATATACTGCGTTATATAATCGGTTACCTGAATGTCCGCAAGACCTATATAATTCTCAGGCTTCAGGTTTTCCTTAAGTTCTTCCTCTGTAATTCCGAACTTCTTACCCAGTCTCTCGTCCTCCGCAAGAAGCTTAAGAAGGTCATTGTCCTTTCCTTCTTCCTTTACATGACGGCCGGCGAGCATTGAGTTCTCTCTTATAACCTCATGAAGCTCCTGACGGTTTCCTCCCTTTTCAACGCAGTCCATCATAATGTTCTCCGTCGCCATAAAGGGAAGCTCTTCCATGAAATGTTTCTCTATTACCTTCGGATATACCACAAGACCGTCTGTCACATTTAGTACAAGGTCCAGGATACCGTCTGTAGCAAGGAATCCTTCCGGGATCGACAGTCTCTTATTTGCAGAATCATCAAGGGTTCTCTCAAACCACTGGACTGAAGAAGTAATGGCCGGATTCAGGGTATCGCAGAGCACATATCTTGAAAGGCTCGCTATCCTCTCTGACCTCATGGGATTCCTCTTATATGCCATGGCGCTGCTGCCGATCTGATTCTTTTCAAACGGCTCTTCAACTTCCTTAAGGTGCTGCAGGAGCCTGATATCATTGCTCATCTTATGGGCGCTGGCAGCGATCCCCGCAAGGATATTTAATACCCTTGTATCCGTCTTTCTGGAATAAGTCTGTCCGGAAACCGGAATGCATCCTTCAAATCCCATCTTCTCTGCGATCATGGGATCGATCTTTCTTATCTTATCCAGATCCCCGTGGAAAAGATCTGTGAAGCTTGCCTGTGTACCTGTGGTACCCTTTGAACCAAGCAGTCTTAGGGAATCAAGAACATAGTCAAGATCCGCAAGATCCATTACGAACTCATTGAGCCAGAGTGTGGCTCTCTT
>JAEEGL016050335.1_pt1 | contig 11526 bp, 8 predicted proteins | sample 9134231 | NCBI WGS metagenome assembly JAEEGL01 (sample SAMN16246548, study PRJNA631951) | gut metagenome | biome: gut microbiome; feature: rumen; material: fiber-attached | host: Bos | place: Iran: Karaj | collected 2018-10 | reverse complement strand
AGGTCATACCTATATTATATTGGTCTGTGCTCTCAGGCAACAGATCAGTACTGCCCATATGATAGTAATAGCTCTCATTGAAGGTTGGAGAACGGAAGATATTCTTATAGGATGCTCTCAGGTAGAGATCCTGATCCTCAAGCAGCTGATAGGACAATGAGACAGAAGGCGACAGGCGACGCATGTTTCGGGCGCTCTCCCCATATTGGGAATCATTCAGGTAGAGCGAATAAAGCAAACGAGCCAAAGCGGTCAGCCTTCCTTTTCGGTACTTGGCTGTTGCCGACTGAAGAATCGTGTGGCGATAGGGCTTGTTGTTGATGGTTCGCTCAGCCGAACTGGTCAGATTGTTATAACCATAGTCCAGCGAATAGTCGAAAGCCCACACCTCTGATAGCGCATAGAGCACGGCTGCTGAGGTATAGAACTCGCGCTGCCAATAGCTGGCATCATTCTGGTTCTTCGCCGTTAAAGGATCTTTGTAGATGGAGGCGCTCCAGTTATATTTGGCACTCCACTTCAACGACCAGCCCGAACGGTTATGCGTCAGATACTGTAATTGTCCGAATGCATTGCGATCACGAAGGGTCTCTTTACACACATCCGTATAATAATGCACCTGTCCGGGCAGCTGACGATCGTTATCGTAATAATACACCTTACCACTCAGACGGTTAAAGGCATCAGGCGACCACACAAAATTGAACTCCCCATGCCCAGTGTTCATCCGACTGTTCTTGCGGGTGTCCTTCACCACCTTTGTCACATTCTTCACCTCATAGGGATAGTCATTCTCTGCGTAAGTATATTCTCCAACCAACGAAATGGCAAAAGTCTCGCTGGTATTCTGTTCATAGCGTAGGAACGGACTCACATAGCCAAAGGAGCCTGCTTTCAACTGAGCCGTCAGATGCGGACGCAGGTCTTCTGTCGGCATACCGATCGTCTGGATATTCAGTACGGCAGAGGCTGAGGCATTACGGGCTGGGATAAAAATGTCGTCATTATCGCCTATCACCAAAGAGAGATGATCCACATTGTCGAGCGAATAACGGGAGAGGTCTATCTCACCACTCTGACAGTCGCTCAGCATGATTCCGTCATAACTCACACCCGTATGCTTGGCACTGAAACCACGAACAGATACTGTCTTCAATCCCCCTGCCCCACCATAGTCGCGCAAGGTGATACCAGGGATACGATGCAAGGCATCGGCCACATCTATCACACCCAGACTCAGCATCTGTTCACGATCAAGAATACGGAGAGGTGCTGTACTCTTTACCTCGTGCTGCCTGCGGCTCTCTGTCACCGTCACCTCACGGAGCTGATGTGTCCTGTCCGTAATAGTATCATTACGAACAGCCTGCCCTTGAGCGATATTCGTCGTTAGGCAGGCTATCAGTAGTATGTGTCTGGTTCGCCTCATTGCGCTGCAAAGTTACATAAAAAAAGCGAAACACACACATTTTTCACAAAAATTACCTATGTGAGCAGGCAATGGCCTAAATCTTCCCGCTGGCAGATGCCTACCATCGTATTGACCACCTCGTCCATCTTCGGCACTTGCGCCACATAATATGAGGGATAGTCTGCACATAGCACCACCAGATTCATGGCTCTCACCCGGATGCCATAATGCGTCTCCAGCATATAGCGGTAGAGGTTCTGCTGCAGACAGTAGTGATAGAACGAGGTATCAGGCAGGTTGATGCCATTCAGACTCATCTTTCCGTTAAAGCCTTCGGTGATAGGTTGCCCAAAGGCGTTCACCACCTTCGAGCTGCGCTTCCAGTCATAGATCGTAAAGGTGCCGTCATCTTCCTGACAGATCAGGTCGATCGTACCAGCCACATTCAGCTTCAGATCATAGACGGGCCACTCCTGACGATAGGGTTTGATGGCGTAGTCATTGACGAACTGCAGGAAATACTGTTTCTCTTTCTCCAATGAGATTGCTTCCGTCTCGCCATTGTAACAGAAGGGATAGATGGTCTCAAACGTGCCGTCACGGAAATAGTTCTCCGTCTGGGCATGCATAAATGTTCCCACTTCGCTTGCCATCGTGCCGATTCTGTCCCATTGGTTGAGTGACTCCTCAACAGGGATGCTATAGTTCTGACACCTTCGCTCTGCTGCTGCCAAAGCGTTAAAACTCTCGAAGAAATAGCCTACCAACGAACTGACAGGCAATAGCCGCTGTCTGCCGTTATAGATATAGATATGTTCGTAAGGCTCAAAATCGATGTAGACATCCTGCTCATAGCGGCCTGCGTCCCTGAAGGTAGCCATCTTCTCCTGCATATCAGCAGTTCGGGGGAAAGGTTTCACCTGCGTCATATACTGACATTCCTCAGATGTCATCGCATAGCATGGCACTTGATTCGGAGTCTGAACAGGCATCTTCGCCTGCACCCTCGCAGCCATCTTCTGTGCTTCCGCCTTTGTCCAACGCTTCACTGGTGGTAAAGGCTTATCAGACAACTGCGGACATTCCAGACTTGTCACAAGTGTCTTCAACAGCGCTGTCAGATAGTCGGCACAAGCCTGATGGTGGTTCCACACCTGTCGTTCGGCAAACCTCACAACAGTCCACCCCAGACGAGTCATCAGACCATCAAGATATTCATCACCACACGTCAGATAATGCTGGGGCTTTCGCGTGCAAGAGTCGAAAGGCTCGTCTATCTGCACAGCTATCCGCACCTCTGGACGACCTTCCATGAGGATCACCAGATCAGGACAGATCAGCGGCAACTGATCTGACACACAGATGCCCACATCGTTTCGGAACGTCACCTCTTCAGGCATCTGCTCACCCAACCACTGACAGAAACGGGCTTTCAGCCTGCTCACCTCATGGCGGCAGTCCTCACGAAAGGGATAGAGCACAGTTCCTGGAGCTGGACTCTTTAATATAGGATAGGTTTCTTGCAACACAGCTGAAGGGTATCAAGCCTCTCCTTGAGGGAGGTCAAAGGGACTGATGGGCTCTTGCTGACTGGGAATACGGATTGGTCCATACTCCTTCTCGTAACGTATGATGTTCTCCTGAAGCGCAGCAAGCAGTCGCTTGGCATGCTCTGGTGCAAGGATAACACGACTTTTTATTGGCGCCTTCGGCACCCCAGGCAACACCCGTGCAAAGTCGATGATAAAGTCACTGCTCGAATGCACGATGATGGCAAAATTTGCATACTCACCCTGTGCCACATCCTGTGGCAACTCCAGTTGCAGACTCTGCTGCTCTTTGTTATTATCGTTCATATTGACAATTATTTATGCTTACATGATCTTGAAGCCGCGGAATGAATGCGGCGGAATGGTGACTGTCACCACATTGGTGTCAAACGATTCGCGCCCGTTGATCTTCTGACTGGGCTTTGTCTCGCCCTTGAACACCTCGCCTGACACCAGATCCGTCAGACCGTTCTTGCTGCGTGTCACCAGGTTGACGGTTACTGGCTCATGATGGAACGAATGCACGACAAAGGTGCCGTTGTCGTAAGTCATCAAAGCCACCTGCGAGGGGCCCTCAATATAGACATCTGCCGAGCGGGAGATGACGGCACGGAGGCGGTTCAGGGCATTGGCGGGCAGAGCATACAGATGACTGAAGTTGTCGGGAATCACCCACACATAGATGTTGCCCTGTGAATAGACGCTATGCTGGAGCAGAGGCCAGCCGTTGCCATACGACAGCGTGGTGATGTCCTCCCACGAGTCGTTGGTGAAGTACATAAAGACAGGTATCTTCACGCTGACGGCTGTACGTCCGATATTCTGTCCACGTCCGTATCCGCCGCTCACAATCACGGTGTCGATATCTGCCTTCCGCTCTGTGGCCACCATCTCGAAGATGTCCTTGATGCCTTTGTCCTGCATGGCGCGATAGAAACCCGAAGTAACAATCACGTCGCCACCTTTCCCCATCAGCCGCTTCATCTTCGACAGGATCTCTGGGTCGTTCTTGGCACACTCCGTCAGAATCACCAGTTGCTCATCCTCAGGGAACTCGGGCACTATCTCTACGGGGATACCCACCATACCCATATAGTTATGCAGGAAGTCGTCGCCCGACGAGTTGAAGGGCTTGTAGGCCTTGATACCCTTGGGCGTACCCAGTTTGCCAAGCAGGGGATCGATCTTGTTATAGGCATCGTTGGCAATACGCCCCCATGTCGGAGGATTAGCACCCTTTTGGGACGACGGGAACATCATCGACGAGAAGTTGAACAACGTGATCTCTGGAGCCTTGGCCAGCAACGTCAGCCACAGCTGTTCGGCAAAGATCTCGGGATACCAGGCACCGCCCGCGTCAACCCATCCGCCGAAGTTATGCTGTGGACGGATATTCTCGAAATAGCGGATGATACCGAAACTCTCGTAAGCCTGCAGATGCTGTTCGCTCTCAGGGTTGCGCGTCTCTGTGCCGGTATAGACGCCGTCGAAGGTCCAGGGGCCGCGCTTCAGGTCGAAGCCCAGGCCGTGGAAATGGTCATACCAGTTAGGATATTTGATGATTACCTTACACTTCGGGTTCACACGATGGGCTGGCTCTACGATCATTTCCCTACCGACCTTATCGAGCAGATCCATCCTGAAATCACCCCACGAACGATCACCCTTCGCCTTGATACAGAGGTCGCACTTGCAGTTTGTGAAATAATAGTCGTCGAGCACGATCTCGTCGAAATAGCGGGCTGTCAGTTCGGCGATGTCCTTGATCATCTTCAGATGCTCGGGATTGCTGTAGCAGAAACTCTCCCAGCGCTGGCGCTTGCTGCCCGAGAAGTTGTAGGTGATGCCTCCCGACACCTCGACACCTTTCGACTTGAAGAATTTGATAGCTTGTTGCATGGCCTTGTCATCGACAAACACATTGTCGCGGAAGGTCTCCAGATACACCTTGTCCAGTTTCAGATTCTTGGAGTAGTCGGGCCATAGCGCCTCCCACCCTTCCACGGTTCCCACTCGGTTCACATCCTGAACCATAACATAAGCCGTTGTCTTGAAGTTTTTGTGATGACCTGCCCAGGCATTAGCTCCCAGGATCAGCAAGACTGTCAATAGTAATACCTTTCTCATTTTTATCTCCAATCAATTGTTGTCGTCTGCAAATTTATACATAATTTCCGAGATTCCAAACTAGTTGAGATAAAAAACTGAAACAAATATATAAAAATCGGCATTACTTTCCGCAATGCCGATTCTTTATTCTATTATGATTTTACTTCAACTTTGCCTCACGGTTTTCACGCCGCATAACTATCAAGTTATACACGATACCAATGATTGCCACCACTGTTCCCGCCAAATAGATGTAAGTCATTGTTGTCATATCTTTACTTTTTAGTTGCTCTTTTTACTAATATACTACCGAAAGCAAGAAAACCTATCATAAAGGCCAAACCTGCTATCAATTCTCCAACACTTTCCTTGGTGAAATGAAGTGCATTGACTAACACTACGCCACCGAAGGCAAGTTTTGACAAGTCAAAACTGTATTTGCCCAATTCAAAGAGATATTCATTTTTCTCTTGTTTCGTATTTACAACAGCTACATTGGCCTACTGTTTCATTTGGGCTTTTGCTCGTTCTCTTCTTGTACTCATCGGCAAAAGTAGTTAAAAGATTCCACACTTCCAAGAATTCTTGGGTATTTAACACGAATTTTAGCTACTGATTTCTCATACGCATTCAGTTTTAAAGTTAGACAATATGTTTTCGGCAGCAAAGGTAAGCATTTCTCATGAACCAACCAAACATTCTGAGAATTATTTACCAAAGACCTCACGCTGTGCATGCTCCCCATGTTACAATAAACAGCAGGATTTAAGAACCCTTCCCTTCGGAACTGCAATCCGACGCTGTATTCATAAACCCTGCTGTTTTCTGCTACAAAGATGAGAAATACTCTGATACGCTCCAATTACTTGGTTATTTTTGCTAATTTCTTTAATTTTTCTCCAAAAAAAAGAATAGTTTCCCAGATTTTTACTATATTTGCAGCGTATTCTCGAAAGAGAAGCAAAAAACTTATTTGCTCATCTCGCTACTTGAACTACCACCTCAATAAGAGAAAAAGAGCAAATCCTATACTCGATGAAGTTTGCGCATATAGCGTGGACTTCCCATAGAGTATAGGAGGCTGTGGTAGGCCGAAGTAGCGTATGGCGATAGTCTGCGCTATTTTTATGGCCAGAAGTTAGTGCGGGCTTTCAATTGAAATAGTATTAACGATTTAAGTATAACAGTATGAAGAGACTAATTTCCTTTTTTGTTTTTGCCCTATGCAGTACAATAATGTCAGCACAGGTTAAATTTGATGTATCAACCCTTAATGACGCTATCGCTCAGTTCAACAAATCAAAAGATAGCAATAAGAAAAAGTGGGCAAAAAACATATTAACTTTAAACCAAGATTCCCCAACTAGTGGTATTTTCTATCGATTTGTATTCCCAATTAGTCCAGAAGATACAATAATTGATATGCGCAAGGTGCAATTCGCTGTATCCAGCTTTATCAATCGCAATTCATCAGGTCGAAAAATAGCAATTGATTGGAACGATAAAAATCAGATAACACTGGTTACATCATTTGGACAAGTTGCTTCATATATTGCATTTCTTGGACGAGAATTTGACAAATATGTTCAAGCCGTTACACGATTTGATATTGAAGTTAAAGAAAACAGAATTCGCTTAACAATCAGTGTTGACAAATATTATTGGTCAAACAAACTAGGAGGATTTGATAAAAACCAATGGGCATATGTTTATCGTGTGGCACCTTATGTCTCTGGTGATGAAGAAAAAGTCTATAGTGAAGCTTATATTAACACTTGTTCTTCTTGCTTGAACGAAATATCCGAATTCATGAATATTCTATCATCCAATTACAATAAAGAGATTGTTGTAAAGCCTGATCCCTATAAAGATGACAATTGGTAAATAGCTTCTAAATAGGAATATACAATACTTATTAGGTGTATGGGTATTTAATCACTAATTGTTACTGCGCTATTTTGAATGTCGTTTCTATCAATGACACGATAGCGTATCGAAAGAAATGGCCCCTACAGCATTATGTATAAAGTTTCTACATATGTATTTGGAATTGATAATAATATGAGAAGGTTTATTTTAGTGACATACTGTTTGTTTGTTTCAATACTCCATACCTTAGGGCAAATATATGAAGTTCCTAGGGGTGCATTAAATCATTTGTTAATGAATATCTATTATGGCTGTCATTATGAAATGGAATCTGACGGATTGTATTATTTCAAATCAAATCCTCAAAAGATTTCTTATTCAAAATATAAAAGTATCTCTAAAGGAAATGAGCGCTTCTTTTGTTATGTAAAGGAAGAAGAAATGTATTTCTTCTATACTGACAATATAATTGGGGCATTCACCACTCATGACAAGTCAATAGCTAAAGAATTAAAGAAGTCACTAAAAGAGAATAACGTTAAGACGATCAAAGCAGATGAGTTGCAAGGAATGATAAATAAAGTTGTAGAATTGTTGAATCCTATATATACGAGAAAAAACGACTCCATTGCCGAGGTTAGACGGAAGCAAAAAGAAATTCTTGTTTTGGATTCAATAGCTAAAGAGAAACAAAAAGAGATAGATAGGGATGAGTATCGTAAAACTCATGATTGGCACAAATTGAACTTGTCTGATAGTTATGGTTTATATTGCAGGGTATGCGATGGTACACACTATCTTAAAAATATCACAATCCAATCATTAAGTTCAGATACAATTTATTATTTCCTTAATACTCCTGATTATACTATGTTAGGGATAGACAAAAATAGTCTTCACTATTCAAAGATGACAAATAAGCTCAAAAATGATAAAAACTTTGCAGAGTATATCAAGATTTGGCACGATTCTATAGCTAACAACAATAAACAAAGCAACAAGATGGCTGATGAGTATAATCTTATTCAAGAAAAAAAATTCTTGTCTAAGGTTAATGCTGCGGCACCTGATGGTTTTATTTTAAGATGGGGTTGCGATTTTAATTCTGCCGATGGTATTGAGCCATATTTTTCATATTTCAATTCTTCCAAAAAAAGTATTAAGTATGTTGATTTGTATTTTAGTGTCTATAATGACGTTGGAGATAGATGCTATTTGAAATACGACCGATCATATGTCGGTAAAATCAGAGGAGTGGGTCCTGTAGATTCTTTTACTTCAGGATCATGGAAATGGGACAAAGCTACACATTACACATCAGGAGATGCAACAAACATGAAAATAGTTAAGCTTGTCATAACCTATATGGATGGTACGGTTAAGACGCTAACTCAACAGTCAATTAAATATGATTAACGTCATTTGGTCAATCCTTATCACAAATAAGACTCTAAGTAGTCAACTAAAAACGTTAAACTACAAGCATTAGATATGTTCCCAGTATGGGAATGTTTGATTCCCAGTGTGGGAACATTTCATTCCCAACGTGGGAACATTTGGTTCCCTTAATGGGAATGGTTTTCGAGATTGAACAGAAGCCTGCCAACACCTAACGTATCACCTAACATAACTCCTAACAAACACCTAACAATCATCTAACATACACCTAACATCGGGGTTTTACCTTATTATTTTAGTAGGAATAAAAAAGCACATTTGTTGCAAAAAAACTGGTAAATAATTGGGGAAAGATTTGGATTTGACGATTTTTTTTATTATCTTTGCACACCGAAAGCGGAAGCGATTCTGCTCACAAAAACGAAAAACGCTGTGGAAAGCGCAAATCGTACTAAGGAAACGGAATTAAGGAAGTAATTTATTAATTGATCATATCTCTATGAGTAAGAAAAATCTTATCATGGGAGAGGCTATGAATGCCTCTCTCGAAACGACGCTCGCTATCGAGCTGTTTCTTAATGACAACTACCTCTTCCGTCACAATGTGCTGAACGGAAAGGTGGAATTTGCAGTGAAGTCTGAAGACCATGAACCTGTTTTTCGTCCACTGACTCAGGAGGCCCTCAACAGCATCATCCGCAGGGCCAAGAAGGAGCAGGTGTGCGAGAAAGGCAGTCCGAAGACGGAGATTATGGAGTTTGTGCATTCTGAGGATGTACAGACTTATGATCCCATCGGTGACTATCTGGCGAATCTGCCCAAATGGGACGGACAGAACCACATCGCCAAACTCTTCAACCGCCTGCCTGGCATCACTTCTGAACAGCAGGGGTTTCTGACCATCTGGCTGCGCTCCGTCGTGGCCCACTGGCTTCAGCTGGATCAGCTTCACGGCAATGAGTGTGTGCCAACGCTGATTGGCGCTCAGGGCTGTGGCAAGACCACCTATTTCCATCGGCTGCTGCCACCTTCGTTGCGCCAGTATTATCTGGATCACCTGAACCTTTCGAACAAGTTTGATAAGGAGATGGCGCTGACGAACAATCTGCTGGTGAACCTCGATGAGCTCGATGCCATCCGCCGCTCTCAGCATGCTGCCCTGAAACAGACACTCTCGAAGAGCAAGGTCAACGGACGCCCCATCTATGGAGCCTCACAGGAAGACAGGCCTCGCTATGCCTCATTTGTGGCTACAACAAACAATCCCCACCCGTTGACGGATACCACAGGTAGTCGTCGTTATATCTGCCTGACGATTCCCGACGGGCTGTATATCGACAACTCGGGTGAGATCGACTACGGGCAGCTCTATGCCCAGGTGGTTTACGAGCTGACAGTAGCTAAGACGCCTTATTGGTTTGACAACATCGAGGTGGCGCGTATTCAGGAGCTGAACCAGAACTATCTGGAACAGAAAGACATCGCTGAGATGGTGGAAATCTGTTTCCGCAAGCCTCGTGAGGGTGAAGCTGCCAAGTCGATGAACTCGAAGATGATGCTGAAGTACATGCAGAAGGACTATCCTTCGGTGGAGATCAACCACAGCAACCGTATCAAAGTGGGACTGGCCATGAAGTCGCTGGGCTATGAGTGGACGGATCACAGCAATGTGCCTTTCTACAAGGTCGTACCCATCACAGCAGCCTGAGATGTTAGGTGATATGTTAGGTGTTTGTTAGGTGTTTAAGAGCATCTGGAGAAGCTAACATTCACAAAATAAGATAGTTAACTGTTATCGATGTTAGATGTTAGGTGTTTTACAGAAAAAATAGAAAAATGGAAGAAAAAGAACTGAAAGCGAAAGACATTCCTTGGGGCTATGCCCAGTGTTTTAACGATGCATGCAGTCTGAAGGACAAGTGTATGCACCATCTGGCCCGACTGATGAAATCGGATGGGCGTGATATCGGTCAGGCTGTGTTTCCAACCGCCTGGCAGGACGGCGAGTGCCGATGCTTCTGCGAGAAGAAACTGGTGAAGAAGGCCTGGGGCTTCACAAAGCTCTATGATAAGATTCCCAGTCGTGACAGGGCTGAGGCACGCCAGTGTGTAAGGAGTTACTTCAGTAGTGGTAACGGACCATACTACCGTGCCCATCACGGCGAAAACAAGCTATCGCCCAAACAGCAGGCAGACATTCTGGCGATCATCGCCAAATTCTGCCCCGTAGAGGGTGTCAGGTTCGACCACTATGTGACAGACTGGGATTTTGATTAATCGAAAGCGCGCAGAGGGGGCTTCCCCTCTGCGTCGTTTCTTTTATGCCCCTTTGTTGATGCCGCCTACGACATCGTCGTTGTCAATGCTATGTTCTGTCTTCTTGACGCTGGCTTTCAGGGAGCCGAAACGATAGGTTACGGCTATCGTAAAGCTGCGGGCCCGATTCCAGGACTGCTGGAAATCACGATAATTGCCATTCACCGTTTCTGCCTCTGACGACCAATACTTGTTGAATGGCGCATTGGCAGCTATCCTTACTGTTAAGCGATCAGCCTTGAGGAAGGAACGCTGAAGTGAAGCGTAATAGCCAAAGTAGGAGTGTTGCATCGTGTAAACATCTGACGGACTACGGCCTATCTTTCCATAGGAGCTCAGATAGAGCAGCAATTTCCAAGGGAGCTTCTGCGACAGGTTGACGTAGTAGTTGTCAGACCATCCGAAGGTGCGGTAGCCAAGGTTCGGATTCTCGTAGTGTTCATAGCGGAGATTATTGTTAAGCACGATGGTTGTACCATCAAATGGTTTCCATTGCACATAAGTCTCCAAACTGGCTCTCCGATAGCTGAGGATATTATCATAGGTGCGATAGCGGATATCATCCTTGGCCGTCTGTATATCAGAAATACCACCAGAGGTGTGATGATAACCAGGGGCCACCTGAAGAGTGAGATTGGGGAGGATATATGAATAGACCAGACTGATGCGCTGGGTGCGTGAACTAACCAATTGCGGATTACCTTGCTGTATGACTGTTGGCGATGTAATAGTAGCAGGATTCAGGTAAGATATACCTGGGCGATTGATGCTGGTGGTATAGTTCAGTTTCAGCGACTGGGCATCAGTCAACTGGTATTTCAAAGAAGCTTGTGGCACCCAGTCGTTCAGATGCTTTTTAAAGGTCTCTTTTTT
>JAEEGL015989648.1_pt1 | contig 11526 bp, 14 predicted proteins | sample 9134231 | NCBI WGS metagenome assembly JAEEGL01 (sample SAMN16246548, study PRJNA631951) | gut metagenome | biome: gut microbiome; feature: rumen; material: fiber-attached | host: Bos | place: Iran: Karaj | collected 2018-10 | reverse complement strand
TATTGTAGTCATCAACTGGATTTCTTCCTTCAGTTCCACCCATATCTATAACATGTGCAATAACACGTGTTCTTTCAATATGTTTTAAGAATTTATCTCCTAAGCCTTCTCCTAAAGATGCTCCTTCAATTAATCCAGGAAGATCTGCACCTACATAACTTCTTCCTTCATTTGCTCTTACAACTCCAAGATTTGGTGTTAAAGTTGTGAAGTGATATGCTGCAATTTTAGGTTTGGATGCAGATATTTTAGATATAATTGTACTCTTTCCAACACTAGGAAGACCAACTAAACCTACATCTGCTAAAAGTTTTAATTCAACTTTTAATACTCTCTTCTCTCCTGGCTCACCATTTTCAGCAAAGTTTGGAGCAGGATTACTTTGTGTTTTAAATGCAGTATTTCCTCGACCTCCACGGCCACCGTATGCTACTACTACTTCATCTCCATCTTCTCTTAAATCTGCTAAAACAAGTCCAGTTTCATTATCTGTAACTATTGTTCCTTGTGGTACTTTTATATAAATATTTTCAGCATTTTTACCGTTTTTATTCTTACCTTCTCCATTTTCCCCTTTATCACCAGTTATTGTTTTCATGTATCTTAAATCAATTAAGGTATGAAGACCAGTATCTACTTTAAAGATAATGTTACTTCCACGACCACCATTTCCTCCAAAAGGTCCACCCATTGGAACAAATTTCTCACGTCTAAAAGCTAAACATCCATCTCCTCCATTACCACCAGTAACGCTTATGATAACCTCATCTACGAACATATTATCACATCCTTTTTAATACTTTTTTACTTTCTATATCTCTTACTAATTCATGAACAGCTTGATACTTTTTTAAAGCAACTGTTTCCAAATCATCATGATCCCCTATCATAAATCCATTATAATCTTGAATCATTTCATAATCATTAAAATTATCACCTATAGTAAATATTTCACTTCTAGGTATTTTAAGCATATCATGAAGTGGACTAATTATACTACTTTTACTTACATTCTTTGGTTTAATTAAGTAATATTTTACTTCACGATATCTATATGATGAAAATTCATATTCAGGTAATTTTTCTCTTAATTCTTCAAATATATCTCCAAATTCATCATCATCAATACCAAATCTAGTTACATATGCTACACTCGCTAAAGTGTCATCATAAGGATTATATTCAAATGAATTACCTCTTGAATAATTATATTGTAATTCAACTTCTAAATCTAATGTATCCACTTCATTTAATTTCTTTATTAAATCATGTGAAATAGGAAAAGACTTAATTAGTTTACCATTACTATCAAATAGAAAACTTCCATCACTAGTACCTAAGTGAGTATAAGGAATATCATATCTGCCAACTTGTCTCATTAAAGAGTCAAGTGGTCTCCCGCTTGATAAAGTAAAATAATTACCTTTTTTAATATAATCTCTAATCAAAAGATTATTTAATTCAATATCTTCTATTGATGTTCTATATGTTCCATCATAATCACTTACTAATAAACTCATAAGTCCCCCTTAAAAAAAGAGCACATAGTGCCCTTATTTATTTTAAATTATTCTGCTACTTTATAGCAACTAACTTGTTTCTTATCTCTACCAATACGTTCAAATTTAACTTTTCCATCAACAGTAGTATAAAGAGTATCATCATTTCCTCTTCTTACATTAACTCCAGGATGAATTTTAGTTCCTCTTTGACGATATAATATAGATCCAGCAGTAACAAATTCACCATCACAAGCTTTTGCACCTAATCTACGTCCAGCAGAATCACGTCCGTTTGAAGTAGATCCTTGTCCTTTATGATGGGCAAATAATTGTAAATTTAATTTTAATTTATTCATAAGTATTAGTTCTCCTTTCTTATTTTAATATTTTTAGGATAATCATTTTCTATATCTTGTAACATACAAACCATGTTAACAAGTAAATTATCAACTATTTCATTATGTTCTTTTACTTCAATAACAAATTTATCTTTTAAACTTTTATAAGTTATATATTCGTTATCAAAACTTAAAATAGCATTTATTGTTGTAATAACTATGCTTGATACTCCAGCACATACAATGTCTTTCCCAAAATCGTCATACATAGCATGTCCTAAGATTTCAATTTTGTCGTCATTACCAATAACATTAACTTTAATCATATTATCCTTCGATTTTTGTAATAGTTACTTTTGTATAAGGTTGTCTATGACCATGAGTTCTTCTATTAGAACGGTCTTTAGATTTATACTTGAAAACTACAACTTTCTTTTGTTTTCCTTGTTTTTCAACTTTACCTTCTACTAAAGCTCCTTCTACATAAGGATTACCTACTTTTGTGTCAAGCATTAATACTTCATTAAATCTAATAGTGTCTCCAACTTCTGCATTTACTTTTTCAATGTAAATAACATCGTTTTCAGATACAAGTACTTGCTTTCCACCAACTTTTATAACTGCTTTCATCATTTTACCTCCTTTTTTATTAGTCTGGCTCGCTCTTAAGGTACACATTTGTGTTTCTAACCTTTTTAATGCGGTTTGAGCTAGAGGCTACAAACATATTGATTTTAACATTAAAGTATCTTTACGTCAAGAAATATTTAATAAAAAAACGCATAATTTCAAGAAAAAATGATATTTTTGTATATAATTAATATTTTTTATATTCTTTATAATAATTATTAGAGAATTGTTGATTATAAGTAAAAGATATTATATAATTATTATGTTTAATATAAAATAAGGGGCGATAGTATGAGTTTAATAGAATATGATTTCGTAAACATGCCAATAGTAGATATCGTTAACAGAATTATTATATATGCTTCACAACATAAGGCCAGCGATATTCACTTTGATCCACGTGAAGACTGTTTAATGATAAGAATGAGAATAGATGGTAAATTAAGAGACCACTCTAAAGTACCAAAAATGTATGAAAAGAACCTTGCTACCAGAGTAAAGTTAATTTCTAAAATGAATATCACAGAAACTCGTGTCCCACAAGATGGTGCCATTAAAGGTATTGTTGATGGGAAAGATTTGGACATGCGTGTATCTTGTCTACCTACTAATGAAGGAGAAAAGATAGTTGTCCGTTTGCTTGACTATTCACAAAGTTTAAATGGACTTGATAGTTTAGGTTTCACCCCTACTAACTTAAAGAAAATTGAAAGACTTCTAGATATACCAAATGGAATTATCCTAGTTACAGGTGCTACTGGATCCGGAAAATCTACAACTACTTACTCAATGGTTTCAGCACTTAATACAGAAGATGTTAATATAATCACTGTCGAGGACCCAGTCGAAATGAACATCGAAGGAATTAACCAAGTATACGTTAACAGTGAAATTGGACTTACATTCGCAAGTGCCTTAAGATCTATCTTACGTCAGGACCCTGACATAATACTTATCGGAGAAATTCGTGATAGTGAAACTGCTCAAATAGCAATTCGTGCTGCCATCACAGGACACTTAGTTATATCTACAATCCATACTAACAGTGCCTTAAATACAATCGAACGTTTACTAGACATGAACGTTGAACGTTACTTACTTTCTACTGCACTTAATGGTATTATTTCACAGAAACTTGCTAGAACATTATGTCCAGATTGTAAGAAACAAAGAGATACAACAAATTATGAAAAAGAAATATTTAGACAAATACTTGGTCGTGAAGTAGAAAAAGTATATGAACCAGTCGGATGTGATAAATGTCACAGAGGATTTAGAGGAAGAATTGCTCTTCACGAAGTACTTGTTTTATCAGATAGAATTCGTGATTTAATAAATGATGAAGAAACAGATAAAGAAGAATTAAGAAAAGCTGTATATAGTGATGACACTACTACCCTACTTCAAGATGCACTTGAAAAAGTAATTGAGGGTTATACAACATTTAAAGAAGTATATAGAGTTGTTGATATCGACTTTGATATTGAAAAGAGTATCAGAAAAGAAATCAAGAAGAAAGAGAAAGTTGAACAAGCTAAAGTTAAACTTGAAGTTATCGATCTATTTACTGATGATGGTGATTCTGAAGGAACAATTGAAATTTCTAAGAAGGAAATGGAAAAAATCAAGAGAAAAGCAAGAGAAGCTGCTAAGAATAAATATAAGATTAAAACTACTTTCCAAGATAATGACTTATTAGATGTATTTGAAGATATGCCTCCTACTGAACCTCAAAAACAAGCACCAGAAAAGAAAGAAGATAAAAAAGAAGATAAGAAAAAATAAAAAGATGAGTAATCATCTTTTTTTATTTTTCCATTTGGATATTATATTTACTTCCACCTGCTCCTCCAGAATTAATTGATACTAAGTTGTTAATTTTTGTTATATTGTTTGCAATCTCAACTTTCATATCATTTATTAAAGCAGCACATAAGCTTTGTTTACTAGAAATCGTATCATTAAAAACATTTAATTTTTCATTTTCTTTACTAAATTTATCAATTAGATTTTGAAATTCTTCTGACTCACCTATCGTATCACCACAATAACAAGCTCCTTTTATAAAACACTCTTTTCCATTTTCTGATAATTCAATAAGATTGTCATTTGAGTTTTTTATTTCATCAAAATATGATTTAATTTTTTCAAAACTTTCACTTAGAATAGAAATTTTTGCAATATTTTCTTCTAAAGTTCTATTTTCATCAATTAGAGCATCACGTTGTTCTATCCATCCCATCTATTAATAACACCTCTTTCTTATTTAAGTGATTAATTATTTATTGCATTATTTATAGTTCTAGACACATTTTCAGCATTTGCAACAAAGACATCTCCAGCACTTTCAATTTTGATATTATCTTCATCTTCACCAACAGCTTTGGCTCCATACTTTAAAACTTTTGATACTTTTTCAGTAGTATCATTAAAATCTTTGGCTGAATCACCAAGAGCGGCATTTGTTCCAGCAGATAAAGTTTCTTCTACTATCTCCATCGCTTTTCCTGATTGAACTAAATAATCATCAAAACCTCCGCTAAATTCACCAGTCCAGCATTTCTCTTGATATTCCATATATGCTTTAGCAGTATTTTCAGCAGCTGTCATAACTGTATTTTGAGAAATCGAATCATCACTCATTCCAGCATTTCCTACATTAACTGTAAATCCAAGAGCAGCATACTCTGTACCTAAAGCAATTGCTTCTCCATCACTTAATTGTTCGTTTGCAAATACTCTTTCAACATCATCACCATATTCAAGTGGAGCAGTAATTACAGCTTCTACAATTTCACCAGTCTTGGCTTTAATAGCAATCTTAACTATTTTCTTTGTTGAATCTTTACTAATATCTCTAACTGTAACACAAATATCTCCTTGCAATATTTCATTATCTATATTCTTTGAATATAACCATGAACTTACTTGATCTTTTGCCACGGCTTCTCTAGTATCATCAGCCATTGTATGAATAGTTTCACTACCCGTTGCTTCAGCTAAAGCGTAAAGTGTAACAGTTGCAAAATATCCAACAGTTCCATCAGCATATGTCTCAACAACATCAAGAGTACCAGCTTTGACACTATATACTATTGCTTTGCCGTTTTTATATAACACTCTAAATGTTTTGGCTAATGTTGGATCTTTCTCATATAGATTTTTTTCATAATAATCAGCAACATAGTCAATTATTGCTTCTTGTGCATCTTCAACATTTGTTTTAATATTTTGAATTTTTTCAACAGCATTTTTCCCTGTCAAATATGCAACGGCTAATGCAAGTTCAGGATTTTCTACAATGAAATTAAAGCCATTAGATACATCAGAAAAGAAGTCTGTTAATGCGTCAATACCAATTTCAAAAATATTTCTATCATCTTCATCTTCTTCTACAGGATGCATATTATTTAATAACATAATTGCTAATAATCTGCTATCTTCATCACTTATGTCATCTATATCTATATAATTATCAAGCATAAATTCAACAATGGATCCAGCGACAAAATCTTCACCATTAGTTTCATTATACTTCGTTGTTTTTTCTTTTAAAAAATTTGTTAAATATTGATTTACAAGTGCTTCTGCTTCTGAAGAACCATCCTTAATTGAATTTATAAATCCACTTAATTTTTCATTTATACCAATAACAACACTAATAGTATCTTTATGATTATCAGCATTAGTAAAATCTTTTATCTCATCTATAAATGATGTATCTAATATTTCTGGATACTTAGATGAATCAACTATGGATCTAAAATCTGATGAATCAATATGATTAGCACCAGCAGAAGCAAGAACATAAAAAGCTTCTTTTTTTCTAATACCTTCAAGCATGTTTAAAGATATTTTTGAAGAATCTTCAAGTTCACTAATATTTACATGAAAGTCTCCACTTTCTTGTTCTATATAAGTATCAGCAACATTTGGTCTATTTCTTGAATTATCTATTATATAGTTAACTTTGATTAAAGAGTTACCATTTAAAGAAAAGGTTGTTTTATATTCATATTCTGAATGATTATTATCATTTGTACTATTTAAATCACTCATTTGCTCACTCCCTAACATTATTAATTATTAATCGTTTTCTATTACTTTTTCAAATTGAATCCATTCATCGTCCATATAACCAAAAGATATAATTTTTTTTATTTGTTCCCTATTAAAACCCAAATAATCACCTTTAGATTTAATTCCTATATTTGCTGGGCATCCCAAATAATCAAATGTTTTATTTTTTCCATTAACTTCAGATGTTATTTTGTATCCAATTATCATTACATTTTGGCTAGCGTCTTTTAACAATACAACACTACCAATTGGTAAAAATTTAATATTTTTTTTAATATCACTCATTTTTATCTACCATTTTATTAATCATGTTAATAAAATCCTTTTTATACTTTTTACTATCATCATTGGAATAGCCTTCATGTTCTATTGTATCTATATCATTATTATTGAAATAAATATATTCTTTATCATTAATATTAATTCCACCTGGATAATTAACTCCAATATAATCGTAAGTTATATTATTTTTTATATGACAATATCCTGTTACCATAGCCATATTACCATTTTTTAGTATAACAATTGCTCCAATTGTCAAAATATTATCTATATTTAAACTCATATAGTTCACCTTATACTATGTTACTTTCATTAGTTATTACAGTATTCATATGTTCTTCAAATTCAATCAATTTATTATAAAGTTTATTTGTCTTTTCGAGATAAGTGTCAAATTTGTTTTTTACTATTTCTCTTCCAGTACCAGCTCTCCAGTTTTCTAATAGTTTTTGAGAATCATCACTTATTTGATTAATAAATATAGAGTAAGATTTATTTAAATTGCATATATCATCATAATCTGTTTTCATTTGTTCATCGTAAAAGTATTCACTTGTTTCTTCAATTTTATCAATTGATTTTGCTTCGTATTTTGCTTCTTCTTCATCTCCTACTCTTGTGATATCACTCATTTTTGCTCTTGTTCTTTGAAGTAAAACAAAATATTTAGATAAAAAAGTTGTCATTAAACTTAAATCATAAAAAGAATCAACATTATTATCATATTCTTCTATCAAAGAATTTATATGTGTACAGGCATCAGATCCACGCCAATGACTTTGTAAGTTATTAATTATTCTTTCTAATTCTTCTAATAGTTTTTTTTGAAATGTATTTACATTTACAAAAAGAGAATTTGAATCATTATATGCATTATCTAATTTCATAACTTGAATATCTAGTTCATTCATAATAACACTCCTATACTTTTACTCTAAATGTATATTTTTTCCTTTAAGCATATTTTGATTAATAACATTTTTTAAATATTCTTTATTAAAATTGTAACCAAAATAGTAAATATCTGTTATGTCATCATCATTAAAGAAATAATTTGTTTCTTTACTTACTATACCAACTGGATATAATGCAGCCATGTATTGATATAAATCCTTTTTTCCATCTTTTTCTATTTCTACTAAATTAGAAGTAATCATGTATTTATTTTCTGAATCTAATTTAATTTTAACAATAGAACCAATTGGTAATAATCTTCTTACTTGAAATGCATCAGGAAGCCTTTTTTTAGCTTCTTGAACAATAATTTGTTTTTTCATTAATATATCAATGTTTTTTTGTTTATTAAGAGATTTTATATATTTTTCTTTAAATTCTATTTCACTTCCGTTTGAATATCCTTTATCTATGACTTCTTCAATATCACTATTGTTAAAAATTATTTTAACATTAGATTTTTCAATTCCAACTGGATAAATACATCCGCTATAATCATATAAGGTATCTTTTCTTATATCAGAATAACCAATTACCATAATTGGAACATTTGAACCATGTATTTTAACAATACTTCCAATATTTAACATATTATTTATATTCAAACTCATATCTATTCTCCTACCTTATATAATTTTATCACATTTTTTAACAATAAAAAATCCTTTCTATGATATTTTATTCATTTATCATATTGAGGATTTATAGTTTAAAAATAATTACATAATTTGTCTTGCATTGTTAATAGATGTAGATAATTCTTGTTTAACTTCTGCAAGTACTTTTTCTGCTTCTTGTCCAAGTGATTCGATTTGATCAAATTGAGCTTGAATTTGTTCTCTATTATTTCCTGACTTCCAGTTCTGCATTAAATCATTCTTTTCATTTTTGAAATCGTTATCAAAACTTTTGAATTTTTCTTCAATTCCTTCAAGGAAAGAATAATCTTCATTTATAGCCGGATCGATAAAGTATTCAGCAGTTGTTTCAGCTTTTTCAATTGATTTAACAAAATCTGTTACTTGTGCAGCAACTTCTCCAACTACTCCACTACCACCATTTGCTCTTCTAACTTCTTGAACTTGTACAATTTTAGAAACAGCATCTCTTGTATTTTCAAGTGTAACACTTAAGAAACCTTGCAACTTGTCATGTATTTCAATCAATCTATTTATGTGTTTAGTACCATCTTCACCTATCCAATGATTTTTTAAATTATTAATTAAAGTTTCTAATTGATTTAGTATTTCAACTCCATTCTTACTTCCTGTGTTATATAATTTTGTTGCTTGTGAATGTGCCTCATCTAAATTTTCTAATCTAATTCCATTACCATTCATAATTATAACCTCCTAATTATACGAATAATTTTACATTTTTATTGTATAATTTTTAAAATCAATTAGCAAGTTTATCAATATTTATTTACATATATTTATGTAAATAAAAAGAAGACTATTAATCTTCTTTTTCATCTTCAATTATTAATTTAAACACTTCATTATTTATATCTTCAATACTTCTTAGTTTATTATTTTTAATACATTCTATTTTATCCCAGTTATATAACTCAGATAATTCAATGTAAGCATTTTCAGCTTTCTTTAAATGTTCAGGATTTTTTTCATGTTCATCTAAAGATTTTCTGTTTTTTTCTAATTCTTTAGCAAAGTCATATGGAACATGTAAGAAAATAGTTTTGTCAGGTTTAGGAAGACCTAAAAGCCAATATTCTAGTTTATCAATCCATTCATACATATAGAATCTTTCATCTTTATCATCAATCTTACATCCTTGATGTGCTAAGTTACTTGTTACATAACGATCAAGAATTACATAATAGCCTTTATCTACATATTCAAGAACTTTACCAATATTATATTTTCTATCAGCAGCATAATATAAACATGCTATTTTAGGATCTAACTTAACTGCATCATCGAAGTAACTTTTACATATTTCTGGTTTTCCTAAATATGGGCCTCCTACTATTCTACCTGTTGGTGTATCATAACAAGGAAAACTAACAGAAATACATTTTTTTCCTTCTTTTTTAAGTCTTTCTTCAAGTAATTTTGATTGTGTTGCTTTACCAGAACAATCAGTTCCTTCAATAACAATTATTTTTCCTTTTTTCTCTTCTTCCATTTTTACTCTCCTAAACATTTTATAATAAAGTGTTTGTTATATTCTTCTAGTTCCGTTGATGCCTTCTGCAAATCCACATGATCTTGGACAATTAAAGTCAGGATAAGAACATCTTCTACCACGCATATATGGCTCTAATTTCTTAACATATGGATGATCTTTTTCTTTTAAAGCTTCATAATACTTTTGTTTTGTTTCCATAGTTTGTTTAAAGATTTCAAGTTGAGCAGCTGAACAATCTCTTTCTTTAGCTTTCATAATAAATGTTTTAAAGCTTCCTGTTTCATTAACATCTACTAAAGTTCCTTGTGGTAGATATTCCATAACACTTATCATATCTTTTAAGAATTCTTTTCTTAGTTTATCATCATTTTCAATTATTTCAGGAATATAGAATCCATTGTTTGGATCTAATTCCATCATATACTCACCTTTTCTATGACGTTGTGCTTGAGCATACTCTGCTAAACTAGCTTGATAATTAGTTGAATAAGTTACTCCAAATTCTTCTGGAATATCTCTTAAATTTTCTCCAAATATTTCTAATTTTCTTGCTTTTAAATTAGATTGTAATTTAGGTTCAAAAAGATTTAATCTTTTACACTCTTCAATAAATGTAACAAAGTCTTTACATAATTTTTTATCAAACTCAGTATTCTTTGCATGATCAATATAATCTTGCATATATCTTAATATTCTATTTAATTGCGCTAAAGGAATTGTATGTACCATTTCAGTATTAATAAATACTGAAGTTAAATATCTGGCATTTTCTTTAGCAAGCTTATCTATTTTTCCAGGTTTAAATATTTGACCATATGCTTCAGATATTTTATCAAAGAATATTTTATGCCATTTTTGATATAATTCAATTTCTCTTGGAGATAAGTTACATTCATCTCCTTTAATTGTAGTATATCTTAAGCTTCTTTCACTTGTTGAATATTGATGTTCGTTATTCATAACCATATCAAACATCTTAGAACTGTCTTTTATATACATTGTTATATTTACATGTTCAAATACACTTTGATGTTCTCCAGAAGTCATCATATTAACTCTTTTATCAGTAACTTCTTTTTCTTCATCTAAACATTTTATAAGTCCTGCTTCACTATAGCAAATTCCTCCAACTTTACCAGAGAAATCCATTGCCTTTTCTAGGTTAAACTTTCCATCAACTAGAAATGGCGTATTTTCAAGTAATGATATTTTTAAGTTTGTAGCAACCATCTAATTACCTCCTTCTTTAGATTCATCAATTACCCAATCATTCTTGTCAAAGTCTAAGTTAATAAATCTTCGACTTGCTAGATAATCACACATGTGCACAAACTTTTGAATAGGTGCTTTAGGAAGAGGCAATTCAATATCACTATATGGGTTTGTATTCCATGGTCCCATGTGACTTGCAATTGCATCACTAACTACTTTTATATCCTCTTTATTCATTTTTAATTTATCTTCTAAATCCATTACATATTTAGATGCAAGTATTGGATGATCAAATCTCGTATACTTTTCTTTTTCTTTTGGTCCATATTTAAGTCCATCATGAATTAATAATGCAATTATTATTAAGTCTTTATCAC
>JAEEGL015694289.1_pt1 | contig 11526 bp, 14 predicted proteins | sample 9134231 | NCBI WGS metagenome assembly JAEEGL01 (sample SAMN16246548, study PRJNA631951) | gut metagenome | biome: gut microbiome; feature: rumen; material: fiber-attached | host: Bos | place: Iran: Karaj | collected 2018-10 | reverse complement strand
CGCAAATCCAAAGATGACGTTCAGCGCACATCATCACCCCATCAAATTTATCACCACTTTCACCATCATTTCCATATCTTCAGGGCGACTTTCGGCAATCATCAGCGTTATCGCCACAAGCGTTGCATCCGCGATTCGCTTACCACCATCACTGTTATACAAGATACCATTGTTCTGCATGAACCACAAAAATAGAGTCGCAGCAATGCGCTTATTTCCGTCGCTGAACGAATGATTCTTAACAACAAGATAAAGGAGCATCGCCGCTTTCTGCTCCGCTGATGGATAAAGTTCCACACCATCGAATGTTTGATAGATTTGCCCAATGCTACTCTTGAACGAATCGTCCTTTTCGTGACCGAACAAATTGCCGCCGCCAAACTTTCCCTTGAGTTCCTGAATCGCCGCCATCGCATTTTCGTAAGTCGCCTTAAAACGTTCCGGTTTTTGCGTTTTCGGAAACGCCAGCCGCTGATGATCATAATCGTCAAGGGTATCAAGTGCAAAAGAGTAGTCCGAAACGACATCCACAAGTGAACGGGTGTCCGCATCCAAAGATCCATTTATAAGCATTCTGCCTCCTTAGACCATTGTTCATCCAAATCGAGATTTTCTCTACGAAACCTCCTGATTGCTTTATGCACTTCCCAAGCTAGGTTCTGCCCTTCTTTTTCGCACTTGGGCTTCAGTTCGTAATACAGTTCATGCATTTTTTCATCAAGAGTCATGACTCGCTCCTTTAATTCGATCTATTATTTTTTCACAGGTTTTTGGAGCCCGAGTTCATTCATTATATCTTTGGTTGCCATCGACACACCCCACTTGCCCATGTTATTGCAACCATTCCAAGAATCCAAACCAAAGCGAATTGTATTCTTTTGCTTATTTTCATTCGCAAACGACATCGGCATTCCAAACGGATTGAAAAGGCGGTGCGCAATTTCATCAAGAGCAATGAATGACGCAAACGGACCGATTGGCTTTCCGCAAGAGGATTTGACATTTGGGTCAACGTTTCTACAATTGAGTCTATACGCATCCTGAGTTCCCGCTTTCTTCGCAACAACCAATTCCTGGTTGAACGCACTAGCTAGTCTTTGCATATTCTTGAAAAAATCAGAATCATGATTCACGTTGACGTAAACATAGGCATCTTTAGTAATGGCAACTGAACAACGAAGTACAATCGCCACGCCATACAATTTTCTATCCCACTCACGACGGTACATTTGCGGAACAAAGCCGAGTCTTTTATACTCATCGCCTTGAGCGTATTTTGCAATTTCGCTGTAGGTTTCGCTACTGACATTTTCAATGCAGTCCTTGGCTCGGCTAACCGCCACGCACTCGTATTCTTCCAAGAAATTTGAAATTTCACCAGCAGTTTCTGCATCAACGGCTTTATCTTTTAGCATCGGAGAATCATCCTGCAAGCAAATTAAATAGTGCTGACTTTTATTCATGTCAAACACTAACAATTCCTTTTCGCGAGGGAGTTCATCAAGAATGCATTTGGCTAAAGCCAAAAGCTCTTTCGATGTAAGCCCATTTATCTCAAGAGATAATGAATGACGGTCGTACATTTCACCAGATGCACGATTAACAAAGCAAGCCTTGAATATTTCGCCACGTGTACAATCAATGACCGCGATATCGCGCTTTTTCGCAAAGAGACTCGCCAAAAAGCCCTGATGAAAAATATCTCGCCTTAGGAATTTCACGATTGAGCCAAGAATACTCACATCTGGTTTCGTATTCAAATCGGCGGGAAACGTGATAACGCCGCCAAGATGTTTGGATTGCATAGCATCTTTAGGATGAACGGATTCATCAAACTTGTAAGCGGTCGCGTGATCAACGCCACTGATTTTCTTGACGGTAAACTTTCTCGATGCCAGTTCTATTGCAATTTTCATAAAACAACTCCTTTTCTCCATTCAATATACAATCTCGATGCGACAAATACGGTCACATAAAGCCATGAACTCATTTTCAGCACATCTAGCAACAAAAGACAATAATTACTTGAAGTAAAAAAAAATTTTAGAAGTCCGCCGTGCTTGGGGCGGCACAATGACTAAAATGTGAAATACACTTCATCAGTTTTATGGGTCTAAGGGACTTATATAACACAGCGAATCCACAAGTGTATGATAAACATCAGGGCATTCAACCTGCATAATAGTCATAATCCTATTGCCGCCATCTTTACTCGATGCACCACAATGAAAAAGCATTTCATCAGGTGTACCATAATCCAGAAAAACATAGCGGTCATGAAATTTGCGCTCCGTTTGTAGGACTTCAAGATTGACGTCAGGCCTCACCGTTTTGAAATCATCTTGAATCTGTTGCGTTAGGGCAGCACACCCCCTTGCATCGCTGATAATCTTTATCAACACTCCTTTCGCGACATCACGCAACAAATCAAGAGTCTTTACACCCAAATAACGGTCAATAATCGTAATAGACTTTTTAGCTTTGCTGTATATCTGCGTATAAGCAATATCTGACTCCAGTTTCTGACCATCAAGAATCAGAAAGTGCTTGTATGTTGTAGGATCAATGAAATTATCCATGACCTTCTGAAGGCTCAAATCGACTTTTCCAAGATGCTCGTGGATATTGTGGACCTCGCCGGAGAGAGTCTTGATTTCGACAGAATGTTCAGCAAGGATCTTTGTATTTTGAGCCGTTTGTATAGCAATTTCCGGAATTCCCGCATTCCCAATCAGTTGCTGGTTTTCTGCGACGATATAGTCCTTCATCTGCTTGAAAAGGCGAATCAACGCCATGCTTTGGCGAATAGCCAAATCGCCTTTTAGCACCGTCATTAGCATATAAACGCCCTGTTCGGTAAAAGCATAGGGGAGTTTTCTTACGCCACCCCAACTTGATGTGCATTTTTTGCACATCAAGTTTTGCAACTCTTTTTCCGTCAATTGAAAACGAAAGTCCTCAGCAAAGCGTTCAATATTATTTTTTACCTGACGGTTGAAAAATCTTGTTTCATATCCATAAATCTCGGCCAAATCGGCATCAAGCATTACCCTGAGTCCGCGAATGGTGTAGATTCTCGACTTCAAGAAATTTTCGTCAATCAGTGAAAAATTTGGCTTTTTGACAGCATCAGTCGGCAGTACATCTTGCTTTTTCATTTATACCTCCATCCACCTACAGGCATGAAAAGGCGGAATAAAAACAATTCATAAAGCAATATAAATTTCTATAATGTCATATAATGACATTGTGACATTTTTCTGTAATTTTTTCAAGATTTTCCAGCCAAAGCCTACACCAAACATGTTATGAGAGACAAAAAATTGCCTAATTCACGTCATTGCGAGCATAGCGTGGCAATCCTGCCCCTGATTTGAAACGCCCAGGTTGCGCAAGCGCAAAGCCTATCAGCTCAGATACGCAAAAGTTGCGCGATTGCTTCATCAGCCTTCGCGAGCAACTTTTGCAGCATGTTCTTTTCACTGTCTGCAAAGTCAGCCCACAACGCACATTCGCCACCTTCCACCGAGAAAAGATTCCGAACTTGAAGAAAAACTTTTATCCTCATCAACAATGTTCATTATTCCTTATGATGCCCAAACCAAGCCTTACGATCTTCAGGATGTTCGTCAAGATATTTCATCATAGCACTGTTGACCTCCGAAGCGAGATTCTTGTGTTCAGCGATGCACTTCGGCCTAAGCGTGCGACAAAGCTCCGCAACTTTTTCTTTCAATGTCATAAATGCTCCTTGTTTGCAATAAATATACGACATACATGCGACAAATACATTCGCATTAAAAAAGCCTCGGAAGGGGGCTATAACTAATCAATATTTTAGGGTTACCTGTTTACTTCTTTATCCACTATTGTTTGATATCGCCAAATTATGAAATCTACCTTCTTTTCAAAACTAATTTCCTTAAATCCTTTTATTTCCTTATCAAAAGAACCGATGATTCCTTGCAAGCAACAGTCATTTTTTATTCTCCTATACTCAGCAATGAGTGCGTTATAGAACTGATTGAATTTTTCAAGAGTCATAGAGGGACGATTTTTACAACTAATCTCATACAGGAAAAATTTACCAACTTCTTGATCATATATTGGGAAATTGTGATTAACGGTATGAATTAATTTTGTAGAAAAAGAAAAATGATTAACAGCCTTACTTTCACTAACAAAAGAAATATCCCTTAGTTCGGATATCATTTTCTCGACATCCTTATATTCAGCATTTTTTCGTTTGTCAAAAGCTTTATTTACTTTAATCAGTTTATTAAAATAAGCTTCAGCAAGATCATCCGAAAGTCTCAAACCATAAAATTTTTTATAATTGCTCCTATACGATTCACTTATTTCCTTTGAAATATTGATTGTATTTAGATAACTTTCTACAGCATTTTCTTTTAAAAGAAAATCTCGAATCTGTTTTTGATAAGATGTTATTTTTTTATACTTCTCATTTAATATATCAACTGATAGAAAAGTGCGTTTTTTTCCCATAACTATTTTATCTCCTTTCTTATATTCCATAAAGATACCACCAAACAGAAGAATTGTCAATACAATAACGCCCGCTTACGTTCGAAGACGACCAAATCATTCTGGACTGTTGAAATGTAATCCTTTATTTGCTGGAGAATGTGCATATTTCTATTCCTCCTTTGGTTCCCATTCAAAACCTTTGCCGTAATACAGAATTTTGTAGGACGCAAAGAATTGTCGCAGATCCATGTTGATGATGTCGCTATAAGAATACAGGCTCCAATGGGGTTCTGTCAGCAAATGGTCCGTATAAAAAGTCATCCCACGCTCGGCGAATTCCTTGATTTCAAGCCATTTATCCCATGCATCAATAACGGCGTTGTCGTTTTCAAAAGGGTTTTCGAGTTCTTGACCGTCACCCAACGTAAAGGAGTCGAGATATTCCCAACCGGCATAATCCATAAGCAAACCTGCGGTCCAATCGTCAACGCCACGAATGTCCCAGTAATTGCCGGGACTGATTTTTGCTTCAACTTGGTAATCCTTGTATCGTTCGTGCCCTTGTGCAATCAGACTGTCAAGATGCATCTTGGTCTGTAAAAACGTCTAGTAAACCTCAGCTTCGATTTTTCGAATGTACTGGTCGAATTCGACCAACTTTTTCTTATTGTCGTCACTCCACTCGAATTCGTCGTTCATTTTTTGCCGACGGTCGTATAAGAATTCATAGTTTGCAAGGCTATAACACATTTGAGACGCCATATACGGATCAAACAAATCCTCATTCGCATCAGATTCGCAGAACGCTTTCATCTTGGCGAGTTTTTCTACACCGCCTTCAACATCCTTGTAGAAATTCTCAAGGATTTCCCATTTTACCGGCCTAGCTATTCGTATCAAATGCGGATTCATATTAAAACCTCCCAGATCGGATTTGTTAAATCTCCCCCATAGAACCCGGCTCGGCATAGCCGTTCCGCTCAATATTTTCTTTGTCTATGCGATAAGCTGGTTTTTCGCATGAACTGAATTTGAAAACACGCAGAATGAACGCACTCTTATAATTCCTTGTACCCATAAGGAACTCCTTGCTGGGTACAAATATATATCGCCTATGTGACAAATACAGACGGATTGAAATTTATCATCCGAATCGTTTATTAGCTTCTACAATTTTGCTCAGAACCTCAGTAAAAGAAGTTCCTGTAAGGCCCTTTATTTCTGTGCCATGTATGCATGCAAATCCCTTCCATCGCATTTTAGAATCATGACCGCAGAAGTGAATTTCACAACTATAGTAGGTTTGTAGATATGCATCCCAATACTTAGCCCTACGGACTTGTACATCTTTTTGTGCAAGAAATTTTTCCAATCGTTTTTTTGCTTCTATTAGTTTTTGAACGAATTCAAAGCTATATCCCCATTCGCAGGATTCTTTGTTGCTTCTCGATTCTGCATTCGGATACTTTATATAACTTGACTCGTCGGGAAGGATTTTCCATTTTGCATAGTTGCGATTTCGCTTGCCATTGACAAACCATTTTGTTGCAATTGTATATTCTTCGCCCGGCATATCGATATAACCGCCTAGACTGATTTTATTGTTAAACCTTTTTTCGTTATAATCGAGCGAGACATTGCCTACGCCATCGGCAAATACTTCAATGCCGTATTTTTTGAGAATCTTCTTCATGTCCGCATAAGCGATTTTTTCTGCTTTAAATTTCTTTTGACGCATATAGACGCAGCTCCTTTTTTGACTGTTTTTAATATATTTCGGCATCAAAGAGGATGCAATAGCTGAGAGTGCGGGGAAAAAACTTGAGAAGCTGAGTCGAGGCATAATACCCTTTTTCAAAAAAAAATTACCCTACATTTATCAAAATTTTATATATCGTAGGGTAGTAATAAGTGACGTAAAACAGAATCCTACATTATTCCATACAATAAGTTTATTTTCAATGGATATTACAAACACAATCGCAGCTCTAGAGCAAGAACGTTCTAAGTTAGTAGAACGTTTGAAAGAAATTGACATACTTCTTGAAAAAGTGCGTGCGGAACAAAATGCAATAGTAGAACAGAAAATGCGAGTTTCTAAGCCTGCAAATGCTCTAGCCAACAAGTATTCCCCTGTCGAAGACAAAATCAAGCTTTTTAAGAGCCTTTTCCAAGGGAGGCAAGATGTTTTTGCAAGGCGATTTGCAAGTTCCAAAACAGGGAAATCCGGCTACCAGCCAGTTTGTGAAAATGAATGGAAGGCAGGAATCTGCGAAAAGCCGAAAGTGAAATGCGCATTTTGCTCGCACCGCAAATTTGTGCCATATAGCAATTCTGTCATCGAAAAGCATTTGCGCGGGGTTGAACAATCCGGCAATTTTTCACGACCCTTTGTTGCTGGAATTTACCCCCTTTTGAATGACGACTGCTGCAATTTTCTTGCTGTCGATTTTGACGAGCAGACTTGGCTTGACGATGCACGAGCATTTATGGCAACCTGCGAAAAAGAAAACATCTACGCATATCTGGAACGGTCGCGTTCAGGAGATGGTGGTCATATCTGGATTTTCTTTGAAGAGAAAATGAAAGCTAAAACAGCACGTGATTTGGGAACACACCTGCTGACAAAAACACTGGATGCACGCCCCGAAATCAAGTTGGCATCCTTCGATAGGTTCTTCCCAAATCAGGATTATATGCCGAAAGGAGGCTTGGGCAATTTAATCGCTCTCCCATTGCAAAAGAAGGCTCGTGAAAAGAACCATTCCGTTTTCATTGATCCAGCATCATCGAATGCATACGAAGACCAGTGGGCGTTTCTTGCGTCAATGAAGAAAAACGCCAATGCATTTGTAGAGCAAAAGGTTTCCTTGGCCGGATTGCATCATGAGATTTTGCCAGCCTATGAAAATGAAACCAGCGATGAAGATGTTCCGTGGCAATCAAAACGGGCAGTTTTTCCTAAAATCGAAGCACAGCTTCCCAGCAAAGTTGACGTTATTCTTTCAAACCAAATATTCATTGATTATACAGGTTTGCCTGCGATTTTGAGAAACCGTATTTTGCGATTGGCCTCATTCCAAAATCCTGAATTTTATCAGGCGCAGGCATTACGTTTACCAGTCTGGGGCAAGCCTCGAATACTATATTGTTATGACATTCAGGCGAAGTATATCGGACTCCCGATAGGATGCCTGGACAAACTCGCAGAGCTGTTGGCACATTACAAAATAACGCCGATTATCAAAGACGAACGAAATGTCGGTTCGTCCATAGAAGCGGAATTCTGCGGGACCCTATACCCAGAGCAGATGCTTGCGGCAGAAGCCTTGCTGAAAAATGACTTTGGAGTTCTTTCTCCAACAACGGCATTCGGAAAAACTGTTGTCGCACTTTGGCTAATTGCACAAAGAAAGGTCAACACTCTAATTTTAGTTCATCGTGCGCAATTGATGGAACAATGGGTTGCACGAATTACGGAATTTCTCGGCATTCCAAAAAAGGAAATCGGACAGATTAGTGGCACAAAGAAAAAGCGCTTTGGGAAAATTGATGTCGCCCTTATTACGAGCGTCAGCAAGCAAGGCGGCGTGGAAGAATGGGTGAACGACTATGGTCAAATCATCGTGGATGAATGTCACCACATATCCGCATTCTCTTTCGAAAAAGCTGTTCGAGTAAGTCGGGCGAAATTCAAAATGGGCCTGTCGGCAACACTTGCCCGAAAAGACGGTCAGCATCCGATTGTTCTAATGAATTTTGGTCCGGTACGTTACGCGGTCAATGCAAAGAAACAGGCGGAAGAACGACACATCAAGCATTCTGTTATTCTACGGACAACAACATTCAAGCCACAAAGCGATGACCCAAAGTTGCCTATACAAGATGTATTCCGAGAACTATGGAACAACGATACCCGCAATGCAATGGTTATTGAAGACGTGGTCAACGCATACCGCAATGGTCGGCAAATTTTGTTGCTGACGGAACGCACGGAACATATACAATGGTTCTGTGAAAATATGAAGGACACTGTACCAAATTTATTTATTCTGAAAGGCGGTTTCGGTAAAAAACAACTGAAGAAAATCTTCAATGATATTGGCAATGCGAAAGAAAATGGAAACATCGTCATTCTCGCCACCGGACGCTATATCGGAGAAGGCTTTGACTTGCCGGAATTGGACACACTGTTCCTGCCATTCCCGATTTCATGGAAAGGAACGCTAGCACAGTATGTCGGTCGCTTGCACCGCATGGCCGCAGGCAAAACCGAAGTTCAGGTTTACGATTATGCAGATACCGAAGTTCCCGTACTCATGCGAATGCTTGCTAAGCGGAAGAAGGGGTATGCCGCGTTGGGGTATAGCTTGGCGGAGATAAAAAAAATAGATCCCGTATAAGGCTAGGTTTCTATCGAAACGCATGGAATGAAGCCCGCTTTCACCTTAATGGGACCTGTTCCTATAAGATACATAAATAATGACAAGATGCCTTGTATCTGCATATCCAGCCATATTTTTTTGAAAGCCTTTTCAGCCCATTTTTATAAAATAAGGGATATTTCTTGCACATATATGTGCAATCAGGCTATACTGTATGAGTTGCCCCCAAAATGGCTACATTTAGTATGCAAATGCTACGATTAGTATGTAGAAAAGTGCAACTTAATTTATTAGACTGAAGTAAATTTGTATGAGTAAGTCTAATAAAAATCCATTGCTACGGAAATTTGGGAACCTTGTTCGCGACGCCCGTATTGAGAAAGGCCTAAGTCAAGAAGAGCTAGGCTTTGAATTAGATCTTCACAGAACCTACATAGGTATGATAGAAAGAGCGGAGCGCAACATCTCTTTTGCTCACGCACTAAAGCTCATACAATACCTCAATATAGATATTAAGGAGTTGTATGTTAAGCAAAAAAAATCTTAGGCAAGAAGTCCCCCTTCCTGCAGAATTAACTCTCGATTCTATTTATAAGGCTTTAGAAAAAACGCAAGACCTTTTTTCTTTAATCAAGGATAAAACAGGTGTTGCTCTTAGCAAAATAATTCAGTCAAACAATTTTAGCGGAATCGTATCAAACGTTTTCACAAAAATGTTAGATGAATGCAGTCCATACAAAGCATTCTCTGACCAAAGATACCCTGATTTAAAAAACATGAATAATGGAATTGGGCTTGAAGTTAAAGCATCCAACAAGCCATTAAAAGGTGGAGAAGGACATAACGGTCACTCAGGGTGGCATATAGTCATCTGTTTTGTCATTCTCGAAAATGGGAACATCGATTTTTCGCAGGTCGAAATCGCAAACCTAATTGGTTTTGAGCAAAAGAATTCAGATTGGAAATATCAGGGCAGCAAAAGAAACGAAAATGACTCGCAACGTACCGAGACTTACATAACAACAAACATCGGAACTGCAAAATTAAGAGATGGCACAATTTATCTTAATCCAGAATACTGTACGATAACAGATTCTCTTAAAAGAAATCGTAGAAAAATAGACCTAAAAATCCCTCACTACTCTATATTTGCAGAGTAGTTTGCCCATAAAGTTTTGACAATTTAGGAATCGCCTTAAGAGACTGTTGATAAAATTCTGGATCTTTTTCTACACCAATACAATTATAACCTAAATAATCTGCAGCGGCCAAAGTTGAACCACTTCCAGAGAAGGGATCCAAAATAGTGCCTTCTCCAAGAGGTAACGCAGCCCTCACAATCTGTCTTAAAAAAGACTGCGGTTTTATACTTGGATGATTTACAATATCTCTTTCAACTTTGGGCGTTTTCTCGCTTTGAATAAAATCAGCAAAAGGTCTATCAATTGTAGGCCTTCGTAAAGCCCCTGCTTTCCAGATTCTAAGATTTTCAGCAACAGTTTTTTCAGCTAAGGGCTTTCTATACAGACACCATGGTTCCCACAAAGCTTTGGGAATAACAGACAATTCAGGAAATTCATCTTCTGCATTTTTAGGACGATCCCCACCTCTTAAGGTACACACAGATCGTATTATTTCGCCTCTTTTTTCCAATCCCGCAGCTCTTAGAGCCGATCCAACAATATCCGATAAAAGTGGCGTTGAAGCTAAAAAAATATGACCTCCAGGAACAAGAATTCTCTTTGCCAGCACAGCCCATTTTTCAAAAAAAGAATAAACATTTTTTCGTTCTTCAGGATCATCATTAATAACACTAAATCTAGGAACAGGCTGCCTAGTACAACCATCAAACTTTTGAGGAATTCGCCAAATTCCACCAGAGCCCGAACGTTTTTTTACAAGTTCTTTTTCGGTATATTCTTTAACCCCATATGGAGGATCAGTAACAATAGCTGTCACTGAATTTTCTGGTTGCTTTTCCATCCAAACAAAGCAATCTTCATTAAAAACTTTATAACACATATCTACCAACTTGTAAGCCATTTAAAGATAATAATTTTTCGTAACAAAATTCAACATCGGAAAAACAACTACAATTCTTCTGTTAAAACTATGAAAATTTAGAGATAAAGCCAATAAAAAGAAATGCTTGGCAAGCCCAGGCCGCAAAGTGCTTATGGAAAAGACCGTTCCACAAAAGCGCGGGTGGGCGGGGTAAGCCCGGGCGTTACAGAAACCCCTGCGGCTCAGCCATAGCCATGCGAGCATGGCTGCGGCATTGGCCTTGCATGGTTTTGCGGGCGCGGCGACTGAGCGCCCGCTAGAAGGGGTAGCGAAAGACCCGGCTGGGCGGGTTTTACAAAAACGCCCACTCGTATGAGTGGGCGTGATTATAAGGGCGGGGCCGGGGCTGTAGCGAGGGGGATTCCTCCCCCATCAAACTAAGCCTTACACCTCTTCGATGCTTGCGTGATATTCCTGAAGAGATTTAACGGCGCCGTGGCCGTTGCGGGCGGCGGCGATGCCCTTGACGGTGTTGTACGCACCGGCGAGGGTCGTGATGTACGGAACCTTGTACTTGATGGCGGCCTTGCGGATAGCGCTTTCGTCCTTGATGGCGTCGCGCTTTGCCCACGGCGTGTTGATGATGAGG
>JAEEGL015115292.1_pt1 | contig 11526 bp, 14 predicted proteins | sample 9134231 | NCBI WGS metagenome assembly JAEEGL01 (sample SAMN16246548, study PRJNA631951) | gut metagenome | biome: gut microbiome; feature: rumen; material: fiber-attached | host: Bos | place: Iran: Karaj | collected 2018-10 | reverse complement strand
TCTCCTACCACAAGCATGGCATCGCATATGGCGGATAGCCCGGTCGCCTCCTTTTGGCGACTAAACGTGGCATCGCATATTGTATCAAACTTTTCCTGATTTGTATACACTTTTTTTAGTGAATCGGCACATTTTTTCACGCGGTCGCGTATTTCCGTGGTTTGAAATACCACGGTGACGGGGGTTTCCGGCCCGTAAGCGCCGCTTCGGAGCCATTTTTCCGCCTCTTCTGCGTCCCGCAGCACCACCACCTCCGGCGCAGAGCCCACGATCCCCCGCACTTCGGGGTGATCCCGGTCGCCGATGACGATGGGCAGACGCCCTCGCTCCGAAGCCTCCCGGACGATGCGGTGGATGCGGCTGACGTTGGGACAGGTGGCGTCCACCACCCGGCAGCCCTTGGCCTCCAGCGCGCGGAACACGCTGTCCGGCTCCCCGTGGGAACGGATGAGCACCGTCTCCCCCGCGGGGATCTCCTCCACGCTCCCCGCGCTCCGCAGCCCCAGCTTCTTCAGCCTTTCCATCTCCAGGCGGTTGTGGATCAGTTCGCCCAGGACGAAGCAGCCGCCCGGCGCCTCCCTTTCCGCGATGGAGATCGCCCGCCGGACCCCGTAGCAGAAGCCCGCGGTCTCCGCGATCTTCAGGAGCACGGCTGTACCTCCTTCTGCAGCAGGCCGATGCGGCGCATCAGCTCCTCCGCATAGGGGAGATATTCCGCGCTGCCCCGAAGCACCGGCAGGCTGTAGGGCTCGCCGATGACCATGTCGATCCTTCGGAAGAGGCGCTTCTTCCGGGGCATCCATACCGGGAGGATGGGCACGCCCGTGCGGGAGGCCAGCATGACAGCGCCGGTCTTGGCCTGGGAAGCATGTTCCTCCTTCACCCGCGTCCCCTCCGGGAAGATGCCGATGATGCCCTTGTCCTTCAGGATCTTCAGAGCCTCTTTGATGGAGGAAATGTCCGCCTTGCCCCGGTCCACGGGGATCATGCCGATCCGCCGCAGGAAGGGACCGATGACCGGCACGGAAAAGAGCTCTTTCTTCGCCAGGAAACGGGGGTAGCGGCGGATGGTCATCATCGCCATGATCAGGATGGGGTCCACCAGGGCGGAATGGGGGGCGCAGATCACCATGGGCCCGTCGGGCAGCCGCTCGGCGTGGTGGATGCGCAGGGGGAACAGCAGCCGGATGATGGGAATGATGAAGCAATAGGCCCAGCGGTAATGAAGATACGTGTTCATTCTTTCCGCCTATCCGCGACCAGCTTCCGCAGATAAGCCAGCACCTCCTCCGGCGTCATGTCCGTGGTGTCCAGCATCACCGCATCCTCCGCCGCCCGCAGCGGCGCGGCGGCCCGCCTGGTATCCCGCTCGTCCCGCTCGTTCATCTCCGCAAGCACCTGTTCATAGGGCTGGGGCGTGCCCCGCTCCTGCAGCTCCAGGAAACGGCGGCGGGCGCGCTCCTCCGCCGAGGCGGTGAGAAAGACCTTCAGCTGGGCATCCGGCAGCACCACGGTCCCGATGTCCCGCCCGTCCATCACCACGCTGCATTCCTCCGCCAGATCCTGCTGGGTCTTGAGCAGGAAGGCCCGGACCGGGGGCAGGGCGCTGACGGCGGAAGCGGCGGCGCTGACCTCCGGCGTGCGGATGAAGGGGGTCACGTCCTCCTCCCCCAGGAACATATGCTGTTCCCCGTCGAGATAGCGGATGCCCAGCTTAAGCGACGGCAGCAGCGCCGGTACCCCTTCCCCGTCGGCAGGATCCAGGCCCTCGCGGAGGACTGCCAGGCCGATGGTGCGGTACATGGCGCCGGTGTCCACATAGTTCAGGGAGCATTCCTTTGCCAGGGCCTTGGCCATGGTGCTTTTCCCCGCGCCGCCGGGGCCGTCGATGGCGACCTTGATATTCTTCACTCTATCCTTACTCCTTTCGGCGTAAGCAGCTGCGGCCAACCCCGCCGCCCGGCCCGTGGACCAGGCGATCTGCAGATTGAAGCCGCCGGTATAAGCGTCGAGATCCAGGATTTCCCCCGCGATGTAGAGCCCCGGCAAGCGTCGGGAGCCCATGGTCCTGGGATCCACCTCCCGCACGTCCACGCCGCCGCGAGTGACCACCGCTTCCTCGATGGGGCGAAGCCCGTCAATCTCCACGGCAAAATGTTTCAGCAGCTTCAGAAGGGCCAGCCGCTGGGGCCGGGTAATATCATGTACCTTTGTTTCCGGCGGGATGCCGCTGCGGCGGACCGCCACCGGGATCAGGCTGCGGGGCAGCAGGTCGTCCAGGCTGTTGCGGAAATCCCGGTTCCTGTTTTCCCCGAACATGCGCAGCAGCCGGGCATCCAGCTTCTCCTCCGTCAGCCCCGGCTTCAGGTCCAGCTCCACGCGGTAGCGTTTCCCCGGCTCCATGTGGGCGGAGGCGGAGAGGGCCAGGGGTCCCGTGAGGCCGAAGTGGGCAAACTGCATCTCCCCCAGCTCGCTCCAGAGCTTCTTTTTCCCCTCCCCCGCCTCATACAGGCTCAGGGTCACGTTTCGGAGGCTGAGGCCCTGCATTTCTTCGCAGTCCCTGTCTGGGGAGGTCAGGGGCACCAGGCTGGGAGAGGTGGGCTTGATCGTGTGGCCCAGGGCCCGGGCCATGGCATAGCCGTCCCCGGTGGAACCGGTCCTGGGATAACTGAGCCCGCCGGTGCAGAGGATGGCCGCACGGCATTCCACCGCCGTATCGCCGCAGCGGACGCCGCAGACGGCGCCGTTTTCCGTGATGATCTCCCCGGCCCGCAGGCGCGCTATGCGCGCCTTTCGCTCCACCGCGCCGACCAGGGCGTCCGCAACGTCCCCCGCCTTGTCGGACACGGGGAACACCCGGTTGCCGCGTTCCGTTTTCAGGGGGACGCCCAGCTCCTCGAAAAAGGCCATGACCTCCGAAGGAGGGAACGCCCGCAGGGCGCTGTGGAGGAAGCGGGCGTTGCGGGTGACGTTTTTCATCACGTCCTCCGGCGGACAGTTGTTCGTCACATTGCAGCGGCCCTTGCCGGTGATGCGCAGCTTCCTGGCCGGACGCTCCTGCCCTTCCAGCACCAGCGTTTCCGCGCCGGCTTCCGCCGCGCTGAGGGCCGCCATGAGCCCTGCCGCGCCGCCGCCGACCACGCAAACCTCAGTCCGGATTCTTTTCATATACGTCGTATTCGTTCCAGACCTCTTCTAGCTCCATGAAGGTGGCGGCCACGCCAGGCTTCCGGTCGCTGACGGCGACGATCAGGGCGTTGATGAGGCTCAGCGGCGCCACCAGGCTGTCCACAAAGGAGACCATGTCGCTCCGCGCCAGGAGGCAGATGTCCGCCCCGGCGGCGATGGGGGAGGTCTCCGCGTCGGTCATGGCCAGCACCGTGGCCCCCCGCTCCTTGGCGAAGCGCACGGCCTTCACCGTACGCTTGGAATAGCGGGGATAGCTGATGCCCACGAACACATCGCCGGGTCCGATGCGCATGATCTGCTCGAAGACCTCCCCGGCGGTATTCTCATAGAGCACCTTCACATTTTCAAAGAGCATGTTGAAATAAAAGCCCATGAACATGCTCAAAGCCGCGCTGGTGCGCGTGCCCAGAATATAGATATGTTTCGCCTGCAGCAGGGCCTCCACCGCCGCGTCGAAGCACTTGCGGTCCAGGGCGGTCTGGGTGCGCAGGATGTTTTCCATGTCGCTGTTGAGGATCGCCGAGAGGGTGTCCCTGCTGCCGATGACCGTCTTGGCCACCTCGATGCGCTGGACGCTGGTGAGACGGTTTCGGATCATTTCCTGCAGGGCCTTGCGCATTTCGGGATAGCCCTCGAAGCCCAGCTCCAGGGCAAAGCGCACGACGGTGGATTCGCTGACGCTGACCTTCTGACCCAGCTTCGCCGCAGTCATGAAAGCGGCCTTGTCCGCGTTCTCCGTGATATAGCGGGCGATCCGGTTCTGGCCCTTGGAAAAGCCCCGCTGTTTTTCCTGGATGACGGAAATGATGTCTTTTTCCATGTGCATCCTTCCTCTTGTCCCAGAATAATAAGTATATTAGTATCCTTTACTGTGAAATTCAATATATAACCTGAAAAATCATCTCAGACCCGCGGCCCGTTTCAGGGCGTGCAGCTCCTCCGCTTCCAGATAACGCCAGCAGCCCGTGCGCAGATCCCCCAGGGCCAGCCCTCCCTCGGAGATGCGGATGAGGCGCTTCACCTCCAGCCCCGCAGCGGCGCACATATTCCGGACCAGATGCTTTCGCCCCTCCGTCACCGTGATCTCCAGGATGGCCCGCTCCCCGTCGTCCTTCACAAGGCGCATGCTTTTGGCTTTGGCAGGGCCGTCCTCCAGCTCCAGGGTGCCCTTCAGCAGCCTGACGGCGCCGGGGATGTCCTCCCCCGCCACCCGCACGGTGTAGACCTTTTCCACGCCGTGGGAAGGGTGGGTCAGGGCGTTGGTCAGCTCCCCGTCGTCGGTGAGGCGCAGCAGCCCCTCAGAATTCAGATCCAGCCGTCCCACGGGCCATACCCTGGCGCGGCAGCCGCTGAGGTAATCCAGCACCGTCTTCCGGCCCTTTTCATCCTTCCGGGTGCAGAGACAGCCCCGGGGCTTGTGCAGCATTATGTAAACCCGCTGCTCCCTTTGGGCAAGCGGGGGTCCGTCCACAAGGATCTCGTCCAGGTCCTCATCGGCCTTCGCGCCCAGCAGGGCCTCCGCGCCGTTTACCGTGACGCGGCCGCCGAGGATCAGCTCCTCCGCTTCCCGGCGGGAGGCGACGCCATGACGGGACAGTATCTTCTGCAAGCGTTCTTCCATGACAGACCTCAATAAAACACGTACTGCGGGTAGCCGGCGCTGTGGCGGCAGGCGAAGCGCCAGGCCCAGCGGAGCTTTTCCCAAAAGCCCAGCTTCTGCGCCGGGTCCGCGCCTACGTCGCGGGCATACAGGAGCGGGAGACGGCAGAGGATATTCCCCTCCCCGTCCCGGCACGCAAGCGTCCCCGCTTCCTCCCCGGCCTTGACCGGGGCGTAGACGAACCTGGGAAGTTCCGCCTCCCAGCGCACCCCCTCCTTCGGCAGCAGCACCCTGCCGCACGGGGCGGGACGGACCGGGACCTCCGGCTCCGTGCCGCTGACCACGCCCAGGCTCCATTCCATCCCGGAGGGGTCGGCGGAAACGAAGCGGCCGAAGCCCCAGTCCAGCAGGGCGGCGTGATCCTCCCAGTCCTGCGGGGCATTGAGGGTCACACAGACAAGGGTGAGGCCCTGCCTCTCCGCGCAGGAGACCAGGGTGCGCCCCGCGGCCCTGGTATACCCGGTCTTGACGCCCACCGCCCCTTCGTAACGCTCCAGCAGCTTGTTGTGGTTCCGGAGCGTCTGCCCTGCCGCTTCCGCGGTCCTCATGGAGACGATGGCGCGAAAATCCGGGTTTTTCATGGCTGCGCAGGCCAGGACGGCCATATCCCTGGCCGTCACCCGATGGCCCTCGGCCTGCAGGCCGCTGGCATCGGCAAAAACGCTCCCCTCCATGCCCAGCTCCGCGGCACGCCGGTTCATCAGCGCAACGAAGGCCTCCTCGCTGCCGGCGACGGTGCAGGCCAAAGCCTGGGCAGCGTCGTTGCCGGAGACCAGCAGCAGCCCGTAAAGCAGCTCCGAAACGGTGCATACCTGGCCGGGCCGGAGATACATGGAGCTGCCCTCCTGCCCGGTCCATTCCGGGCGGATGATGACCTCCCGCGCCGGGTCCAGGTTTTCCAGGGCCAGGAGGCCGGTGAGGATCTTCACGGTGCTGGCAGCCTTCATGGGCTTATCGGGATTCTTTTCATACAGGATGCGCCCTGTCTCCAGCTCAGCGACCACCGCCGCCTCCGCGGAAACCTCCGGGGCACCGCCCGCCGCCTCCGCCCCCAGAGCGGGCACCGGCAGCAGGGCTATGAGCAGGAATAAGGAAATACTAATCCTCGGTATCCGTTCCTTCATCCTTCTTTTTCGGCAGAACCTCCTTCACCTTGTCGATGATGTCAGGCATCGCGTCGATGAATTTTTCCACGGAGTTCTGCTCCTGGGCGTTGGCGCCGATCATGCGCACGCTGCCGTCCCGGATCACCAGGAAGGACACGGGCTCGATCTTCACACCGGCGCCGCTGCCGCCGCCGAAGGGATTGGGCTGGCCCTCCTTGCCGTTTTTTGTCTGGAAGTCCGAGCCGCCGGCGGCAAAGCCGAAGCTCACCTTGCTGACGGGGATCAGGGTGATCCCGTCCACGGTGGTGATGGGCGAGCCGACGATGGTGTTCACGTCCACCATTTCCCGGATCCGGGCCATGGTCTTGTCCATCAGTTCTCCGATCGAATTCTTTTCCATGATGATTCCTCCCTAAGTTCGTGACCGGTTTTTCCCGGCCCGCCGCAGCTTCAAATAAGCCCGGAGACCGATCCATATGAGCGCGCCCACGGAAATCGACATGCGTATGCGGGCAAAAACCGTCGGTTTCGTCTCCGTAAAGCTGACCGCGGTGCGGATGTCCAGATCCTTGATGCGGAACATATCCTGCATGGGCCGCGCCAAAGCGCCCGCCGCCGCGCTGGCCCCGCCGAAAGCGAGGGCTGCCGAAGCCGGATCCTCTGCGGCGCTTTGATACCAGAGGGTCATCTCATCGATGCTGAGCCTGCGCTTTAGTTTTCCCAGGGCATCGGAGATTATCGGCATCAGCTGCCGGAAGCCGGGAATGGAGCCGCCTTTCGTTTTTTCCTTATTATCCTCTTTTTTCTTCTTCGGTCTGGGCTTTTTTTCCTTTTTTTCCTGCTTCTCCCCCTTGGGCCGGGGCAGGCGGAAAACAGGGACGGCCCCCAGGGCCACCGTCAGGCTCCCGCCCGCCTCCCCGTATTCCCCCGTAAGCCGCAGCCGCAGGAGGATGAGGAAGACCGCGAGCAGCACCAGGATGGCCGCGATCCAGATGAGCACCCTCACTCCCGGACCTCCGGCAGACTCTCCGCCAGTTGGGCGGCGTCCACTTCCTCCCCGGCGGAAGCGTCCCCATAAGCGGGCAGCTCCTCCAGGTTTTCCAGGCCGAAGACCCGCAGGAAGGCCGCCGTGGTCTTGAACTGCATGGGCCGCCCGGGGGCGTCCAGCCGCCCGCAGGGCTCCAGGAAGCCCTTGTCCACCAGGAGGCTCACGGTGTAGCTGCTGTCCACGCCCCGGATCTGCTCGATATAGGTCCTCGTCACCGGCTGGAAATAGGCGGCGATGGCCAGCACCTCCAGTGCCGCGGGGCTGAGGCGGGCCGGCTTGCGGGTATCCAGGGCGCGGCGCACCCAGTCGGCATTTTCCGGTGCGGAGCCCAGCTGCAGGCTGTCCTCCAGGATCAGCAGGCGGATGCCCTTATTCTCAAAACGGTAGCTGTCCCCGATCCGCCGGGCGGCAGCCAGCACCTCCTCCCGGCTCAGATCCAGCAGGGACATGAGCCGCTCTATGGGAAAGGGGTCGCCGGAGGCGAACAGGATGCTTTCGATGATGCTGTCGTATTCCATAGTCATTCCTCGAACTTCGTCAGTTCCACGCCGTCCTCCGTGTCCCTGAGGCCGATCTGTTCGGCCCGGTAGAGCTCCAGCACCGCAAGGAAGGCGGCGGTGAGCTCGCTGCGGCTGCGGCTCTCGGAAAACAGGGTTTCCAGGGAAAGCTTTCCGGCGTCCCGCAGGCGCAGGAGTATTTCATCCGATTTGTCCCGGATGGAATAGGTGAGCGGCGCGGGCATGGGCACAGCCCTGGGCACACCGGCATTATCCCTTTCCCGGCCCATGATCTCCGTCAGGGCATGCAGGAGCTCCTGCCCCTTGTGGGCGTAGCGGTATTCCGGCGGTCCGGTAATGGGCTCCGGCGTGCGGATGAAAATGCCGGCGCCCAGCTCGCTGCGCCCTCCCAGCCAGTCGGCCGCCTGTTTCATGCGCTCCAGGGTCTCCTTGCGCTGCTGGGCTTCCAGGGAGGAGATCAATTCTCCCAGCTCCTCCACGTCCCTGGTGCCCTCCAGAAGGGTTTTTGCCTTGATATACAGCAGGTAGGAGGCCATGGTGATGAATTCGCCGGTGACCTCCAGGTCCATGCGCTCCATGCCGGAAAGCCATTCCAGATACTGATCCAGGATGTCTCCGATGCGGATATCCTTGATTTCCACCTTATTGCGGCTGAGCAGCTGCAGGATCAGACTCAGGGGGCCGGTGAAATCCGTCTGTTCCCCTTTATTATTGACCAGATTGGGCAAATGAAAGGTCAGGTCGTCCATGTTTATCCTCGAAGCGAATCCGCAAATATGGCGATGCGGACGAATACGTCGTATACGGCCTGGGAGGCCCGAGCAATGGGGCTCACGTCAAAGGCCCGGTTCATGAAAAACACCAGGGCGAGCAGGAAGAACATCCCATACCGTTCCAGCACCATGAGGCGGACGTAGGCCCGGTCCGGCAGGAAGGAAAACAGCACCTTGCTCCCGTCCAGGGGCGGAATGGGGATGAGGTTGAATAGCCCCAGGGAAATGCTGAGGATGGCCATATACTGCAGCAGGCGGATGACGAACTGCCCTGCGCCGCTCCCGTTGAGATCCCGCCAGAAGAAGCCGAAGAAAAACATGGCCAGGGCTGCCAGGACGAAATTGCTTGCAGGGCCGGCCAGGGCCGTGATGGCCATGTCCCGTTTGGGATGCCGGAAATTGCGCATGTCCACACTGACGGGCTTTGCCCAGCCGAAGTGAAAGACCGCCAGCATGAGCAGTCCGAACCAGTCCACATGATGGAGGGGGTTCAGGCTGAGGCGCCCCTGGGTGGCCGCCGTCCGGTCCCCCAGGGCGTAGGCCGCCGCGCCGTGGCAGATCTCATGGATCATGATGCAGAGGAGCGCCGGGATGAGCTGAATGAGCAGATCGGTGAGAACGCTCAGGTCCAGGGAACGCAGTACGCTGCCGAAGGAGGTCATGCCAGGGCCTCCAGGGCCGCCAGAAGGGCATCCCGTCCGGTGCCGTCCTCCGCGGAAAAGGGGATCAGGGTGTCCCCCTCCGTCAGGGCCAGGGTGTTCCTCACGGTATCGATGCACTCCTCCCGCTGGCTCTTTTTCACCTTGTCCAGCTTGTTGGCCGCCACCACCAGGGGGCAGCCCGTGGAACGGAACCATTCCAGCATGGTCACGTCGTCCCGCGTAGGGGCGTGGCGCGCATCCACGATCAGCACGCCGCCGTTGATGAGGCCGGAACGGAAATAGCTCTCCATGAGCCTGGCCCACCGGTCCTTCTCGCTCTGGGAAACCTTGGCGTAGCCGTAGCCCGGCAGGTCTACCAGCCACAGCCCATCCACCAGAAAGTAATTGACGTGCACGGTCTTGCCGGGGGTATTCCCCACCCTGGCGAAGTTCTTGCGGTTTAGCAGGCGGTTGATCACCGAGCTTTTGCCCACGTTGGACCTTCCCGCGAAGGCGATCTGGTGCCGCCCGTCCCGGATGAAGTCCTTTGCCGCGGCGGCGGATTTTACGAATTCTGCCTTATTAACGTTCATAACCTCGTGATCCTCGGTTTTTCTTCCAGCAGCACCACCGCGTGGGCGGCGATGCCCTCCAGCGCGCCGGTGAAGCCCAGGCCCTCCTCCGTGGTGGCCTTGACGCTGACCCGGCCGACCTCCGTGCCCATGACCGACGCCAGCCGGTTCCGCATGGCAGGGATATGGGGCATCAGCTTCGGTTTCTGGGCCAAGACAGTGATGTCGCAGTTGCCGAATCGGTAGCCCTCCCGTGCGGCCCTGGCGCAGACGGCCTTCAGCAGCTCCATGCTGTCGGCCCCTTCGTAGCGGGGATCGTTATCCGGGAACATCTGCCCGATGTCCCCCAGGGCGGCCGCGCCCAGGATGGCGTCCATCAGGGCATGGGCCGCCACGTCCGCGTCGGAATGGCCCAGCAGGCCCCGCCCGTCCCAGGGGATCTCCACACCGCAGAGCACCAGCCTTCGCCCCTCCACGATGCGGTGAACGTCATATCCGTGTCCTATCCTCATGAATGGATCTCCTTGTAAAGCTCCTCGGCCAGGGCAAGGTCCGGCGGCAGGGTGATCTTGCGGTTGCGCACGTCCCCCTCCACCAGCTTCACATGCATGCCCAGCCTTTCCACCGCGGCACAGTCGTCGGTGAGGGTCAGTTTTTTATCCATCGCGTCCTGCAGCGCCGCCTTGATGAGCTCGGCCCGGAAGGCTTGGGGCGTCTGGGCTGCAAATAGTGTAGAGCGGTCCGGCGTGGATTCGGCAAAGCCGCCCTTCCCCACCTTGATCGTGTCCGTCACCGGCGTCACCGGGACGGCGGCCCCGAATTTCCGGGCCCCGTCGATGGCATTGCGGATGACCTCCCCCGTCACCAGGGGGCGGGCCCCGTCGTGGATCAGGATGATCTCCGTTTTCGGGTCGCAGGCCATGACCCCCGCATAGGAGGATTCCGTCCTCGTGTCCCCCCCGTGGACGACCCTGGAGAGCTTATCGCAGCCGGAGGCCCCTTCCAGGGCGGGCTTTTCCGCCCCCTTGCGCAGCACCAGCACGATCTCGCCCACGTCTTCGCTGGCCTGGAAAGCGCGGATGGTGTGGGAAATCACCGTGCTTCCCGCCAGCGGCAAAGCCAGCTTGTCCGTGCCTCCCATGCGGCTGCTGCTCCCGGCGGCGACGATGACGGCACTGACGAGGCCCTTTCCGTCCTTCCGCTTCGCTTTTTTCTCTTTATCTATTCTGATTTTCATATTCTATATCCGTGATATAAAGGAGAGCCGGGCTTAACCCGGCCCTTCAGCTCGTTCTCTTCTTCGCTCATGCCATTGCCCGGTTGATCTGCTGCTCCACTTCCTCATAGGCGCAGCTCTTGGCAAGCACGATTTCGGAAATGAGTATCTGCTTGGCGATGCGGAGCATTTTCCTTTCGCCGGTGCTCAGTCCCTTTTCCGCGTCCCGGGACATAAGCCCCTTGATGACCCTTGCGACCTCCAGCAGGTTGCCGCTTTTGATCCGGATCATGTTTTCCCTGTACCGCCGGTTCCAATTCTGGGTCATATCGACCTCGATGTCACCCAACTCTCTGAGCAGCTCGTCCGCTTCCTCACAGCTGATGATGGGCCGGATGCCGATCTCCGTGCAGTTTTCGACCGGGATCTTGACATCCATCGTGCCGGTGGGCATACGCAGCCGGTAATACTGCCGTGTCACGCCGTTGATCCGCTGCTCTTCGATCCCATCGATCACACCTGCGCCGTGTAGGGGGTGGGCGATCTGGTCACCGATGCTGAACATGACATCGCTCCTCTCACTGAAATACCGCTGAATTTTATGCATAAAATCCCATATGTATAATATACACCGTGGGTTGAAAATTGGCAAGTGTTTTTCTCAATTTTTGGCAAAAAAACCGGGACCGCAGAAAGCGGTCCCGGTTTTTAAGGCTTGTTAAGAATTACTCCTGAACATCGATGACGACGCCGGAGCCGACGGTACGGCCGCCTTCACGGATGGCGAAGCGCAGCTCCTTCTC
>JAEEGL015104997.1_pt1 | contig 11526 bp, 10 predicted proteins | sample 9134231 | NCBI WGS metagenome assembly JAEEGL01 (sample SAMN16246548, study PRJNA631951) | gut metagenome | biome: gut microbiome; feature: rumen; material: fiber-attached | host: Bos | place: Iran: Karaj | collected 2018-10 | reverse complement strand
CTATCGGGGACATCGCCCGCCACGATACGAAGGGCAAGTCCCTCTGCAATGGCAGTTTTGCCAACGCCCGGCTCACCGATGAGGACAGGATTGTTTTTCGTCTTTCTTGAAAGTATGCGGATAACGTTTCGTATCTCGCTGTCACGTCCGATGACCGGATCGAGCTTGTTCCGCCTCGCAAGGCCAACGAGCTCCTGACCGTACTTTGTGAGGACATCATAGGTGTCCTCGGGATTTTCCGTGGTGACTCTGGTATTACCTCTCACCGACATAAGAGCGCTGAGGAAAGAATCCTTATTTATATTAAAGGTATTGAAAAGCTGTGAGACCTCTCTGTCCTTGCTGTCGATCAGGGCAAGCATGAGGTGCTCAACGGAAACGAATTCGTCCTTCATATTTGACGCGATACCCTCCGCACTTGTAAGTACGCGGTCACACTCTGCGGATATACCGATATTGCTGCTTCTGCCGCTGCCCGTTACTTTAGGCAGTCCGTTCAGCTTCTTTTCAACCTCGCTGTCAAAGATATCCTCATCTATATTCATTTTTTTCAGAAGCTGCGGAATCAGACCGCTCTCCTGCCTTACAAGTCCCGCAAGAAGATGTATAGGCTCAATAACAGAGTTGGACTGCATAACAGCAATGCTCTGCGCTTTTCTTACAGCGTCAACCGACTTCTGAGTTAATTTCTCTGCATTCATAACATTATCCTCCTGTCATATTATATCACATTTATCCTTGCTTTCTTCTTCCTAAATGATGTACCTGCCAAGCAGAGCACGGTAATTCTTTTCAAGAATCCCCGCGTTCTCTCCGAAGACCTCAGGAGCTGCAAAATATGTCTTAACGGCATGGTCAAGGTCCTTGATGTACTCACCTATGGCCTCACCGGCCTGTTCTCCTGTGAGAGCTCCGGTATTTATAAGCTTCCTTGCAAAGTTTCCGTCGCCGATCTCGCAGCGGTAATTGTCCACACCGAGCCCTGACAGATATGCGCTCTCCAGCTTCGCCCTGTAGGCGAAGAAGCTGTGGAACATGTCTATCAGCGCCGCACTCTGTGTACGTATATTTACCCTGAGAGTACCGATGTATTCCTTCGGCGACCGTTCCAGCTCCACCTTATAATTAATAGTTGGTCTGTACTTGTACTCCAAGGCTGTACGTACAGTCATAAGCGCGGGTGAGCGCTGTTCCTGTATCCTGAAGCTGCTGCTGACCAGCTCTGCCACCTGATCGAATATCTCACGCATTCTCATTTCTGGGGTAACACAGGACAGACGTTCCGCAAGTATCTGATTTATGAGGTTTGAGCGGCTCGTCCCCAACCTGTACGCCTGCTCGTCAACCGCCTTTATCACGTCATCCATCAGCACAAGGCTGTACACACTTTTTTTCACTGTCAGCTCACTTCCCTTCTGTGTTATATATATAATATCACATGTTATAGAATTTGTCAAGCGGATTATATAATCTTTCACGCAAGTTTCACAGAGCAAAAAAATTCCGCTCACAGGGAGCGGAGAATTCGGCCCAAACGATTTTCATCGTTTAGCACTGTGGACCGAGCCATAGACTAATAAGTTAAAAAAAGTTATTGAGAATAGAAAACATGAAAAAATTACAAATGAAAGGGGTTAGTTTTATTACTTGACAAAACTATTTCTATGGCGTGCAAGTGAAACTAATATTCAATATCAAGCACATGAGAGGGGAGGGCACTTGATGTTGAATACCAATAATCTTCATTTGCTGATATTATTATATTGCAAATCTACGTACTTTTCAATATACATTTGTACACAAAAATATATTATAATGTATTTTTGCCTGTTTTTTCACTATTTTTCTCGTTAATTTTTTATGAATTTGTTATTTCTTATTTCTTATTTACAAAATCAGTAAAAATTGTTTTTTGTTAATTCATTCTGAATTGATTTTCCATTCCCGAAACAGTAAAATCTTTTCCGTTTCCGTTTACATTTGCACGGAATGTACTGCCGTCGCCCGCTTCCGGAGAAAGCATGAGCAGACAACGGAAATCATTGTGAGGCTCAAAGGAGATCATTCTCCTGCCGTTGAGAAGCATCTCAACACTGCTGCCTGCACTGACAGTCTCTCCGAGGTCAAGAAGAATGTACGGTGCTTCCGCATATGTAGGCACTGATACACGGTTTCCGGCCGCATAAACGCTGCCGCCCGTGTAACTGAAGCTGCTCTCGGAGTATATTGAACTCTTATCTTCCTTGGTACCGCCTGAAATAACGGTATTTCCGCCGTTTATATTAAGTGTTCCCTTGGACTTTATACCATTGGTGCCGCCCTTGATATTGAGGCTGCCTTCGTTTATTGTAATGTCGTCATGTGCAAACAATCCCGACTTCTTGGAGGTTATATTGTACGTACCATTATCGATGATGATATCGTCGTCGCTGGCGATGCCGTGTGCATTATTTGCCGTTATATTGAGCTCTCCGTTGCCCTTGAGGCGCACCGTATCATTGGAGAAGATAACTCCGTCGTTGACCTTGTCCTTGCCTCCGTCGCTGAGAAAGTTCACAGTTCCCTCCCGGGATTTGATCGTACATTTCTTGGCTTCGTTTATAAATATTGCGGGGCCGTTGGAATTGGATATATTAACGCCGTTGAGTATGACAGTTACCTTTTCCTCGGTAGTTGTATTTACACAGATCTGACCGTCCGAAACGTTTCCCGTGAAGATATAGTCGCCGCCTTCGGTTATTGTAACAGATGAGCCGCTCACACTTACATGGCTGCCATTTACAACAGGGACAGTTCCCAGCATGACCTCTGCTGTATACTCCTTGACCTCCTCGCCGCTTCCCTCGTTTCCGGGCTGGTCCTGAGGCGCATTACCGCCATTATCGGGTGCGGGAGCATTATTATTGTTATCGCTGTTTCCGCCGTTATTTGCAGCAGTTGTACTCTGAACCGAAGCATCCTTATTCCGGGCAGTTGTACTCTGAGCCGAAGCTTCCTTATTTTGGGCATTTGTACTGTCCGCTTTCTTCTCCCCTGCCTTTGAAGTCTGAGTGGACTTGTCGGACTTGCTGTCCGCCTTTGTGGTAGTCTCTCCGCTCTTGGTCTCCTTTTCGCTGCTCTTTTCACCCGTTTTTGCAGCTGCTGAGTCCTCCGTAATTACTGTTCCGTCTGTTCCTGTGGATTCGCTTTCCTCTTTTTTGCCGCATGAGCATACAGACATCATAAGTGCAAGTGCCGATACAGCGGCTAAAATCCTTCTATACTCCATATTCATATCTCCTTATCCCACTCACATGCAAAAATTGCCGGACTCAATATAGTATACTAAGTCCGGCAGAGGGTTGAGAGAGGGTATTTATATATATTCAGGGTATTTGCTTAGTTTTCATAGATCTTGTCATCGTATCTGAAGAATACAAGATTGATTGTCATGTTTCCGTTATGGGTACGAAGCTCGTCTATGAACTTCTTCTGGTCAATGTTGTCAAGAACGTCAACACTGTAGATAAGCTCGAAAAGTGTACCGAAGTTTGTCGTCTTGACTCTTCTGAGCTTGTAGAATGTTGTGTACTTAGCAAGTACAGGCTCGAAAACGCCCTGATAGTCGAGGTTCTCGGGGATAGCGATCTTGAGAGTCATGTGTCTCTTCTTGCAGCCGCCGAAATCAGTTTCGCTGAGAACGAAGAGAATGATTCCGAGTGCTACAAAGAATACGATCGCGAATCCTATGTAGCCGATACCGCAGGCAACGCCTGCTGCCATTGAGAAGAAGATATATGCTATATCCTTCGGATCTCCCGCAACGCTTCTGAATCTTACCAGCGTGAATGCACCCGCAAGGCTGAGAGCGCCTGCCGTGGTGTTGATAAGAAGAAGGATAAGGGAAACTATCGTAGGAAGCATGATCATTGTCAGAACATAGCTCTGTGAGTAGCCTTCCTTTCTATGCGTGCCCATATAGATGAGGCTTATAAGGAAACCTATCAGTACAGCCGCACCAACGCAGACGAAAAATTCTGCCGGCTTGATAGTGCTGAAGATGGAATTGCTGTTATTGATCACAGAGTCACCGGACTCATAGTACTTTGACAGCACATTTCCAAAAAAACCATGTTGAAACATAAAATTAAACGCTCCTGTTCATCATAATGTTATTATTTACCATTGATATACCTGATATATAGATACGTCTCTTGCCTGCGGCAAGCTGACCGTCCTCTATCTGGCTCTTTACGAAATTCTGATAAGCTCTTCCGTATTTTGAAAAGCTCGTCTTGTAGATCTGAAGCTCTGACAGCTTATTGACAAGCCAGTCAGGTATAGCATTTGAAACCTTGATCTCCATAAGTCTCTGATCCGCACCGATTATGTAGTTGCCATAGCTCTCATAGTTGAGACCAAGATCGTAACGGCGCTCGGTGATCTTTCTGTCAAATGTCAGACGGAAATCGTTATCATACTTTCCGAAGAATGCCTCGCGCTGATAGCTGATGTACTGCTTCGGCGCGATGGGATAGCTGTCCAGAAATACGTCCAGTTCTCCGAAAACCTGTTCAGTGATATACTTTGTGAATTCAGGCTTGGAGCGGTCACGGAAATAGGCGTCAGACTCTTCGAGAGTCATGGAAACACGTCTCTTGGTTACGATACCGCCAATCTTCTTTTTAATTTCAAGGAAAACCGTATCAGTGGGCGCAGCAGGTGAATAGTAACTGCGAAGTCTGATCTTTTCCTTGTAGTAAGGCTTTGAAAGGGATTCCCTGATTAGATAGTCGTCTGGTGTGTCGTAATAGATGTTGTAGATTCCGTATTCTTTGCCGCCTATGCAGAACTTATCGGGATTCATATACTCTGATATTACTTCCATAAGTCCGTGATACTGATCCATATTAAGGAGGAACTTGATTTCTTTTCGAGCAAATGTATTAATTGCCATAATCTTCTCCGCAGCAGCGCCTTACTGCCCGGAGTTCACACTCCTTTCGTATCATTTGATTATAGTATAACGTCATTTTCTTAAAATAGTCTTAAAGTATCTTAATTTCATTCAATGTTCATCTTTATTTAATCTTGTACCTGACGGAGCTGATCATTTGGCGATATTTCGTTATTTTTCAATGGGAAATAATTTTCACGGAGCTTTCACAAACCGTGTGCCGCATAAAAGATGGCATAAAATGCAAAGTTTTGTTATAAAACAGCAATATTTGACCAATAGTATAAAAAACTTTTAATTTTAAAGCGTTTTTCTGAAATTGGTCGGGGTCACTCCAACGTTCTTCTTGAATTGCCGCATGAAGTGCTCCTCGTTTTCATAGCCGCACATGGAAGCTACCTGAGAAACAGTGCGGTCGCTCTCTCCAAGGAGGACCTTGGCTTTTTCTATCTTGCCGTTTATAACGTCCGCGATACAGGATACTCCGAAGGTATCGTGGTAAAGGTGCTGGAAATATGAACGCGACATCTTCGCATAGGCAGCCATGGTATCCACATTCCACTTCATCTCGGGACTGCGGTAGATCTTGCTGCGCAGCTCCGAAAGAGCTTCAAAATGGGGCTCATTCTCTCTGTCAGGCATTCCTTCCCTTACTTCAGGAAGATCCCCCGCCTTAACAAGGAGGATCCGCATAAGGCTATCAATAGTCTTGGTACGCCGCGGTCCCTCTGCGTTGAACTCGTCAAAGATATTCCTGATGAGCTCTGAAACGGCCTTGATGTTCGGTGAGCTTACAGGTCTGTTGTAGGTAAGTTCAAGAGAAGCTATGAAATCCTGTTCCTTTTCGGCTTCAAAGCAGATCCAGTCGCAGACCAGCGGGCAGTCCTCAGCCGAGTACTCAACAGGGTACTTGCCGTCGAATATTATAAGAGTATCCGCAGGGACTCTCATTATAAGCCCCCTGACATTGAACCTGCACCTGCTTCTCGTAAGCATCAGCATCATCTCGCCGGCCGCAGCCCTGCGGAAGACCGAGCCGATGTCATACACGGAATCGCAGCCGATACAGCGTATATTCATAATATCACCCCCTGTCTGCGATAAACCGCCATTCTATGTCCTTCCAGTATTCTCCCGCGTAGTCGATACCGACCCGCGGCGCAGTTCTTATATCCGGGCGGCAGCCGTCGTCCTCGAACCATATCTCCTCATTCCCGCGAAGAGCTTTGCCGTTGAAGCTCCCGTCGATCTGCATTTTCTTCGTGAGCTTTGCAGGTCCGTCGAAACGTTCTCCCGCTCTCAGGAGAACTCCCTGAGGCTGATCCTTTTCGCCCGTTATGACGTTCATAAGCCAGTGCATACCATAGCAGAGGTAGACATATATCACGCCGCTCTCCCCGAAAAGGAGCTCAGTGCGCTTCGTCCTGCCCTTTGAAGCATGGCAGCCCCTGTCCTCTTCTCCGCGGTAAGCCTCAGTCTCGGCAATGCGCTCGCGCAGTTCCGTTCCGTCGGGAAGTCTGTGCACCAGTATCTTTCCCACAAGGTCGGGGGCTACCTCAAGCGCGTCACGGTGAAAGAAGTCCGCATCTATACGCCTGTTCATGTCATACCCTCAGGCTCTGCTCAAGCTCGGCGTCGGGCTTGACAAAGGCAGTCTTGTAGTTGGTGAATATGACCTTGCCTGGCTTTGCGCCCGCAGGCTTCTTAACGTATTTTGCAAGGCAGTAATCCACGGGGACAAGTCCCGAGTTCCTGCCGCTGCTGTTGACAGCAGCAATTACCGCAGCTTCCTCAATAGTCTTGTCAGTGGGCTCGGCTCCGTTTGTGAGTATCAGCACGTGAGAACCCGTAATGAGCTGGGTATGCAGCCATATATCAGTCTTTTCGGCAAATTTCAGGCTGAGCTGGTCGTTCTGCCTGTTGTTGCGCCCTACAAGTATAGTGAAGCCGTCACTTGACCTGTACTCAACAGGCGGCAGAGCCTTCGGCGGCTTTGCCTTGCCTCCCGCATACTTCACGTAGCCCTGCTCGCGGAGCTCCAGTCTCAGCTGGATAATGTCGTTCTCGGAAGCGGCTCTCGTCAGCGAGTCAAAGACACTTTCAAGATATTGCAGTTCCTCCTCGCCCTTTTGTATCTGAACTGCAAGCTTTTCCTCTGCCGTTACCGACTTCTTGTATTCATTATAATAGTGCTGTGCATTCTGTGAGGGAGTTTTCCTAACGTCAAGGGGTATGGTCACCTGCGGGCAGCTCTCGTCGTAGAAATTCTCAACTATCGCCGCGCTGTCGCCCTTGCTGATACGGTACATATTTGCCGATATCAGGTCTCCGCAGAGCTTTGAATGCTCCTTGCCGGCACAGGCAGCCAGTTCCTCCCGCTGTGCGGCGATTCGCCGCGCCGTTCTGTCCGTAAGGTTCATAAGCAGCTTGAACAGGTCGTTGGCACGCTGCTTTGTACGGGCCGCCCTGTCACGCTCAGAGTAGAAATAGTCAAGCAGCTCCGAGGCGCTTGTCAGCTCCTTTGTGTACATAAGTGTGCCGAACTGGGAAAGGCGTATAAACGAGAAATCCTTCAGCTGTCCCTCCTTATCGCTTACAACAGAGAAACAGCAGCTTCCGTTTATAAGCTGCTCTCTTGTACGCTTGACCGCAAATATCAGTCGGTCAATCTGGTCATTATTTATAGTGTCACTGTCTATATGAGCTCCCCTGCCCGCAAAAAACGCCCACTCTCTTGCAAGTATGGGGGATATGCCCTCAAACATGCGTATCAAAGCCTTTGAAAGCTCCTTTGGTTCTGTGCTGCCGAGCCGCTCCCTTATTGCGTCCTCATCGGCGGTAAGGAAGTTCAGCCTGTCATCTCTCGGAGGCATTGTGTACTTCATTCCCGGGAGGACCAGCCTCTCACGTGACATATCCTCGTCCACCCTTTTTATACTGTCAACGACCTTGCCGTCGCATATTATCACAAGATTTGAACAGCGTCCCATTATCTCGCATGCAAGAGTTACGGTCACTACGTCTCCAAGCTCGTTCACGCACTCAAAATCGAGGAAAAGAATCCTTTCCAGTCCGTCCTGCCTTATATCTATGAGCTTACCACTGCCGAGGCGCTTTCTCAGGAGCATGCAGAACATGGGCGGAGTCTGCGGATTATCCACGCTGTTTTCGGTTATGTGCACTCTTGCACTTCCTGCGTTTGCGGATATATAGAGCTTCTTGCTGCCGCTTCGGGTGCGTACCGAGATGATGACCTCCTCACGTGAGGGCTGATGTATCTTTTCAACTCTTCCGCCTATAAGGGGCAGGAGCTCGTTTCTGACCGCATACAGGAAAGCTCCGTCCAGAGCCATATGATCATTCCTTTTCAAAAAAATGAACGCAGAGCCATGACAACACGGTTTCTGCGTTTCATAGCCGCGCAAACGCTACAGATTATATTATAGCATTATGCACGTCTTTATTCTAATCAAAATTTGCGGTATATTAACAGCTCAAAGTCTGCTTTAGTGGTAATACAGCCCAAAGCGGACAGTCTCTCCTGCTGCTCCCTGCCTGTGCGATAATAATATGGTGTCATTGAAAAGAGAGCATCAACGTCTTCCTGATTATTTATATGCATGTCATAGGTTATGCGCTTCTTCTCCAGAAGCTCAAAACCGTCCAGTGAGTAGGGCTTTACCTCGTTTTTGTAGGGAGTTTCGTATACAGCCTGTTTCAGCTCCCACAAATGCTCCCCGGAGGGAATTGCCATTATCATGACACCGCCCGACTTCAGGACCCGCTGAAATTCTTCCCCGCAATAGGGGGCGAACAGTGTTACAAGCATATCGCAGCTTTTATCAGCCACAGGTATGTGAAATACGCTTGCCACGGCGAATTCCGCGTTTTTACACCTCTTCGCCGAGTATTCCACCGCTGCTTTGGAAATATCTATGCCGCAGACCTCGGCAGCAAGATTTTTCTTGCTCAACTGACCAATTATTGCGGTCGTATAATAGCCTTCGCCACACCCTGCGTCAAGAACAACGGCTCCGTTGTAGTGGTCGCAGACTGTATCACACAGGGCAGTACACAGCGGCTCATAGTAACCCTTGTCGAGAAAATTCCGCCGTGCCTGTACCATGAACCTGTTGTCGCCGTGTACGGTCTTGCCCGTATGTTTAGACAATAGCAGATTAACGTAGCCGCTCCTTGCCCTGTCGAAGCTGTGCCGTTCAGGACAGGTATACGAGTTTCCCGTTATTTCAAGCTTTTCTCCGCAGACGGGACATATAAATATACTCATGATCTCACCTCAGACATACTCGCAGGGGTCAGTGGAGCTCTCGGCTATCTCGATATCAAGTCTTGGGAACCGCTCCTCCAGCACGCGGCGGAGTTCCCACAGCACAAGGTTCTCAGTGTGGAAGTGTCCGCAGTCGATGACTGCTATATCAAGGTTATCGGCGTCTATCCAAACGTCATGCTTTACGTCGCCAGTTATCAGAGCGCCGCATTCCTTTTCAGCTGCAAGTCCCAGCATAGAGCCCCCCGAGCCCGAGCAGAAAGCAATCTTTTTTATTCTTCTTACACTTTTGCTTGTGCGGACATACTTGCAGCCGAATATGTCCTTGCATATACCGGCCAGCTTTTTTGGTGTTATCTCTTCAGCAAGCTCTATTATCCAGCCAAGGCTGTTTCCGCCGCCCAGCTCCTCAAAGGGCTGAGGAGGCACGTCTGCAATGTCAAGCTTTTTGCTGAGCTTCTGCAGGATAACTCCGTTTGTTCCGCCTGCTGCGATATCGAGATTAGTATGCATACAAACAGCAGCTATACCGCACTCTATAAGTCTGAAAACAGGATCGTTCCGTGTAATGCGCTTTCTCGGCTCAAAAATTACAGGATGATGGGAGATAATGAGCTCCGCCCCTTTTTCAAAGGCTTCGTTTATGACCTTATTGGTAATATCCAGTGACAGAATCATCTTACTGCACTTCATGTCATAATTCTCGGTAAGAAGTCCCGAGTTATCCCAGCTTTCCTGCGTTGAGAACGGATAAAGGCTGTCAAGGAAACGGTATATTTCCGATATCTCGGTTATATCAGCTCCGCTTTCCATTTTTTGCGAAAGAGCAGAGTAGTGCTGGGCACCGCACTTATCTCCTGCCTGCATGAGCGAGCTGCTGACCTTTGCAAGCCTTTCAGCCTCGCGTCGGCGATATTTTATTGCCGTCTCGTCATTGTCATCAAAGAAGCCGTACAGTGCCTCGCTTTCCGTAAGCCGCGACCACTCAGCCGACCTCTCGGCAACAATGATAACATATATCTTTTCCTTATCCTCAACAGCATGCTCCTCGGTTATCTCATACTGATATTCATAAAGCTTTTTGCGGAGGAAATCCACCTTTGTCATAGGCTGAAGGATAAATCTTGGATTATCAGACCTGTCAGCTGTGGTATTACCAATTATCTCGGCTATAGTTTCTCCGCCCATACCTGCGATGACTATATCAGTCACACCCTTGAGGTCAACATTTTCAAGTCCGTCGGAGAGTACAAGCTCCACCTTGTCCTGCACTCCGTATCTTTCCACGGTATTTCTTGCAGCTTCAAGCGGTCCCTCCTTAACATCGGAGGCAATGACCCTGCTGCACTTTCCGCTCGTTACAAGCTCAGCCGCAAGGTAGGCATGATCCGTACCGATATCTGCCGCAGCTCCATTTCCGCTGACAAGCTCAGCTATTTTTTTCAGTCTGTTATCAAGCATTTCCGCACCTCATATATAAACAAAATAGCGCACCGCATAGCAGTACGCATAAACAAAACCAAGCACAGCCGTTTCCGACTGTGCTTTCGGTCTCATTAATTATGCCTCGTTCATCTTTGCGAAGCAGTCGCTGCAGTAAACAGCTCTTCCTTCCTTGGGCTCGAAGGGAACCTTTGCCTCGCCGCCGCATGAAGCACAGACTGCTGTATACATTACACGCTCAGCCTTGCCTGCATTTTTTCTGGCGTCACGACATGATTTGCATCTCTGGGGCTCGTTCACGAAGCCTTTCTCTGCATAAAATTCCTGTTCGCCTGCGGAGAAAATGAACTCCTGTCCGCACTCCTTGCAAACTAATGTCTTGTCTTCGTACATAGTACAATACCTCGCTTAATTTTTTTCGACCACGGTCGGATTTCCACCCACATCTTTGTAAAACAACGCTCTTCTGGGTTGAGCTACACGGTCATATTTTAATTTGTGTCATGCATTACTGCACGGATCTTTTTTCTCGCACGCTGCATAGCATTGTCCACTGCCTTTTCGGTGATCCCCAGCTTTTCCGCGGTATCCTTATAGCTGAGTCCCTGTACGCACAGTGTCAGGACGTTAAGCTCCGTGAGAGACAGCACCGAGCATATAGTCTTCCACAGCCCGGAAAAAAATTCTTTGTAAAAATAAATGCTTTCCGGAGTTTCCTCCACAGACAGTATATCCTCAGCCTCGTCTTCGTCGATCCTTTCCGTAAGGGAGAGATCCTTCACCGTCTTTCTGGACAGGGTCCTCATACGGTTTACGATGCACACCTCGGCAAAGGTAGAGAACTTCACCCCTTTCTTCG
>JAEEGL011664422.1_pt1 | contig 11526 bp, 12 predicted proteins | sample 9134231 | NCBI WGS metagenome assembly JAEEGL01 (sample SAMN16246548, study PRJNA631951) | gut metagenome | biome: gut microbiome; feature: rumen; material: fiber-attached | host: Bos | place: Iran: Karaj | collected 2018-10 | reverse complement strand
GTAGCTGTATTTCCGGAACTCATTTTCAAAGATCTCCTGTCTAGATGTGATAAATGTCAGTTTAACATATAGTGTCAAGCCCAAACGAACCATACGAAGAGGTAACCCGTCATTACCGCAGTAAGGGTAAAGGGAACGCCGATCTTCATGAAGTCTCCGAATGAAACCTCATATCCTTCTTTTCTAAGCATTCCGACACCTGCGATATTTGCGGATGCACCGATGGGGGTAAGGTTTCCACCGAGTGTGGCGCCCACAAGCAGTCCGAAATAAAGGAAGTAAGGTTCAATTCCCAGTGTAGAGGCAACGCCGCCCAGAATGGGAAGCATGGTAGCTACATAAGGGATATTATCGATAAATGCCGAGATTACAACGGATCCCCATACAACAATGGTATAGAGGAGGAACTTGTTGCTTCCGCCCGCAGATGCAATGAGTCCGGCAAGATCTCCGATAACTCCCACATTGGTGATTCCGCCGATAACGGAAAAGAGACCGATGAGGAGCAGTATCATATCAACATCGAGATTCTTAAACGAGTGCTTAAGTCCCTCGGTATTTTTATGGATAAGAAGTTCAACCACAACCGTAATTACAGCACCGGTGATACAGATATATCCGTTGATGCAGTCGGGAGTATTGGGGATAAACGAAGCAATGATCAGCGCTACGACATATGAGATCATCATGACGGTAGGGAAGAAATCGGTTACCTTTGTTCTCTCTGTCGAAGTAACGGGCTCTTTTTCCTTCCTGAACATGATCATCATGATGGGAACGGTAAAGAGTGCTCCGAGCTCGGTTGCAAAGAACATTCCGGCTTTTCCGTTCATCACGAAAAAGTTAGCGAAGTTCATGTTAGCCGCACCCGCAAGCATGATAGAAGTGGTATCTCCGACGAGAGTAGCCGCGCCCTGAAGGTTTGACGAAACCGCGATACAGATTACCATTCCTACAGGTGAGATCTTAAGCTTCTTGCAGATTACTATAGCTACGGGAGCTACCATAAGTACCGTGGCAACATTGTCGATAAACGCAGAGATGATGCCGGAAAACAGTGACATCAAAACAGTAACCCAAAGTACATTGGGAGCGGCTCTTAAAAGCGCCTCCGCAATTACATTTGGCATCTTGGATTCTATGAAATAATCGACGATCAGCATGGTTCCCGTGATCATCATAATTACGTTCCAGTCGATCACATTCGGAAGATCCGAAAGCTTAAGTATTGAAACATCCGCCATTGGCAGGAACGAAATCAGTATATAGATTGCAGCCGTTGAAAGCGCAAATACAGGTCTTCTCTTTGGAAAAGCGATCATGCATACATACATGACCACAAACAAAATAATAGCAGCGATCTTCACTTGGATTATCTCCTTTTATAAATCTCACAGTTCTCACAGTTTTTACGGCAATTAAGTACATACTTCTTGATTGCCTCAAAACTTTCCTGAGATATGTCATGCTCTACTTTACAGGCATCGTCAGCAGCCACTTCAGGATCGATACCGATATTCACAAACCACTCGGTGAGAAGTGAATGTCTTTCATAGATCCTTGTTGCGATCTCTTTGCCTGATTCGGTAAGAGTGATATAACCTTCATCGGAAACAACAATATGTTCCTTTTCTCTGAGGTTCTTCATGGCAACGGAAACGGATGATTTCTTAAAGCCCATCTCGTTTGCGATATCCACGCTTCTGACAACCGGCTTTTTCTCTGCCAGCATCAAAATGCACTCAAGATAATCTTCGATCGACTCATTTTTACGAAGCGCCATATCATATCTCCTTATCGGTCACTCGTCTGTGCAAACAACAGTTTATTTTACCAAATTTTTGTGATTTCAGATAGTCTTTATTTATCACCGAATCCGTCATTGGGATTTCCCGAATTGGAGAGCCTGAGCATAGCCCTTGCCATGGAAGCCCTGCTCATCTCATATTCCTGGATGCTCTGATCCTGACGGAGCTGTTCCATAGCCCTTTTCAGTGCCTTTTCGGCTCTTGCCCTGTCAATATCCTCGGGAGCTTCAATGGAATCCACCAGTACAGTGACCATATCCCTTGTGATATTCACAAGTCCCAGACCGTTTATGCCGGTAAGGGTAACTTCACTTCCGTCTTCTTTCTCATATTTCAAACGGATAACGCCTTCCTTAAGAGCCATTACAACAGGCTCATGATGGGCCATGATCTGATAAGATCCGTCAAAAGCGGGGATAGTCATGCTGATCACCTGCCCGTCATAGAAAGTCTTATCGCTTGCTAAGATTTTCAAATGAAAAACTTCGCTCATATCAAAGAGTCTCTGCCTTCTTAATCACATCATCGATGGTTCCCACATTGAAAAATGCATTCTCGGGATATTCGTCCATCTCACCCGAAAGGATTGCCTTAAATCCTCTGATGGTTTCGGAAATAGGCACATATACACCTTTTACGCCGGTAAAATTCTCCGCAACGTGGAAAGGCTGTGAAAGGAATTTCTGGATCTTACGTGCTCTGTAAACAGTGAGCTTATCATCTTCGGAAAGCTCATCCATACCGAGAATGGCAATGATATCCTGAAGTTCCTTGTAGTTCTGAAGGGTAGCCTGAACCTTTCTTGCAGTGCTGTAATGCTCTTCTCCTACGATATCCGCTTCGAGTATTCTGGAAGTCGATTCAAGAGGATCAACCGCAGGGTATATACCCTGTTCAACGATCTTTCTTGAAAGAACCGTGGTGGCATCCAGATGTGCGAATGTGGTTGCGGGAGCGGGATCGGTAAGGTCATCCGCAGGTACGTATACGGCCTGTACCGATGTGATACTTCCGTCTCTGGTGGATGCGATCCTCTCCTGAAGTTCACCAAGTTCCGTAGCAAGAGTGGGCTGATAGCCTACCGCTGAAGGCATTCTTCCGAGAAGAGCGGAAACCTCGGAGCCTGCCTGTACGAATCTGAATATGTTATCTATGAACAGGAGAACATCCTTACGCTTAACATCTCTGAAGTACTCAGCCATTGTAAGGCCTGTCTGGGCTACTCTCATTCTCGCCCCGGGAGGCTCATTCATCTGACCGAATACCAAAGCGGTACGTCCCAAAACTCCGGACTCCGCCATTTCTCTCCACAGGTCGTTACCTTCTCTTGATCTTTCTCCGACACCGGTGAAGATGGAATATCCTCCGTGTTCCTGAGCAACGTTGGTGATAAGTTCCTGTATAAGGACAGTCTTACCTACGCCTGCTCCCCCGAACAGTCCGACCTTACCGCCCTTGGAATAAGGCGCCAGAAGATCTATGACTTTGATACCGGTTTCAAGTATCTCTACTACGGGTGACTGATGTTCAAAAGAAGGAGCTACTCTGTGTATGGACCATCTCTCCGCATTGTCGAGAGGTCCCTTATCATCAAGAGTATTTCCGAGTACATTGAAGAGTCTTCCGAGAGTCATCTCTCCGACGGGCACTTTGATGGGCTCTCCCGTCTCAACAACTTCCATATGCTTGGAGAGACCTTCGGAGGGTGAGAGCATAATGCATCTGACCGTTGTATCATCGAGGAGCTGTGCCACCTCCATGACTCTTGTCTCACCTTCAACTTCAACGGTGAGCGCATCCCTGATAAAAGGCTTTACCTCGGGTGCAAACTCAACGTCAACGACAGGTCCCATTACCTGTACTATCGTTCCTGTTCCGCTATTGGTTATATTTTTCATATATCAGTTTCCCCTCCGGGCTTTGGCTTTCTTCTGAGCTCTTGCCCCGGATGCAACTTCTGTTATCTCCTGAGTGATCATAGCCTGTCTTTCACGGTTGTATTCGATGGACAAAGTCCTGATCATCTCACCCGCATTTCTGTCAGCGGCATCCATTGCCATCATGCGGTCATTCTGTTCGCTGCAAAATGAATCAACAAGTGCGCTGTAGATATATCCTGTCAGAACATCGGGAACTATGATGTTCATAACTTCCTCTGCCGAAGGATGGAATTTAAGATCGTCATCATAGGACTCTTCCACCACGATCCTTCCATCCACTTCTTCGTGAACAAGAGGAAGAAGATGCATTACTTTGGCTTCACTGGTAAGCTGATCCTTCATTCCGGTGTAGACGATGGAAACATCATCAACTCTTCCGGCATTGAATTCTTCAAGCATCTTGTCACATATGACCCTGGCTCTGTGAAGTGTGGGATTCTGCGCGGTGTATTTAAACTGTCCTTCGAGATGGACTTTTTTGCTGGCAAAATAAGTCCTTCCCGCCTCACCTACGACATAAAGAACCGTATGTTCTTCCCTGCCGAAAAATCTCTCTTCCGTAAGCTTTACCACATTGTGATTATAAGCGCCCGCAAGTCCCTTGTCCGCAGTGATGACTATAACCGCATGTGTTCTGTCCTTACCTTTTTTCTCCGGCCTTCTGTCCGTGTATCTGTGCTCAAGATGATCCGAAGTATTCATGATGCCCAGGAGCACCCCCTGCATCGCTTCAAAGTAAGGATTATTAAGCTCCGCATCCTTCTTGGCTTTACGCAGTTTGGTTGAGGAGATCATATACATGGCATTTGTGATTTTCATGGTATCGCGAACACTTTTGATGCGTCCCGATATCTCTCTTAATCCGGCCATATCATTCCCTTACGCTCATGAATTCGCGAAGCTCTTTCTCCGCAAGTTCAACGAGGAAATATTTCTCGTCATCGTTAAGCACGCCCATGGTTTCGATATCGTGTACCGTAGCCTGCTGTTCAACATGAATCTTGGCAAGGAGCTTATCCGTAAATTCTCTTGCCATTTCCACGGGAACTGAATCGATCACTCCCGAATTGACTATGGTAAGAAGCATTACCTGATCCGCCATTGATCTGGGAGATCCCAGAGGCTGCTTCAAAAGTTCCATGAGGATTCTTCCGTGACGAAGCTGATTCTTGGTGGCATCGTCCAGATCCGACGAGAACTGTGTGAACACTTCCATCTCCCTGTACTGTGCCAGGTCTATTCTGATGGAACCGGCTGCTTTTTTCATAGCCTTGGTCTGTGCAGCACCGCCTACACGGGATACGGACAAACCGACATTTACGGCAGGTCTGAATCCCAGGAAAAAGAGTTCGCTTTCCAGATAGATCTGTCCGTCTGTTATGGATATTACGTTGGTAGGTATGTATGCGGATACGTCGCCTGCCTGTGTCTCGATAATGGGAAGTGCGGTAATGGAGCCGCCTCCCAGATCATCCGACAGTCTTGCGCTTCTTTCAAGAAGTCTTGAATGAAGATAGAATACGTCTCCGGGATATGCCTCACGTCCGGGGCTTCTTTCAAGCAGAAGTGACAGAGCTCTGTATGCAACCGCATGCTTGGAAAGATCGTCATATACGATCAGCACGTCCTCTCCTTTGTGCATGAAAAACTCTGCTATTGATGTACCCGAATAAGGTGCTATGTACTGAAGAGGTGCAGGATCCGATGCGGTTGAGGAAATGACCACCGTATAATCCATTGCTCCGGCTTCTTTGAGACGGTTAACCAGACGTGCGATGGTTGAAGCCTTCTGTCCGATGGCTACATAAACGCACTTAACGCCTTTACCCTTCTGATTGATAATTGTATCAATGGCGATGGAAGTCTTACCCGTCTGTCTGTCTCCGATAATGAGCTCTCTTTGTCCGCGCCCTATGGGGAACATGGAATCGATAGAGAGTATTCCGGTTTCAAGAGGAGTATCGACAGGCTGTCTTGCGGTAATGGAAGGAGCAGGACATTCTATGGGCCTGAATCCTTCGGATTCAAAATCCTTTCCTCCGTCTATGGGCTCACCCAGTGAATTGAGGACTCTTCCGAGAAGTCCGTCACCCACGGGGATACCTGCTCTCATTCCGGTTCTTGCAACTTCATCCCAGACTCTTATCTCATCATCTTTACCGAAGAGGATGACACCGCAGTCTTCCTTACGGATATCCTGTACCATGCCTTTGAGTCCGCTGGCAAAAATAAGGATCTCACCGTACTCCGCTCTTTCCAGTCCCTTGACTCTTGCGATACCGTCTCCGGCAGCGGTTACATATCCGGATCTTCTGAATCTTTTCGAGAGTTTAAATTCATCTACGGTGGTTCTGAGTATGGAAATTACATCTTCATCTGCACCCACTTTTCTGCGGATGTTCTGAAGCTTTTCGTTAAACTGTCCGAGCCTTCCTCTAGTACTCCAGTTGTAGACTTCATTTTCACATTTGAGAATGAAACCTCCGCCGAGGGAAGGATCTTCTTCAACGGCGAACTCTATGTCCTCCGCCTTTCTTTCCTCGGTAACGTATTTGCTCAGCACAAAATTCCAGATGCCCTGAAGCTGATCTGCGGTAGGAGGCGTGACATAATATAAAACCACTTTAAATGCGGCTTTTTTACCCATTAAACTGCTCCCCCTTATTTCGCCTGCTCAAGGAATCTGTCATAGAGCTGCTTGTCCATCTCTTCACTCTGATCGGCAGTAACGATCCTCTCGGCCGCCTTGGCAACCAGATCGGTAATCTCCTGGTTGGCGCGTCTGAGTCTGATCTGCCTTTCTTCTTCTGCCTCTTTGCGTGCGGCAGAAAGAATCTTGTCGGATTCTTTCTTAGCCTGTTCCATCAGACGCTCATATTCGCTGTTAGCCTGATTTCTGGCCTCAGTGAAGCGGCGTTCTTTTTCTTCTTCGATATTCTTGATGGATTCTTCGTACTCCTGCCTGCTCTTATCGGCTTCTTCAAGCTTTTTCTCAGCCTCGGCATACTTCTCGTCCACCTGAGCTTTTCTGGCATCAAGAATCTTATGCACACGTCCGATCAGAAAGATCTTGACGACTGCAAAAAGGATCAGAACATTTATTATCGTAAACACGAAATTAATATCAAATCTGAGCATTTTTCACCTCTAAATTTATATTTATGATGCGCCGCCCATGAAAAGAATGATCAGTATTCCGATAACGAAAGAATAAATCGCGGTTGCCTCCGCAAGTGCTCCTCCGAGAATGAGAAGCTTCATGATCTTGGAATCCGCTTCAGGCTGACGTGCACATGCATCACATGCCTTTCCAGTTGCGAGTCCGAGGCTTACGCCTGCTCCTATACATCCGAGTGCCGCAATACTTGCTCCAAGTGCTACCATTTTGTTTCCTCCTAATAGTCAGATGATTTTACGCTGTTTACTCAAGCGCTTCCTTGATATACATTGATGTCAAAAATACAAATACATATGCCTGCAACAGTCCGTCAAAAATATCGAAATAAAGCGAGAATACCGCAGGTACCAGGATCGGAACTACCGTCTTTAAAAGCTCCATGATGACGAATGCACCGACAACATTACCGAAAAGTCGCATACACAGAGACAAAGGCTTGATGCCAAGCTCCAGTATGTTGATCGGTGTAACTATCGCAACGGGATGCGTAAATCCTTTGAGCCATCCGCCAATGCGTTTCTTACGGATTGCCGCCGCCTGCACGATGACGATACTCATTATCGCAAGAGCCGCAGTTACATTCAGATCCTTGGTGGGCGGTTTCATTCCGATCAGTCCTATTGTGTTGGACAGACCGATGAATATCAGAACCGTCAGCAGGTAGGGAATGTACTCCTTACCCTCTTCTCCCACCATGCTTTCAATCAGTCCCTCGCCTTTCTCAACCAGCCACTCGGCCAAAGCCTGTCTTCTCGAGATATGGTCTACTTTAAGTCCCGTTGTCAGTATCAGACACAGCACCAGGACTATTCCGATAACGATCCAGCTTACGACCACGGACTCCGCAATGTTTATCGTGTATCCCGACACGGTAAAAGAAAACGCATCCGCTGTCTCGAGCTGTTCCATTAACTCTTCAGCTATATGCTCCATACTCTTTACCCTTTCGAAGTTTCTTTACTCTTTTTAACCGGAAGATTTCTTTTCGTAGGTTTTCTCTTCTCGGTTTTTTCCTTGGAGGCTTTTCTCTCCTCCATAACGCCCTGCACCATAACTATCCATTTATCAACGGAATCGGTGAACTCTCCCCATCCGCTTCGGACTTCATCCTTGGCAAGACCTCCGGTATTTTGAATAAGACCGTTCAGAACTTCCTTGAGGAAATTCCTCTCACCCTCATCCATCCTGTCATAGCCGTCCATCATCTGACGTATACTCTTAACCGGATTCAGATATATGGATACCAGATCATTATCCTTACATGCATCCGCCACCTCAAAAACACAGTCTATGAAATGAGTTCTGGCATCCTTATCCAGGTCTTTGAGCCAGTTAGCCATGGCGGTTTTGACTATCTCCGCACTCTTACTGAGTGAATCTTCATACCACAGGTCTATGTCCTTAACAACCCAGGTGTAAGGATCGTGCTGAAGTATTCCAGCGGATTTGTTTTTGACGACGGTATAGATGTCATCCGTTTCAAAAATCATACCGATAAGGGAGCTTTTGGGAACAAACTTATGATACCTGTCCCTGACTCCCTGATAATCAACTTTGCTTCTGACATCTTCCCTGATGGCCGGTCCGTCAAAACTATATATGCCCATTATACGCTTTTTTACGGAAACCGGCGCAGCGGATGAGGCATAAATCGCATTGAGTCCGCCCTTGGAATGACCGCCCACATAGAAGTTTCCCTTAAGGATCTTTGCAACATCTTTGAGATACTTTACGGCCTCTTTTTCACCGGGGATTTCCTCCATGATGGACAGATTGGCGTCTTCCTTCCAGCCCACCATGTTTTCATCGGTTCCTCTGTAAGCCACATAATCTATACCTTCCGGGAATCTGAATGTGACTGCGGAAAACTGAATCTCTCTTTCTTCTCCTATGATGTTCACATAATAATCCATCTTCATATTACCGAATCTTGTGCTTTCTTCCATGAGCTTAAACAGCTTACGGTTGGGCTTCTCATATCTCTTGTCGGTAAACAGGTCATTAAAAGAAGGATGCTTTTTAATATCCTGCAAAGTAACAAAAGAATCCACATCATCCGGTCCGGGGACGATGCCGTCGAATTTCAGATATGAAAACTGTGACAAAATGAGAGCGTCCACCTCACCGAAGGGCAGACGTTTGAAAGTTTTGCTTCCGAACTTTTCAAGATATTCAAGAATGGTATCGGACATATACGGCTCCTTTTCACATATCAGAAAAGTGTTGTTGTCAGTCTGTGTAAATAGTATGATACTAAAGTCAAACGTACAAAAACCAAAAACAAGGAGCAGTCATGGACAATAACAAATGGACACCCAAAAGAATATGTGCGATCCTGGTGATCATCTTTTTGGTGATGATATATGTGATGACGCTGGTTGTGGCTATCGTCTGGCCGGGTAACGGCGGAAAACTTTTCGCCATCTGCTTATTTGCCACAGTCATCGTTCCCATAGTCGCATACGCCTACATATGGGTCTACACCCAGATAACCGGGAAAAGGACCATTGCTTCGGTTCCCAAGGTAGAGGGTGAAGAACTGCTTGATTCGAATGAAACGATCGCCGCGGATGATGAGTCCGAAGAATCAGTCGTTTCCAAGTAATCAGTATACCATAAGCTGCGGCAAACAGCTTTGACAAAACAGTTCCCGGGTGACAACCCGGGAAATTTTTATGTTCAGATCTTAACTCCCAGGCTCTTAAGATCCTCATTTGCCTTATCGGGATCCGTGAAGACAAATGAATTAAACCCGCATTCTATTGCAGCCTTTACATTCTTCTCCGTGTCGTCAAAGAAAACGCACTCGGATGCTTCAAGTCCGTATCTGTCCAGAAGGAGTTTGAAGAATGAGTGATCCGGCTTTACCAGTCTTTCCGTAAAACTGTAAATACCGCCGTCACAGATCTTATCAAATTCCAGTGCATCCCTGCACTCGTTGTATGCCTTCTCGGAGAAATTGGAGAGGTAATATACCTTATATCCTGCGGCTTTGATCTTCTCTATCCAGGGGATGGCATAATCCCTTCCCGTTACCATACCGTGAAGATCGGCAAATACCGTTCTCAGAACATCTCCGATCTCAGGATCCAGAGACACAAAATTCTCAACCACCTCGTCATAGCTGATGGCACATCTGTCGAATTCATGCCAGTAGGGGGTATCCACGGTACATTTCTCGATGCGGTCTATCATGGCCTCATCCAGCCCTTTATCCGCAAGAAATCCTCTGTATCTGAAATCCGTCAGTACATTTCCTATGTCAAATACGATATTTTTGATCATTTAAAACTCCTAAAAAAAGGGTCAAGGTTGCCTTAGCGCCCTGACCCCATTGCCTTTTATTTACTTTGAAAGAGGTGACTTGCGGTAGATGATGTCGTCTCTTGAAGGTCCGTTGGATATCATGGTGATGGGATATCCGATCTCCTGCTCGATGAACTCTACATAGTCGCGGCACTCTTTGGGAAGATCCTCGTAATTCTTGATTCCCCTGATATCAGTCTTCCATCCCTTGAAGGTCTTAAGAACGGGCTTACACTTCTCAAGCTTGGTGGTTACGGGGAAGTCCTTGATCTCCTTGCCGTCAAGCTCATAAGCTACGCAGACGGGAATCTCATCAAGATACTTAAGTATATCAAGAACGGTAAATGCAACATCGGTGGTTCCCTGAAGTCTGCATCCGTACTTGGAAGCTACGCAGTCAAACCAGCCTACTCTTCTGGGACGTCCTGTGGTAGCGCCGTACTCTCCGCCGTCTCCGCCGTTACGTCTAAGCTGCTCAGCCTCATCTCCGAAGATCTCGGATACGAATGCGCCTGCACCTACGGCTGAAGAATATGCTTTACATACGGTGACGATCCTCTTGATCTCATAAGGAGGAATTCCGGCACCGATAGCACCATAGGAAGCAAGTGTTGAAGAGGATGTAACCATGGGATAGATTCCGTGATCGGGATCTTTCATGGTTCCCAGCTGGCCCTCAAGAAGGATCTTCTTGCCTGCTTTAAGTGCTTCATCAAGAAAAAGAGAAACATCGCATACGTAAGGAGCGATAAGATCTCTGTACTCTCTGAGAGTTTTAAGAACATCTTCTACCTGAATCTCGGGCTTGTGATAAAGCTCTCTTAAGAGAACATTCTTCTGAACAAGTACTCTGGGTACCTTCTCCTCAAGAAGCTCATCATCGAAAAGCTCGCTTACCTGGAAGCCAATCTTAGCATATTTATCTGAATAGAAAGGAGCGATTCCGGATTTGGTGGAGCCGAATGACTTGCCTGCAAGTCTCTCCTCTTCGTATTCATCGAAAAGAATGTGGTAAGGCATTACAACCTGTGCACGGTCGGATACGAGGATATGAGGCTTGGGTACGCCCTTCTCAACAAGACCGTTAATCTCACCCACAAGAAGAGGGATATTGAGTGCAACACCGTTTCCTATTATAGAAGTAGTATGTGAATAGAACACTCCCGAAGGAAGCGTGTGGAGTGCGAACTTACCGTAGTTATTTACTATGGTATGTCCTGCATTTGCTCCGCCCTGAAATCTGATGATAATATCGGAATCCTGAGCAAGCATATCAGTCATCTTGCCCTTTCCT
>JAEEGL011476585.1_pt1 | contig 11526 bp, 9 predicted proteins | sample 9134231 | NCBI WGS metagenome assembly JAEEGL01 (sample SAMN16246548, study PRJNA631951) | gut metagenome | biome: gut microbiome; feature: rumen; material: fiber-attached | host: Bos | place: Iran: Karaj | collected 2018-10 | reverse complement strand
CGGCACCGATAACAATCAGATCAAATTTTTCCATAAAACAATCTCCTCATGAATTATTGATACTGTGATTTTCTTTTTTTCATAATACAACGTTATACTTCCTTGAGGCAATTTCCTATGAAGCACTATGAAAAAAGCATGTTAAAACATGCTTTGTTGTCAAAATTTGCTTAGATTTTGTTCAGAAAAATATAAACCCATCAAAAAAAGCCTTATTTTAAAGGCTTTTTGAATACTTGCGGTTATTCCCACTCTATCGTGCTTACAGGCTTATCAGAGAAATCCCAGAGTACTCTGTTTATTCCCGGCACTTCTTTTATGATCCTGTCTCTAATCTTATATAAAGTCTTGTAAGGTATCTCATATGATTTGGCTGTTACTGCATCCTTGGTGTTGATAGCTCTTATTACGGCAGCCCAGCCCATATATCGTTTACCGTCCTTTATACCCGTTGATTTAAGATCAGGAATTACACAGAAGTATTGCCATGGCCTTGTTTTGAGCTTATCGATCTCTTCTCTGACAATTGCGTCAGCTTCTCTTAAAGCTTCAAGTCTGTCTTTGGTTATGGCTCCAACACATCTTACGCCAAGACCCGGACCCGGGAACGGCTGCCTGTAGACCATATTTTTAGGAAGTCCCAGGGCTTCACCGACAATTCTGACCTCGTCTTTATAAAGGTATTTTACCGGTTCAACAAGTTCAAAATTGAGTTCCTTTGGTAAACCACCGACGTTGTGATGGGCTTTGACTCCTTTTGATTCCAGAATGTCAGGGTAAATTGTGCCCTGGCCAAGGAACTTGATATCCTTCAGCTTCTTGGCTTCTTTGGCAAATACTTCAATGAATACTCTGCCAATGATCTTTCTTTTCTGTTCGGGATCAGCTATTCCCTTAAGTTCTTTCAGGAATTTGTTTGCTGCATCAACATAAATCAGATTGGCACCCATGTTTTCCTTGAAAACCTTGATGACCTGTTCCGGTTCGCCTTTTCTGAGTAAGCCGTGATTGACATGAACACATGTCAGCTGATTGCCGATCGCTTTGATCAGTAAGGCCGCAACGACCGAAGAATCGACGCCGCCGGATAGAGCCAGGAGGACTTTCTGGTCTTTTACCTGTTCTCTTATTGCTTTTATCTGTTCATCAATAAACTTATCTGCTGCTTTTTTGGTTGTGATCCTTTTAAGGTTTGCCGGTCTTTTATCCATTAGCTTTTCCTCCGTTATTATTCTTTAAGAGCACGTCGTGTGCACCGCCTTCGGTGATCGATGTTGATGATACCAGGGTCAGTTTTGCCTTCTTCTGGAAATCAGGAATTGTAATTGCACCGCAGTTGCACATGGTCGATTTGATTTTGTGGGTTGTCAGTCTGACGTTTTCCTTTAATGTTCCGGCATACGGCACATAGGAGTCGACGCCTTCTTCAAATGAAAGTTTCTGTTCGCCGCCCATATCATATCTTTGCCAGTTACGGGCACGGGCGCTTCCTTCGCCCCAGTACTCTTTATAGTACGTACCGTTGATCATGACCTTTTCTGACGGGGACTCGTCAAATCTGGCAAAGTATCTTCCCAGCATGACAAAGTCGGCACCCATCGCCAGAGCCAGGGTGATGTGGTGGTCGAAGACGATGCCGCCATCCGAGCATACCGGCACATAGATTCCGGTCTTTTTATAGTAGGCATCTCTGGCCTTGCAGACATCCATCAATGCTGAAGCCTGTCCTCTGCCTATTCCCTTGGTCTCTCTGGTGATACAGATTGAGCCGCCGCCGATACCGACCTTAACAAAATCGGCACCCGCATCAGCAAGGAAGTTGAAGCCTTCGCCATCCACGACGTTTCCGGCTCCGCATTTAACCTTTCCTTTGTATTTCTTCTGGATCCAGGCCAGTGTTTCGGCCTGCCAGTCTGAATAACCTTCAGATGAATCGATACACAGTACATCTGCACCGGCTTCTATCAGAGCCGGTACTCTTTGCTGGTAATCGCGGGAATTGATTCCGGCACCGACAATATAGCGTTTGTTTTCATCGAGCAGTTCATTCGGATGATCCTTGTGCGACTCATAGTCTTTTCGGAATACGAATGCTTTCAGATTGCCTTTTTTATCAACTATCGGGAGCGTATTGAGTTTGTGTTCCCAGATTATGTCGTTTGCTTCCGACAGACTCACGTTGTCACTGGCTGTGATAAGTTTGTCCAGCGGGGTCATGAATTCGGAAACCTTGGCCGTCAGAGGAGTTCTTGAGATCCTGTAGTCTCTTGAAGTTACAATACCAAGAAGCTTTCCGTTCATGTTTCCGTCATCAGTGACCGCAAAAGTTGAGTGATTCTTCTCTTCCTTGATTCTTAACACGTCAGCCAGTGTATCATCCGGTCTGACGTTGGAATCGCTTGGCACAAATCCGGCTTTATATGATTTGGCTTTTGCGACCATGGATGCCTGCGATTCGATCGGCTGAGCACCAAAGATAAAGGAAACTCCTCCTTCAGCAGCCAGTGCTACTGCCAGTCTGTTTCCTGAGACCGACTGCATGATCGCCGAAGTCATCGGAATGTTCATCGTCAAAGAAGGCTTACTTCCTTTTTTGAATCGGACAAGCGGTGTTTTTAAAGACACATTGTCCGGAACGCATTTCTTCGTCGTGTGACCCGGGATCAGCAGATATTCATTGAATGTATGGGATACTTCGTTCATTAATTTTGCCATAGCAGCCCTCCTTAATTACCACTTATTATAGACTAATTTTTCTTCTTGTCATCGAATCTTAAAAACAGATTCAGGATTATTCCCGAGATTGCGGCACCGGCTACACACGGAACGTTCAGACTGAAGAACGGGATTGTTCCGCCAAAGGCGTACTGGCCTCCCAGTCCGACAATACAGATCAAAGCAATGACCGCGATGTTTTTTGAATCAAACATTGATACGCCTTTGTCGATCAGGATCGCTATGCCCTGAGCAGCAATCGCTCCGAAACAGTACACTTCGATTCCACCTATTACCGCCAAAGGTATGCCATAGATGATTTTGATCAGTGGCGTGAAGCAGGAAACTATCATTGCGATTACTGATGCTACGCTCAATACTCTTACGGAAAAAACTTTTGTGATTGCCATAGTTGAGACGTTTTCGCCATAATTGGTACCGGCCGGTCCGCCTACAAATCCCGAGATCATGTCGCAAAGTCCATCACCTATCAGATTTATTCCAAGAAGCGGAATCAGCTCATATCTTTTTCTGTTTTTCTCCTTTGCCAGATCGTTTACATAGATATCGAGTTGATACATGTGAGCTGTCGATTCCGGAATTGTGGCAATCGCGATCGGCATTATTCCGATCAGGGCATTCCACGAAAATCTAGGCAGAGTAAATGCCGGCAAGGCAAATATTTCTCCGCTTCCCAGTCTGAATGATGATGCAGCCAAAGCCTCGGCCGGTACTGATCTGAATAGATTTATACCGAAGGCCAGGTATATCGCAAGAGCTGCTGCACAGCCGGTAAGCACCCCAAGAAGCAGCGGCAGCTGACTTAGAAGACCTTTCAGATATATTGAATACAGACAGGTTGAAACAAAAGTCAGCATTCCGACAATCAGCCACGCCGTTGCGGTCGGATCGCCCTGATTTATTACTGTTCCGCTTACAGTGTTTCCGATTCCGATAAAATCCGACATCGCATTGCCGGCCAGCGTCAGTCCGATGACCATGGAAACCGTACCGGTAATGGAGGCTGGCAGGAATTTCTCGATCTTTTCTACGCCGAATTTCTTGGCAACGATACCGGCAGCGATTGATACAAAGCCGGACATCACGATTCCAAACTGCGCCTTGGAGATCAGTTCGGCCGGAAGAATTCCCGTTGCCTGCCAGGTTGCAATCTGAGCTTCACTTCCTTCGGCCAGCGCCATGGCACTGACAGCCGAAAGATACGCGAAGGAAGATCCGTAATAAAGCGGAATCCTCTTGCCGGTAATCAAAATAAAACACAGGGTTGCAAGTCCGGAAGCGAATATGGTAGTGGAGACTTGAAATCCTGTGATTAATGCGACGGTGATAGTGGCTGGAAACATTACGATCACTTGCTGAAGTGCGTAAAGAAACAACCTTTCAATGCTTGGTACCTCATCAGGCAGGTAGCCGATTCTTTCATCTTTGACTCTCATGTATTTTCCCCTTTCAATGAGCTGCAAGAAAAAAGTTCCCCTATCCGGAGAACTTCATCTTCTTCTTTTTAACAAGTTTCAATTCCTCCGGAATTTAACTCATTTTTTCCATACTAACAGATTGAAATTTTCAATGCAACAACTTTTTGTAATTTTTTATTCCATGTGGTGTTTGTATTGGAGTGAAAGTTCCGTTATATCATCAAACTGCGGAGCACCTTCATAGAATTTCTCAACATCTTCCTTGACCTTTTTACAAATGGTCATGGCATCTTCACCTATAAGGGTATTGATGCATTCCTTGAGTCGATCATCGCCATAGAGCTGCTTGTCGACATTGGTAGCTTCGACAACGCCATCGGTATACAGGAAGATCTCATCACCCGGTTCAAGTATGGTTCTTTGTTCCTTGAACGCAATGCCCTCAAGACCGGCAAGCACGAAGCCCGGTGGACCATCAAGATATTCAAAACTGCCGTCCTTTCTTCTGAGCAGCGGCCTGTTATGTCCGGCGTTGGCATACTTGAGTTCACCGGTTCTCAAATTCAAAAAGCCCATCCACGATGTTACAAACATACCCGCTTCATTGCCGTCACACAGCTCGAAGTTGGCGTTGGTAAAGATGTCGGCAACATTTATCTTGTTTTCCGCAAAAGTCTTGATGATGGATTTGGATCTCATCATAAACAGCGAGGCCGGTATGCCTTTACCGGCAACATCCGCAACCAGGAAGACCAGGGTTTCTTCGTCGATCATGTAGAAATCATAGAAGTCTCCTCCGACTTCTCTGGCCGGATCCATCATTGCATAGATATCAAATTCATCGCGGTCCGGGAATGCCGGAAACATGCTTGGCAGAACCGAGAACTGGATTTCCTTGGCATATCTTAATTCGGAATCTATTCTTTCGTTTGCTTCGGCAATATATCTCTTCAAAGCGTCAACGGTCGTATTTATGCCGTCTGAAAGCAGGGAGAATTCCTCAGTATTGCGCACATTTACTACTGTATTCAGGTTCCCGTCAGTGATCAGGGTCAGGGAATCGTTGATCTTGTGGATGTTTTTGACGATGACGTTTTTAATGATCAGGTAGATCGCCACAAACAGCGCTCCGAATACTTCGATCTGTAAAAGAACGTTAAGATAGATGGACATGTCTCTGGAGAAATCGGCCTCAGCTTTCGGGACAGCTGAAAGTATCGTGCAGTTTTCTTCATAGGCGATCATATAGTAATAAGGTTCGCCATTCAGTGTGCTGTCATATACGACATATTCCCGATCGTTGCTGCTGTCATAATCAATAACCGTGACTTCATCATCTGTAATAAGCGGAGAATTGTTGGATGCCGAGATGACCTGATGGCCTTTGTCAAGAACCAGGATCGAACCGTTTTCACCTACATGACGGTTTTTGGCAATACCCTGCAGCGATCCTCTGGTCTGATCGGACATGCCGTAGCCGTTATAGGCAACCTGTACAAATCCGTCCGGTATTCTGACACCGCTGTATTTCTTATAGACCGTCTCATCCTTTGCGGTAGGCATGAAGGCCTGAACCATTTCGCTAGGTCCGTCTTCTTCAAGCAGCTTCATGAATTCGGCCGACTGTTCGCCTGCTTCAGCCATATTGAAACCGATATCGTCTTTTTCTGATGAAGCGATGATGATGCCGTTTTTGTCAACGACACAGATCTCATCAACTTCATACCTTTCCTTCAGTTCATCAAGATTGGCGTCCGGTTCGGCAATGATATAGTTGGCCACCAGTCTGTTTGTTCTTAAAATGGCTTTATCGACTTCGTCAGCAACTTCGTGCTCAACATCCATAAGACTCATGTTCAGCATTTCAAAAGTATCCCCTTTGGCGATATTCTGCTGGATGCCGTAACCGATCAGGGTGGTCGTTATGAAGGCAACCAGCACAATGATGATCTGATAGCCAAGGAACTTGACTGAGATGGAAGGTATTTTACTGTTCCCCGCAAAAGCGTGCCTGCTGTCCAGCTGTTTTGTGAAAAGTACCGCCAGTCCTACCGCCAGTGTATTTATGACGACCATCGGAACCGTGCAGGCATGAACATAATTGAAAGCTGTTTTTATATCGTTGATATTCGTGAAGAATATCATAAGCATGTGGAAGGCTTCCGCAACGGCAGCTGCCACCATGGCGTGGTCATAGTCAGGGCTCTTGTCGTCAAAGAGAAATTTTCTGGTCACAGCAGCCAGCAGGCCGGATACGACCGTCGAGATACTGCAGGCAACCCTGGTATAATATCCGCCGCCCCAATAGACGCAAAGCCATCTTTCGATTCCACCGATGACACCCGAGATGATACCTGCCCACGGGCCAAAGATCAGACCGGCACAAAGCGGTGCCGAATCACGGACGTTGATAATTGCGCCATTAAACTGCACGCCGTATTCCGTTCCGATAATGGCCAGCACGCCAAAAACAATTCCGGCAATTATCTGCTTTTGGATATATCGGACTTTTTCGTACTTTCTGCCGGTAAAGATCAGCTGAAGAAACAGACTTGCCATTACAGGCAGGATCGCTATTGCCAGCAGGGATAAAATAGTATCCATAATTCTATTCTACTATCTGTATCGATATTTTTTGTTTGTAAAGAAATAAATCGCATAGACAATGCTTGACAAGATCCACGAAAGCGGGAAGGCATAGATCGGATAAGTAGGTCCGGACTGCGGATAAAACAGGATATAGGCGATCCTGGTAAAGCAGATTGTTACGATTGCGATATACATGATCGGTCTGGCATCACCGCAGGCTTTGCAGACGGAAGATACCGATTCTATGAAGGTATAAGTGAAGTAGGTTGAAGCCACAATATTCAGCATCCCCACACTTAGCGAGAGAACGTTCGGATCGCTTGTAAACAGTCTTAGCGCCTTGTCACCGCTCAGATAGAACAGACCGCCAAAAAGCACGGCCCCGATAAATTCCAGAAGGCTCGCCCAATAGAAGATCTTTCTTACTCTGGCGATATTTCTGTTTCCAAAGTTCTGACCGGCCATTGTTATAGTTGCAGTACTGATGGCACTTGAATAGCACCAGAACAGATTATCGATATTCACATAGGCACTGTAGGCCGCTACCGCATCGGTCCCGAAATCGTTCAGTTTTTTCTGGACGACCGTTGAAGGGATCGCAAACATCATGCTTTGTAGGGCAAAAGGCACGCCGATGGAAAAGATCTTCTTTAGATCTTCCTTTTCATAGCCGAATTCCTTTAAAGAAAACTGATAGATGTCGCTGGTATATCTGAAGATCACCAGGATCACGATCCCGCAGATCATGTGTGCCAGCAGGGTTGAAATCGAGGTGCCCAGTACGCCCATTTTGAATAGGCCTGCCAGAAGCAGATCAAAGCCGATCTTGCTGACAGCGGTAATCAGCACAAAATAGAGCGGTCTTTTCGAATCACCCAGGGCTCTTAGAATCGAAATACCGGTCATATATATGAAATACGGAACCAGCGAAAGAAAATAGAGTCTCATGTAGGTAAGCGACATATTCAGTGTATCGGCCGGAGTGTTCATCAGCCTTAAGAACACCGGAGCCGAAACAATCATGATTGCCGAAAGAAAGGCACCCACGCTCACCGCAACAAACATTCCGCTTCTTACGCTCTTGTGAACCTTTTCCATGTTGCCCATGCCATAATACTGCGCAACCATGACGGTGATGGCTGAAGTCAGACCGTTGATGCAGTTGTTGATGATGTTGATGATGGCGGTCGGTGAACCACCTACGGCCGCCAGACCTTCCTTGCCGACAAATCTTCCCAGCACGATATTGTCGACAAAGCCATAGATCTGCTGCAGAAAGTAGCTTAAAAGAAACGGAAAAAACAGCAGCAGCATCTGTTGCAGAATATTTCCATGCAGGATGTCCTTCTTCGCTCTTTTTATCAGCATTCTTTCTTTTCCAGTCTTTTCTTCTTCAAAATAATTAAAAACGTTACCCGTATCCGTCTTTGTTAACGGAACCAAGTAAGCGTTTCTTTTTCTACATGTCCTTTATTAGAGCCATGCAACTCTTGTTTTGATAGAGATATAATTGCCCGAGCAATATTTCTTTCCTCACTTACATAATCATTTTAAAAACTTGTCTTATAAAATTCAACGAAAATCAGGCTTGTTTCAGATGGCGTTGAGATAATAGCTCAGTTCGTCGTTCTTATTGAGAAATCTGAAATTTGAAACGATCTCCAGATCGCTGAATTCTTTCAGATAAAACTTGTACAGATAGGCCTGACCGATCAGATAGCGCTGATCGATTTCCTTGTCATAATAAAATATGAAACTGATCTCTTTGCCGTTGATCGTGTAGATCTCGTTTTCTGAACCCCGGACAAACCGGTATGAAGGATTTTCTTCAATATACTGCCTGAGCAGTTTATGGGCCTTCCTGTATACCTTATCGCTGGTTTTGATGTCTCCGATGCGATCATGCGCCGCATACAAAGCGTAGATGATCTGTTCCTTCTCGATGTCTTCGTGATTGTTGGCGAAGTTGGACCAGAGATCGTTTGATTCCCTGGCCAACGAAAGAAGTTTCTTTACCACTTCTTCTTCCTTGAGGTAGACATACGACTCAACATTGGTGGAGATCTTTTTGCCGCATTCACTCAGATAAACCGGCTGAAAGAAAACGACATTCTCCAGATAGAAGCTTGAGATCTTCCTGGGAACCTGCTTATCTTTTGAAACCCGCAGGATGGCTTCCCTGAATTCTGGAAGACTCTGATAGCCGTTAAGTATTCCGTATTTATCCCACATCGTTTTGATTGAAGAGACATTGATCTCTTTTACCCGGCCGAATCCGACAATGCCTTTTTCGTTCTTGTTTCTATGTTCCTTGTCTTTTGACAGAAAGAAGACGAGATCGCCGGTCGAAAAATCGGAAAAATTTGTGTTTTTTGACAGACGCCAAAAATTCATTGTCTTGTGATTGTTCAGACGATGAAGCTCCAGCATTTTCGAATCGGTGATGTAAGCTATGGCAGACATATCTATATTTATTATCTCAGATTATTTCATCATATCTGTAACTGCCTTCGGTGATATTCACAAACTCTTCGGCAACATTGTCTTTAATGAAAGCGGAGCGATCGACAATATATATTCCCAGCTCTATGCCTTTGGCATAAATGCTTGGATATTTGCGATCGAGCTCTTCACCCACAAAGATGACCGCCTTGGATCTGCAGTTGCCAAACATCTTGTTGTGAACATAGATCTCATTCAGATCATCGGTGCTCGCCTTTGAAGATTTGCACGAAGTAAACAGCAGCTGGTTGTCCTTGATGATCAGACAGTCAATCTCGCATCTTACCGGATGGGAATATTTCTCATCTGCAAAGTCAATAATGACCGACATCCTGATATCGTCAAAATAATTGAGATCGTTTAGTTTTATATAAAGGTAATTCTCCAGGAATGTTCCGGAAACTGTTACGATCTCTCTGATCTTGCGGTTTTTGAAACAGATCCTGTCTTCCTTAAGTTCAAAGATCTCATCGATGTTGTTGAAGTGGTTTTCCCTTTCAAGTTCATCGTGATCTTTTCTGCTTATCGCATATTCGTTATTGCCCAGGTAATTGTTATCGCTCATTTTATTATTTACCAGGGTCATATATTTTATAAAGGCGCTATAGTCGTGAAGGTTGGATTCAACCATCCTGATGACAATGTCCTTGTTTTCTTTTTCTGTGACGTTGTGGTGCAGCTGCGAGATTATCTCCCCGCCTCTTAGCTGCAGGACGTCTTCGATATTGAGGCTGACTGTTTCTACATCCAGAATCTTGTGCGTCCGATAATCCTTGATGCAGTTTTCTTCACTGTCATAATAGATGATCCGGTTCTCTTTTCTGCTGCACAGTTCAAACAGCAGCAGCGACAGATATTTTGCTCCACCGACATCAATGATTGTGTTTTCATCGATCAGTTCGTTCAGTTGCTTTTCATCATCCTCCAGCTGAACAAAGTAAAGTTCGATATCTTTGTGGTTTTTTATTACCTTGGCAATATTATTGAACGAAGTCCGCGGTACTTCGTGGTGATAAACATAAAAAACCTCGTCAACATCAAGACTGAGTTCACTTATGACGTTGTTCAGAGGTTCTTTGTCATCATATACGGTTAGAAGTCTATTCATCTGTGATCCTTCTGCGGTTATCCATGGCTTTGATCAGGGTCAGGTCATCAGCGTAATCAAGTGACGCGCCCATCGGCAGTCCATGAGCCAGTCTGGTTACCAGGATCTGCCTGTCTTTTAGAATCTTATCTAAATATAGAGCAGTCATCTCACCGTCCATTGTCGGCGAGGTGGCGATTATAACTTCCTTTGTTTCTTCGTTTATTCTTTTCAGCAGCGTATCGATATTTATGTCTTCAGGGAAGACACCTTTAGAAGAAGACACCAGTCCGTTAAGAACGTGATACATTCCTTTGTAGGAACCGGTCTTCTCAATAGCTACCACATCCTGCGGGTAGGCGACGACCATGATCTGGCTTCTGTTTCTGGTCTTATCCTTGCAGAAGAGACATTCTTCTTCATCACTCAGAAATCCGCAGGTTCTGCACTTTCTGATTCCTTTTATTTTCCTGAGCGTTTCCAGAATCCCGTCGATCGTTTCTCTGTCTTTTTCCATCAGTGCAAAGGCATAGCGCTGAGCGGTCTTGTTTCCTACGCCCGGCAGCTTTTCAAAAAGCGCTATCAGATTCTCAAAATTTCCCGGATACATTTTTACTTAATCGGCAAGCCCATAGCGGAAGCCATGCCGCCATACTTCTCTTTTTTCTCTTCGTCTGCCTGATCGACTGCATCGTTGACAGCAATCATGATCAGATCCTCAATCATTTCCTTGTCATCGGGATTAAGGATCGAAGGATCGATGCTTACCGAAAGCACGCGATTCTCTCCGTTGAGCGTAACCTTGACCAGACCGTTGGAAGCTGTTCCTTCATATTCGGTGTCCTTGATCTTCTCGCTCATTTTTTCCAGTTCTTTCTGCATGGCCTGAGCCTGCTGCATCAGTTTATTGATATCCATATTCACTCCTCGATTTTTAATGTGTCGCCGAAGATGTCTCTTAATCTGTCTTCGGTCGACTCTTCTTTCTTTTCTTCAATTTTATATTTTTCTATATATACCGGTTTGTTGCGTTTCTCAGCCGGTGTCTTTTTATACAGTTCGATAAGCTCTCTTTTCTTCTGTTCATCGATCGCATAGATCATCTTGTCGATGCCAAATTCTCTGTTGATGAAACGATAGAGCTCCTCGTTGGTCGATCTCGTGTTGATGCTGTCAACCTGCATGCGGTTGCCG
>JAEEGL011225989.1_pt1 | contig 11526 bp, 10 predicted proteins | sample 9134231 | NCBI WGS metagenome assembly JAEEGL01 (sample SAMN16246548, study PRJNA631951) | gut metagenome | biome: gut microbiome; feature: rumen; material: fiber-attached | host: Bos | place: Iran: Karaj | collected 2018-10 | reverse complement strand
GTCAATGACAATGACTTTTTTTGTCTGATAGGAAAGTTTTCCCATGTCAGCAAAGCCACCGGTCAAAGGTTTCTCCGAAACATTTACGGAAATTGCCGTCTGTGCAAAAAACATGGAGATTGCACCCAAAAAAACAAGGAAAAATGATGATAATCTTTTCATGGTCAGGATTATAGCATTCAGGCAAATTTTGAGGAATTGACGATTAAGTTTTCTTTTTGTATTTTTTTCCGTCTGCCATACTCCTTTAATTGCATGAATATTCATTCTTGTGTAAAATACTTGCAAGTTTATTCAATTGAAGGGGTTTTATATGAAAAAGTCTTTAATCGGAGTCGCTGCCCTTGCAGCTCTTCTTTCTCTTTGCGGATGTAACGAAAAAAAGAATTATATCCTTGCAACCGGCGGAACTTCTGGTACTTACTATGCTTTTGGTGGCGTTCTTGCCAACTTGTGGAATACAAAAATCGAAAATATGAACGTAACTGCCCAGTCAACTGGAGCTTCTGCTGAAAACCTTCGCCTCATCAACAATGGGGATGCAGAATATGCAATCGTTCAGAATGACGTAATGGACTATGCTTACAATGGAACAGACATGTTCAACGGAACTGCCCTTACAAATATCGCTTCAATCGGAACTTTGTATCCTGAAGTCGTTCAGATTGCGGCTTCAAAAGACAGCGGAATCAAATCAATTCACGATTTGCGCGGAAAGCGTGTTTCTGTAGGAGATGCTGGTTCTGGTGTTGAGTTCAACGTAAAGCAGATTTTCGAAGGTTACGGAATGACTTTCGCAGACATCAAGAAGAACAACCTTTCATTCAAGGAATCTGCAGAAGGAATTCAGAACGGAACTCTTGATGCATGTTTCATCACTGCCGGCGTTCCGAATGCTGCATTGCAGGAGCTTGCATTTACTGCAGGTCTCGTTTTGATTCCTGTAAACGGAAAAGAAGCTGATGACATCATGGCAAAATATGGCTACTACACAAAGACAGTAATTCCTGGCGGAACATACAAGGGAACTGATTCTGATATCGAGGCACTTGCAATCAAGGCAACTCTTGCAGTAAACAAAAATGTTGATGAAGACACTGTTTACGAAATGACAAAAGCAATTTTTGAAAATCTTGAGGAACTCGGAAATTCTCACGCAAAAGGCAAGGAGATTTCTGCAGAAAGTGCCGTAACAGGTGTTTCAGTTCCTTTCCATGCCGGAGCTGCACGATATTATAAAGAAATCGGCCTCCAGTAATTTTTAAAGAGGCAGCCTCATTTAATCACGACTTCTGCTCTTTGCTGTGACTGATCATTTTGAGGCTGTCTTTGATTTTTAAGAATGAAAAAAAAACTTTTGTGCACTTTGATTTTGATGGCACTCGTGCTTTGTTTTTGCGCCTTGCCGTCAGTCAAAGTTCTGTCAATTTCAAACAGAAAGAATCTTTCAGAAAAGATTTATTCAGGAAGAGGATGTGAGGGATTTGTAATTTCTTACACGCATTCCGTAAACAAGGGAAGAATTCACGATTTTTATGTGATTCGTGATGAAAAGATTTCTTTGGATCGCAGTGTTTTTGTTTCTTACGGGGCAGGCATAACTGAGCCTGAGGAAATCGCAGGTTCAGTTTTTACTGTCCGGTCAGACGGATACGAGCTTTCCCTTAAAAACATGACCATGAGTGAGTTTTTGCTCGCCGTGGGCGTCATCGCGGAGCATTCCGTTTTGTTCTGCTCAAAAAATCAGGCGGAATCTTCTGATTTTGAAGATTTGTGCAATTTAAAGCGTGAATATTTTTTGAAAGACTATTTTCCAGTGCAGACAAGCCTTGTTTTTAAGATAAAACGGGTTTCAATTTTTGATTTCTTGAAGACAAAGTCGCTGCGCTAAATTTTTATAAGAGGTATGAATGAAAAAACAAGATCCAATCGAAAACCTTGCTGAACGAATAAATCCTACTACGAACGAAGATGAGATGAAGCATCTTATGCAGGCTCTCGACAAGGAGCAGGCTTATCGTGAGCACAAATGCTGGAGGCAGTACATAACGGTAATCATCTCCGTAATTTTTTGTGTGTTCCAGCTGTACGCAACTTTGTCAGGTCATCTTCCGGCTCAGATTGTCCGTGCGACACATCTTGCATTCGTGCAGTTCCTGGCTTTCCTTCTTTTTCCTGCGACAAAAAAAATGCCTAAGAACACGCTTCCAATTTATGACGTGATTCTTGCTTTTATCGGTGCCGGATGCTGGGTTTATTACCTCATTAACTTTGAGCAGATTGTCCGACGTGCCGGAGCGTATACTTTTTTGGATATTGCAATCGGTTTAATCGGAATCATAATCCTTTTTGAAAGCTGCCGGCGCATTGTTGGCCTTCCGATCATGATCATAGCGGGCGGTTTTATCCTGTATGCTTTTATCGGAAAGTATCTGCCTGGATTCTTGAACCACCGCGGATACAAGCTTACCCGAATCGTAAGCCACCTGTTCTACACGACAGAAGGAATCATGGGAACTCCGATCGGAGCCTGTTCAACCTTTATCTTCCTGTTCATTTTGTTTGGTGCAAGCCTTGAAAAAACAGGAATCGGCCAGTTCTTTATCGATGTCTGCAATGCGCTTGCAGGTCGTGCAAGTGGAGGTCCTGCAAAAGTTGCGGTTCTTTCATCTGCATTGCTCGGAACCGTATCAGGTTCTTCCGTATCAAACACTGTCGGTTCTGGTTCATTTACAATTCCGATGATGAAAAAGCTCGGTTACAAGGGAGAATTCGCCGGGGCTGTTGAGGCGGCCGCATCTACCGGAGGTCAGCTCATGCCTCCGATTATGGGGGCTGCTGCATTCCTCATGGCAGAGAGCGTTGGTCTTCCTTATGTTACTGTCGTAAAGGCTGCAGTCATTCCGGCTCTGCTTTATTTTACGGGAATCTTCCTCACCGTGCATCTTGAGGCTCACAAGCTTGGGTTAAAGGGGCTTCCAAAAGAGCAGGTTCCGCGCTTTCTTCCTCTTTTTGCATGCAAAGGCTACATGATTCTTCCTCTTGCCGTAATAATTTACTTTTTGTGCTCTGGAAAAACTGCCACTTACTCGGCACTCATGGGAATTGTTTCGTGCATCTTAATCGGAGTCGGAACTTCTTTTTACGACCTTGCAAAAGGAAAAAAGCCGCGCTTTAAATTCAATGACATCATTCAGGTTTTTTGTGCGGCTGCGCGAAGCATAATAAGCGTTGCAATCGCCTGTGGAATGGCCGGCATAATCATCGGAATCGTTACGCTTACAGGTCTTGGACTTAAAATGGGAGCCGGGCTTGTGGCTCTTGCTCACGGAAAGCTTTTCATCACCCTCCTGCTCACAATGATTTCTTCCATTATTTTGGGTATGGGCGCTCCGACTACGGCAAACTATCTGATTACCTCGACTATTACGGCAACGGCAATCGTAAAATGTATTTACGGAAACGCACCAATCACTGCGGAGCAGCTTCTTCCTGCCCACATGTTCGCATTCTATTTCGGTATCATTGCTGACGTAACGCCTCCTGTTGCACTTGCCGCGATTGCTGGAGCCGCGATTGCAAAAGCAAAGCCGATGAAGACTGCCGTGAACGCAACTAAACTTGCAGTCGGAGCCTTTATCGTTCCGTATATGTTTATCTATAATCCTCAGATGCTCATGCTCGATGCTACGGCGGCTTCCGTAATTTATATAACGGTAACAGCCTTAATCGGAATGTTTGGAATCAGTGCCGGACTTGAAGGCTATTCTTTCGGAAAAACAGGTTTCTTGAACGCATTGGATGTTTCCAAAAAGACAAAGCAGATTTCTTCCGCTGTTGAGAGGCTTCTTTTGATTTGCGCGGGGCTTCTGTGCATCATTCCAGAAAAGAAATCTGATTTTGTTGGTCTTGCGATGATATCTTTCCTCATAATTTTTAAAATCATACAAAATCACCACAAGGCAGCTGCAAAATAAAACTTGAATTTAAGGGGACGCTGACTCAGTGTGACTTGCCACAAAGGCAGTGCTTCCCTTAAAAAAGCATTACCTGATTTTTATCCATTTTTCAGATTTTACAGTCCACTTTTTTGAATTCCCTTCTTCTAAGAATTCCATTTCGCAGAGCCTGAATACTTTAATTGACTTTTGTAATCCTGTCGTGAGCGATGAAAAATCATCTTGATTAAGCGAGATTTTTGTCTTGCTTTCTCCGTCTTTTCTTTTTATAGCTGCAAGAAGAAGTTTTTGCTCCTGCTTTTTATTTTTGAAGGTGATTTCAACATCAATAAAAAAAGTTTCTCCGTCTGAGTTTAATTCTCCAAGAAAAATGCCTTCAAAAACGCCGTCTAAGTCGATGTCGTTGACCGAAATAAAAAGCGGAACGCACGGCTGGCAGAACTCGCCGGCTTTGAGCGTGGAATTGATTTTTTTGCAAAGTTCAAGTTGCAGTTCGTGGAGTTTTATCAGGATATTTTGATGAGGAATTATTACTTTTTGCATGAGATAGATTTTAGTTTATTGAAAGATAAAAGCAAGACTCCGCGTTTGCATTGGCCTTGTTGATTGTGATAGAATCTCTTCATGTTTAAGAAAAGTATCGCTCTTGCATACGGCCTGCTTGTTTTATTGATTCCGCTTTTTGCCTTATCCTACAAGATTTTTTTTCAAAAAAATGATTTAGTAATCTCGATTCCAAATTTCTATGATACGACTGTCCGCGAAAAAACTTATTCAGATTTGAGCTGTTTTGTCTTTTCAGATGAGCAGAAAAAGGCTGTTGAGCGTTTTTTTTACAGTAATGGGGACGCCGCTCTTTTAATTCAACTAAAACCGATTAAGGTAAAAAACGCTTCTTCTGATGATGCCATTCTTTCTTACGGTTTCCTTAGCGAAAAGGACATTTCTTTTTTGGGAAACGCGAAGTCACTTTCTGAAAGCCTTTCATCAAATCCTGTCGTGACGGATTCACTTGCAAAATACAGCGGCAAGTCATTTGCCCTTTCCCTTTGTGTAGACAAAGATAAGCCTCTCCCAAAAGGTTTTTTCATACGTTCTTCCTCAAGATATCTGATTGAGTCAGCTCAGATAATACGCGCCTGCATCGGCCACGATTTTTCTGGAGCGATTCCTGTGTTTGCCTTTGCTCCTAACGGAGGACTTAACCGTGGAAGCGATGACTTTGGCGGAGCTTCAATGGTGTTTTCTTCTGTAAACACAAAAGATTCCCTCATGCCAGTTTTTCAGCTGCGCTATGGAGATGAAAAAAAAGAAGCTTCTGTCAGAAAAATCGCATTCGGTGGCGAAGTGATAACAATTCGAACTGAAAAATCCTCTTCCTTAATCGAGATTCCATCCGGCGCGCTAAAAAATCCTTTTTCGCCTCTTACATCTCCTGATGGAAGTCCTCTTCCTCAAAGCGTGATGCTTGTTGCTTCTGACAGGAATCTGTTGAATTTTGCCTCAGAATCAAAAAATGTGCTTTCCCCGATCAAATGCGACCCTGGACTTATAATGAACTGGCCGCGCAATAACTGGCGTGGAAATGATTACGAGCTTTTTGAGTGGGACCGTTTTTCCAATGTCCTGATTTTTGATTTCTCAACTTATGAAGTTCAGGATGATTTTTTAAGGAGGATGGCTTTCTTTGTAGAGAAAAAAGGCTTTAAAGGACGCTTGCTTTCTGATGAGGAACTAGACGGAATGCATGCTTACAATGCGCACGATTACAGGGCTGAAAGCCTGGCAGCTTTTTTTGACAAGGCTCAAAAAGAAAACTTTCCGCTCAATTCACGTGAAAAACTACTGAAACGCATACTGCAGGAAAACAAGATAATCATCTCGGAAAGTGACGGAAGTGTCAGTGCCGGAAAGGGAGCTTTGATTTCGATTTCGCAGGAATCTCCTTCTTATTTACGCACGACTTTTGTTGCCCACGAAGGCTGGCACGGAATCTTTTTTGTTGATGACGATTTTCGAAATGCAGTTTCTTCAATCTACTACACGATGGATCAGAAATCACTTGCATATTTAAGAAGGTATTTTCAGGTCACTCCAAGCCTTAATTATGATGTGAATGACGATTACCTCATGAAAAATGAGTTCATGGCCTACATGCTGCAGAGGCCTTTAAGTGCCGTAAACAAGTACTACGTTGATGCGGCTTCCAGACCTCACTCGCAGACATACGCAAAAAATGAAGCGGACTACATAATTGAGACGAATGCCGTCGGTTTTGAGGGAGCGGCCGTCCTTTTGGATCAGTACGTAAATGACCGCTGGTCTCTCAATGCCGGAAGAGTCTGGATGCTGAGCCGCTAAAAAGCCTTTAGTTTTTATTGGACTTCAGTGTTGAAAAGTTTTTCAGCCCCTACGGAAGTTAACGGTCCGTGGCCCGGCATTATCGTAGTTGTGTCAGGCATGGAATAAATCTTTGACTTTATTAAGGAACACAGTCTGATTTTTGTGTATGTGCAGGAACTTGAGCCGATTCTTCCTGCATAGAGCACGTCTCCCGTAAAAAGGACGGCTCCGATTTTAAATACAAGTGAATCTGCCGTATGCCCCGGAAGCGAATAGTACTCTATGGGCAGTCCCGCGATTTCGATTGTTCCCTCACCCTGCAGTACGGAGTCATTTTCTGCAATCTCTGGATCGGCGGCATAAACTTTTATGTCGTATATTTTTTTGAGCGTGGTAAGTCCGCTTACATGGCTCTTGTGGTTGTGGGTGATGAGCACGCCTGTCAATTCCAGCTGGTTGTCCTCAATCTGATTTATCATTTCCGTAGAGATTTTGCTTGGATCGATGATCAGCGCTTTTCTTGCATCTTCGTTTACCACAAGGTACGTATTTGTAAACGACTCTATGTTTGTGTGATTGTAAATTTTCATAGTGAAGGTCCTTTTGTCTCACCTCGCGGAACATCGAGTTCCTCAAGGCCTGTAAACAGCGCGCTTCCGCGTCTGTCAAAGATAGCCGCATTTGTGTTGGACTGGCGGAAAGATACGTTTTGCTGCGTGATGTCAAAGAATTTTGTTTCCTTTATGTTGCAGTTCCTGAACGACGTGTCTATGAGTTTTGCCTTTATGAAACACGAGTTGTATAAATCTGAGTCATCAAATGACGACTGAAACGCAGAAAGCCCGCAGAAATTGTTTTGAATCATGTCGCTTCCGGTGAACAATACGTGACTCATCTTTGCGCCTGCAAACGAGGTAAACTGCATGTTGCTTTCGATGAGGTTGCAGTCACTGAAAACTGAAAATTCAAAAGTGGAAATCCTGCTCCTCATTCCAGTGCTGCTCAGCCCGTTAAAATGGCAGTAGGCGAATGAGCATCCGTAAAAGCGCTTGCCTGAGAAATCTATATTTTCGAATGTAAAACCGCTTGCGTTAAGACCGATGATTTTGTCGTGACGGCGTATGTAGTCATAAATCTTTTCCTGCTCTTCTGCCTTGTTTTGAGAATGGACGAAGCAGTAACTGGAAGGAATTATTTTTTCTCCGTCCTCGCTGATTGTTGTTATGGCAGGAATCGTGCATCCTGGGTATTTACATTGACTATATAAAAACATGATTCTATTTTACATCAATTGAATCATTTTACTCAAACGTTTAAGATAAAATAAAATGAATTGTATTGATTTTGCATTCTTAGACAGTGGAACTGGCGGAATTCCTTACATGCTTGCCTTAAAAAAGCTGCTGCCACATGCCAAGTGCGTGTATCTTGGAGATACCGCTCATTTTCCTTACGGCCAAAAATCAAGTCAGGAAGTGACAGCTTGTGCAAGTGAGGTCATTGAGACTATTGTTAGGACATGGAATCCCAAGGCTGTCGTGATAGCGTGCAACACTATTTCGGTCACATCACTGGAGCCTCTCAGAAAACTTTTTCCTGATTTACCTATAGTAGGAACTGTTCCGGCTGTAAAGCTTGCCGCTGCCGTCACAAAAAATAAAAGGATCGGACTTCTCGCGACAAATGCAACTGTCAATCATCCTTATTGCAAGAAACTTGCCGATGATTTTGCCGGTGACTGCATTCTTGTAAAGAGGGGAGACCCTGATTTAGTCTCTTTCATCGAAAAAAAACTTTTTACATCCACGCAAGACGAGCGGCTTGAGGCTGTGCGTCCTGCGGCAAACTTTTTTAAGGAGCAGGGCTGCGACACTGTGATTTTGGGCTGCACTCACTTTACGCACATTTACAAGGAAATGGAAATGGAATGCGGTCAGTCAATAAAAGTGATTGACAGCCGCGAAGGTGTTGCGCGTCAGGCCGCAAGGCAGCTTGAAAAAGTTTCCGCTGAAACTAAAGCTAAAAAAAATGAGGAATCTGTTTCTGATATAGCAGACTCGACTTTTTTCGTGACTAAGGCAACGGAGAGTGAGGTAGAGGAATATAAAACTTTGTGTGCAAACATGAACATACCTTGGGGTGGAGTTTTAAAATAAGGATGCATCCAAAACTTGCCTGAGGCAGTTTTTTTAACGAGTGCATGTCCTAACAAAATTTTTACAGGAGTTTTTTTTTATGAAAACATTCGGCGTTATTATGGCAGGTGGTGGCGGTACAAGATTCTGGCCGCTTTCAAGACAGACTACACCAAAACAGCTTTTGAATTTGAGCGGAAAAGATCTGATGGTAAACGAAGCAATTGACAGGCTCTCAAAAACCGCTGACAAAAACGACATCTTCATCGTTACGAATGAAACTCAGGTTCCAAAAATGCTTGAGGCAACAAAGGGCCGGATAAAACGCAACCACATCCTCTCTGAGCCAAGCGCACGAAACACGGCTGCATGCGTAGGCTATGCCGCAATGGAAATCCTCAAAAAATACGGTGACGGAATCATGGTCATAACACCGTCCGACGCCTACATCAAAAACGAATCAGAGTTTACCCGAATACTCGGAATCGCCGTAAAAACAGCCGAAGAAAAAGACGCGCTCGTTACAGTCGGAATCACTCCGACATTTGCGGCTACAGGTTACGGATACATCAAATTCCAGAAAAATTCATCTTCAAAAGACGGTGCTTTAAAAGTTCTTGAGTTCAAGGAAAAGCCGGACGAAAAAACTGCAAAAGCCTATGTTGCTTCAGGCGAGTACGCATGGAATTCCGGCATGTTCATCTGGAAGGCATCGACAATCCTCAAGAATTTCGAAAAATATCTTCCTGAAATCTACGCCGACCTCACTAAAATCGGAAACGCAATGGGAACTGGTGATGAGTTCAACGTAATCGCAGACGTCTATCCAAAAATCACAAGCATCTCAATCGACTACGGCATCATGGAAAAATCTCCTGACGTTTATGTGGTTCCTGGTGAATTCGGCTGGAACGATGTCGGAAGTTTTGACATGCTCGGTGTCCTTCACGATGCTGACGAAAACGGAAACGTAAAAGTCGGTGATCAAATCAACATCGACACAAAAAACTGCATCACTTATTCAAGCGGCCGCCTCATCGCAACTATCGGACTTGAGAATGTCGTCGTAATTGAAACGGGGGATGCAGTCCTCGTCTGTGACAAATCAAAAGTTCAGGATGTAAAAAAAGTCGTCGAGCAGCTAAAAAAAGACAGGCGCGCAGAACTGTTGTAGAATAGAATGATATGGGGCTTGCGGCTTTGCCGCCGTGCTTTTCGCACTTCGCCGTCTTGCGCGGCTCATCCCGCACTGCGTTTGGGACTGCCTTGCGGCAGGTGCTCCAATCACTAAGCCAAATATAAGGAGAAAATATGAAACTTAGCCGTAAATCTGGAGTATTGCTTCATCCGACATCACTTCCAGGAACTGCTGGAATCGGTACGTTTGGAAGGACCGCATTTGATTTTGTCAATTTCCTTTCTGAAAGCGGCGTAAAGCTCTGGCAGGTTCTTCCATTGGGGCCTACAGGTTACGGTGACAGTCCATATCAGTCTTTTTCAACTTTTGCTTTGAATCCGCTCCTCATTGATTTTGAGGATTTGCTTGATAAAAACTGGGCGCTTGAAAAAGACATTCTCCCTCCAAAATGGATAAAAAAAACAGGTCCTGTTGATTACGGAGCCGTAACTTATTGGAAAAAAAATGCGCTCAACACCATCGCCGATAAATTCCTTCAGGCTCTGACAAATCCTGAGTGCTCAGACCTTGACTTAAATGACGATGAAGTTGCCGACGTAAAGTCAAGATTCTTTTCATTTTGCCGCGAAAACCTTTTCTGGCTTAAAGATTACGCTGCCTTTATCAGCTTAAAAGCATATTATGACTCAAAGGCTGAGGAAGAGCAGAAATCTTCAGGTAAAAAAATAAATTCATCATGGACTGTTTATTGGCCAAAGGAACTCGCCCGGCATGAATCTCTTTCTGTTGAGCAGTGGATAAACTCTCACACGGAAGATTTTTTGAGGACTGAGGTGATTCAGTTTTTTGCTCTTGTCCAGTGGCAGGAACTTCGTGAGTATGCTAATAAAAAAGGTGTAGAAATCATCGGAGACATCCCGATTTTTGTAAGTCCTGATTCAAGCGACGTGTGGGCAAATCAGAACCTCTTTCAGATTGGAGAGGACGGTCAGTTTACGAATGTTGCCGGCGTTCCGCCTGATTATTTCAGTGCTACAGGTCAGCTTTGGGGAAATCCGCTTTACGACTGGGAAAAAATGAAGTCCGAAAAATATGCGTGGTGGGTGAACCGAATCAAAAAACTTCACGAACTGTATGACTGCATTCGGATTGACCATTTCCGCGGTTTTGAAAGCTACTGGGCTGTTCCTTTCGGAAGTGAAAATGCAATAAACGGCAAGTGGATGAAAGGCCCTGGAAAAGATTTCTTTGACACAATTAAAAATGAACTTGGAGACATTCCTCTAATCGCTGAGGATTTGGGTATCATTACAGATGAAGTCCGCGCTTTACGGGATGAGACTCTTTTGCCTGGAATGAAAGTCCTTCAGTTTGCCTTCGACAAAAACGAAAAATCAGGCTTAAAAAATGCATTTCTTCCTCACAATTTCGAAAATCCAAATTGCGTCGTTTACACTGGAACCCACGACAATGACACGACGCAGGGGGCTCTTGAGAAGTTTGATGGTGAGACTCAGAGCCTTATAGCTTCCTATGTTTTGGGAGAGGATGTCCCTCAGGAAAAAGCCTTCCGCTTAATCCGCTCAAAAGCTCTTGCAAAAAAACTTGTGGCACTTGCTTTTTCAAGCACGGCTTCCTATGCGATCATTCCGCTTCAGGATTTGTATGCCCTGTCCTCAGATGCCAGAATGAATACGCCGTCAACAGCAAGCATGAACTGGGCATGGAGAGCTGATTCTTCCATGATTTCTGGAGAAAAATCTCAGAAAGTTGTGGAATGGCTTAAAAAACTCAACCATCTGTATAACCGCTAGATTAATGGCGTGCTTAAAGCTGTCTGTATAAAAACAGACACGCTTATGGAGATTTATTGCTGTGAAAAAACTTTGGGATTTGTTCATCGTTTTTTTTAAGGTCGGATTGTGCACTTTCGGAGGCGGTATTGCCATGC
>JAEEGL010800929.1_pt1 | contig 11526 bp, 5 predicted proteins | sample 9134231 | NCBI WGS metagenome assembly JAEEGL01 (sample SAMN16246548, study PRJNA631951) | gut metagenome | biome: gut microbiome; feature: rumen; material: fiber-attached | host: Bos | place: Iran: Karaj | collected 2018-10 | reverse complement strand
TTCCACTGGGCAAATGATTCAAATAAGGCATTTTCCTCGTCATCATCATAACGAACGGCCCATAAACGTCCGTCATTAGTAATGTCATCAAACAGCATAATTCCTTTCTCTGTGCAAAATTAATAATAATACTAGATTTTACAACTGCCGGTTGTTAAAAAATAGTAACAACACGACAATTGATTATCGCCGCCAAGATAGCAGAACGCTCGTCACTCGACGACCATTTTTCTCAATACTTCCCATTTTGACAGCCGGAAACAGAAAGAGTTTTTTCAGATATGACGATGATGCTTCAGAAACGAATATCCAGCCGCCTCTGGCTACGGCGGGTGCAATGCTTCTGGCAATCGCGGGCTTTTCAGCCTGGCTGAACACCAGGCAGAAAAGTTCACTACCGTCCCGCGCCCCTCCGCCCCTTCTTTGCTCGGCCTTATATCAAAGCCTCGCAAAGCGGGGAACTATATTGCCCGAAGCATTCACCCGACCTCCGCGCACGGCGGCAATTTTTTCATGCATGAAAAACAGAAAACGCCCTATTCCCAATAGAAGAAGGTGTTTCTTATTTCTGATAAGAAACACCTTCTTCTATAATACAGACTATTACCACCAATAGTTTACAACATAATACAAAGGTAATCTTTTGTTTCAATAAAGCAAGCAATTAACCAAACGAACCTCATCGTCCTCTGAGACCAGTACTTAGACAGCGCACCAGGCCAAGTCCAGATGTGTATATCTCAATAAATCCCATTCTTCTGCAATCCGAAGATCAAAAGAGTCATATCAACAACTAGCAACGGAAGAATGACGAAGAGTGAATAGGGGCATATTCCAAAGAATAATTCCTATATTTGTCTGTTTATGCAAGGATTATTAGAAAAACATACTATGGAAAACAAGAAAAGCGCACCTCATTATAGAGGAATTGACCTGTTTTGTGGGATTGGTGGATTCCGGCTTGCAATGGATAATTCAAATGTGGAGTGCGTGTTCTCTTCAGATATAGATAAGTTCGCGCAGGAAACTTACAATGCAAATTTCCACGAAATCCCTGTTGGCGACATAACCAAAGTTGAAGCGAAAGATATCCCCGCATTCGATATTCTAACAGCCGGCTTCCCTTGTCAGCCGTTCAGTTATGCTGGTGAGAAGAAAGGCTTTGAAGATACGACACGAGGAACACTTTTTTTCGACATCTGCCGTATTCTTGAATACCATAAACCGCCTATGGTTTTTCTCGAAAATGTAAAAGGACTTGTATCCCACAAAGAAGGCGAGACGTTAAGAATCATTCTTGACAACCTGAAGAAACTCGGGTATTACCCGCACTGGACCATTCTATCTTCTCTCGATTTCGGCTTACCCCAGAAACGAGAGCGTTGGTATTGTGTTGCATTCCGTGAGGACTTCCCTTATGAGTTCCCAAAACCACTTGGAGGCCATCCTATACTCCGCGATATTGTAAACCTTAACGACCATTCGCCCCAATTGGCGATTCCCAAGTTTGAATTGGATCGTATTGATTACCATTTTGCACATTGCCACGAAACAGAACGAGTTCAACACAGCAATGCTAAATACGCCCCGAATACGAAGAAAGGGAAGTATGGTGTATATTCATTCCAAAAACCAGATGGTTCCTTGCGTTTTCACGTTGGCGACCATGCGAAGACTCAAATTCAGGAAGCATTTTATTCATGCCTGGACACTTATGCATCTACCATTATTGCGAACAGGACACCAAAATTATGGGATATTCGCAGAAAGTTATCTGTTTTGGAATCGAAGAGACTTCAGGGCTTTCCGGACGATTTCGTGATGCCCGTTTCGGATGCACAGGCCTATAAACAGCTTGGAAACTCCGTTAGCGTCCCAATCGTCAAGCTCATTATGGAGAGCATGATAGACACGTATGAAAAGAACCACAAATAGAATAGCCGATGAAATTCTTTAGTCTCAATACAGTTAGTTCTGCATATACGTTAAATAGCAGAACGACCTCCAATAAGTTTTGGGGGCTTTTCGGCATTTTGTCAGCGGTCGATTCAACAGTCTCACCGTCGATAAGCTACGATTTTAAGTCCGACAAAGTCTCCGATCTTCTTGAGAGCATTTTTTCTTTAAAGGAGGACAAAAGCACGGCTTCTCGTAAACAAAACCGTAGCATTATGCTTTCGAAGGAGTGGACAGATTATGTGGTGAATGAATTGACTCCCAGTACCCCAAATATTTACACCGTGCTGGTTTGGTTCTTCCGGCTCAATTCTTTCGATGATGAGATTACTAACTCCGAGCTGGTCGCTAAATTCATCGAGGCTACTCATATCTCGATGGATGATGCCAAAAAGATTTTCTCTTTTGATGCCTTTGACATTCAGTATTCACCGACAAAGTATACCGAGACTGAATTAAAAAAGGCTATTGGGCTTTCTGGTGACAACATCACTGCTGAAAAGAATACGGTTGTCGCAGCACCCGGCGATTTTACTCGCGGCCCTTTCCTTCAGCCGCTTTATGCGAGCCAGGACATAATGAAATGTTTGATATTAAGCACTTTTAATCTGAATCAATACTATATGGACGATATCTCAACCGGTTCTAACGATATTCGTGAGTGTGTGTTTGGCCCGATAGAAGGCGGAATTGGAAAACCTGGTATGCCGGCCTTCCTGGAGGGAGTGATTGTGACAACAAAGGCTTACGATGCCAATTTGGAATCTCTTTCCGCTGATTTCAAGGTTACTGAAAGCCGCATCTACGTAGATGATTGCTGTATCGGTATTGACCCGGATCAGGCGGACATTCTTATGGCCCAACCGAAACACGAAAAAGATGCTAACAAGGCTATTACATGGGATTATGATGGTCACACATATTGTCTCTATCGTGAGTTGAGGAAGGAGTCATTTCGCAGTTTTGTTGACGCATATAACCGTGCTTACTCGGGTGTTTTCGAGATTGAGATTACCTCGAATGAATCCGGGGCATTGGTGTATCGCTTATATAGGGTAACCAAGCGCCCTTTGGACACTGTGCAAAAGATTTTTTTTGGAGCCCCAGGTGCGGGTAAATCACACGCAGTTGACGTGTTTGTGAAGGAGCACAAAGGGCTTGTTTATCGTACGACATTCCATCCTGATAGTGACTACGCCACATTCGTGGGAACTTACAAGCCAAAGAAATCTGCCTCGGGGATAGATTACACATTCGTTCCACAAGCATTTACGAATGCCTATGTCGCATCATGGAAGAACCCTACTAAACCAGTGTTCTTAGTGATAGAAGAGATTAACAGGGGTAACTGCGCTCAAGTATTTGGCGACTTATTCCAGCTGCTTGACAGGAAGAAGGGATGGTCGGAGTATTCTATCTCCGCGGACACCGATTTGGCAGAGTACCTTGTAATGGAGTTAGTCAATATTAAAAATGATGAAGTAGACGGCAGTGATGGTATTGAGGGCGGTAAAATTAAATTGCGCCCCAATCTCCATATTCTTGCAACGATGAATACATCAGACCAGTCGCTTTTCCCTATGGATAGCGCATTCAAGCGTCGTTGGAGCTGGGAATATGTTCCGATTAATGAGACTAATGAAAAGTCACAGTTTACGATAACGCTTGACGACAAGGAATATGAATGGAGCAAATTCCTCGCAATCGCCAACGAACACATCAAGGATGTTAGCGATAGCGAGGATAAGCAAATGGGTAATTTCTTCATCAAGGGAGATATAGAAATAGAAGAGTTTGTGAGCAAAGTCATGTTCTATTTGTGGAGTGAAGTCTGCAAGGATGAGTACCGTGCCCGTAGTTTCTTCCATTGGAAAGATGGAAACAATGATGAGTTCTCCTTCAATCAATTATTTAAAAGCGAGAACGGGAAGACCGTCATAAATACTGAAATCCTCAAGGGGTTTATGCAGTTCTTAGGAGTACCGGAAAAATAACGTCCAGTCGATGAAACTCCTGTTCGAGGAATATTCCTACGATTTGCCTTACGTGCAAGGGCTCAGCCTTAGCTCGTATTTCTTCGTTAGCGAAGAATCGGGCAGGGCGAAGGTGCCCTATGTGGGATATTTCTACTCAGAGCAGGAGCAAGACACCATCATCATACTCCCGAAGGTTTTTTTATTCGGTAAGGTCGGTGGCTATACGGTGAACGATTTGGCGTTCGGAAAATACAGGCCGGAAGATATAATTGACCTAAATGATCCCGACAATCCAGTGAGGAAGGACGGGATGGGCGACATTATATATTCCTGCTCGGTATGGCTGTATCAGGCGATTCAGCGCTACTCCTTCAGGCACAACTATAACGCCATCATAGAGAATGCTAAGATAGGCAATGTAATATCTAATAAGGGAAACTCAGACCAGACTTTCTTGGATGTGATTCTCTCGATGCTCCGTTTCCATAAAGATCACAAGAATCTTTTTACATACATATCGATTATCAACGCCAGCGGAAACAACAAAATCCATTGGAGTAAAACAATCAGCAAGGTACAGCCGGTAATTCGAAACGATGTGCCGTTCTATGCCGAGTTCAGAAATAAAAACAAGACAATCAATTTCGACGAAGACATTATTGTCCTCTTCTACTCGGCTCTGGAATACCTCAGGCAAAAATACTGCTTCCCTCTTACCTTGAATTTGAATTATGATATCATCAAGCCGCGTCGGGTTGAAGATATGATAAACACGGGTAAAGGAACCCGCCTGCTCAAGTCCATCCGCAAAAAATACTTTACCGATGAGCTTGTAGCTTTGTGGAAACTGCTCTATGTGTTCTTCCAGAAAGCGGAGACGGTACAGCGGAGACGCTACCACGAGGAGGCTCTTCTGGTCAGGAACTTCAATTTCGTGTTTGAGGATATGATTGACGTCCTTATCGGTGACGATATGCCCGAAATATCTCAGCTCAAGGACACGAAGGACGGAAAGCGCATAGACCACATTTACAAAGATGACTCTCTTGTGCCGGAGGAAAAAATATTCTTTATAGGCGACAGTAAGTATTACTCTGATGACAGGGATGTTGTTGGTGAGTCCATCCATAAGCAGTTCACCTATGCGAAGAATATTATCCAATACAGTCTGAACATTTTCCAGAAAGATGAGGATAAGCGCAAGCCTGAGGAAAAGAGGGTAATCGAGTCTATCCGTTATCGTGATGACCTCACCGAGGGATATAACATAACTCCCAACTTTTTTATTAGGGGAGATATCAAGCCAGAATACATTGCCGGTGGCAAAATGGACCTGGCTAACCCCGGACTTGAGCAGGACGAGCAGAAGATTGAGATAAACAGACATTTCTCCAACAGGCTGTTTGACCGCGACACACTAATCCTGTTGTCGTACCGTATCAACTTTCTATATGTAATGGCCTCATACGTTCGTGGCGACCAGAATAACGGTTTCAAGGCAGAAGCACGCCGGCGCTTCCGGAAAGACATCGTGGAGGAATTCAACAGCCGCTACGATTTCTACACCGTCACGCCACACGATGCCACCGCAAAGGGTGTTGAAGATTTTGTGCGGAAACAATTCAAGCTTCTTATCGGCAAAATGTATCGTGGAACCGACGAAGACACTTCGATTCTGTTGGCATTCGAGAAGAAAACGCTTGACCCTGTAACCGAGGCGGCAATCAGACAAGATGCTGACCTCACGGACACATCATTGTAGTATATGGCTGATACTATGACACCGGAGCAGCGCTCTCGCTGCATGGCAAAAATCCACTCGTCCAACACTAAACCAGAACTGGTTTTACGTCACGCTATGTGGCGCAAAGGATACCGTTATAGAATAAACGACAGACGACTTCCTGGCACTCCTGATATCGTTCTCCCAAAATACCGAACAGTCATCTTTATTCACGGCTGTTTTTGGCATGGCCATCAGGGATGCAGGATGCATTTGCCAAAGTCGAACACCGAGTTCTGGGCGGCAAAGATAGCCCGCAACAAAGAACGCGACCAAGTGGTTTGGAGAGAACTAGAAGCAAAAGGATGGGCTGTCATTATCGTCTGGGAATGCCAGCTTAAGAAGTCTAGTATCACCGACACAGTAGAGACTGTCATCAATCAAATTCAGGAGAATTGTCGAGTGATTCAATGTAAGAAAGACGAGAGGCGCAGGGCCAGAGCGGAATACCTGGATGAACGCCGCAAGCACAAGGCCCTGGAAGAATCATTTAGGGCCGCGCGCAATAGATAATCGTTCATGCAAGCCTTATAATAAAAGGTCTAGAAAACCAGCTGAAGTAATGATATCAGCTGTATTTTGATTAAGCACCATTTTGGCTTGCTGAAGGGAAAAGATATCTTTGACATAACTCATTATTCTTATATTTGTAAAATACAAGTAGATTATTCCCCAAGTTTAAAATAATGGCTATTTGGGATACTTTCATAAGGAAGGTAGGCGGGTATTCAGATCCAATGTCGAGGACCGCGTTTGTTGATGCTGAAGTCGGAATGAAAGATCATAAGGTTCACGATATAGGCGCTTTGCGTCCGGATGGATCTTATTTTCATAAGGCGTCAAAGTCTGAATTGCTGAACTTTCTTAGGGGCATTGACTATGTGTGCGGGCATAATATTATCCACCATGATGCATTATACCTGTTTGGCGATAACAAGGCTCGGTGGCAGTATGTTGATACGCTGTATCTTTCACCTTTGCTGTTCCCGGAGAAGCCATATCACAAATTGGTTAAGGATGACAAGTTGGTTAGTGAGCAGATGAATAATCCGCTCAATGACTGTGAAAAAGCCCAGACCCTGCTTTGGGATGAGGTGGCGAAATGGAACTCCTTGCCACAAGAAACCCGGCAAATGTTTTCATCTCTACTTAGTGGACAGAAAGAGTTTGATGGTTTTTTAAAATTAGTCGATGCTCCTAAGCCTGATAAGAAACAGCTTCCTGAACTGATTCGGCTTCTTTATGACGGGAAAGTCTGTGCCCATTCTGATGTTGAATCTCTCATTAAGCAAAGCCCGTGCGCCCTTGCTTATGCATTAGCTGTCATCGGGACCTCAGATCAACGATCAAATACACCGTCCTGGGTAATACGGAACTTTCCTGAGATTGCCTATGTTTTAAAGGTGCTCCGTCATTCGCGCTGTTCAGAAGGTTGTAGTTATTGCAATTCGCAACTGAATGTTCATCTGAAGCTAAAGCAATTCTTTGGGTATGATCAGTTTCGTCTTTTCGAAGGCGAGAACCTTCAAGAGCGAGCAGCTCAAGCCGCGGTAGACGGAAAATCATTACTTGCAATCTTCCCGACTGGTGGAGGGAAGTCGCTCACATTCCAGCTGCCAGCACTAATGCAAGGGCATTCAGTTAAGGGGCTCACGGTAGTCATATCTCCGCTGCAGTCTCTGATGAAAGATCAAGTTGATAACCTTGAGGCTAAAGGAATTACTGATGCGGTGACCATTAATGGCTTGCTTGACCCCTTATCACGCTCACTGGCAATAGATCGTGTTTTCAGTGGAGATGCGTCCATTTTGTACATCTCCCCGGAGATGTTAAGGTCACGAACTCTAGAACGAATACTATTGTCCCGCAATGTCGTGCGTTTTGTTATTGACGAAGCACATTGTTTCTCATCTTGGGGACAGGATTTCCGTGTTGATTATCTGTACATTGGCAAGTTTATTAGTGAATATCAAAAGAAAAAGGCAAACGGACAGCAGATTCCTGTGTCCTGCTTTACAGCAACAGCAAAGCAAAAAGTAATACAGGATATATGTGATTATTTTGAAAAAACACTTGGTATCAGATTAGAGCTGTTTACATCTACAGCCACAAGAACAAACCTTCGCTATAGTGTTATCCATTCTGAATCGAGCGAAGATAAATATTTGAAACTTCGCCAATTGATATCAGATTCTGACTGTCCTGTAATTGTGTATGTTGCCCGTACTCGTCGTACAATTGAGCTTGCGGAGAAACTGACCAGAGATGGGTACGCTTCTTTACCATTCAATGGAAAAATGCATCCTGATGAGAAAACCGCGAACCAGGAAGCTTTTATGAACGATGAAGTGCGAATCATTGTGGCGACATCTGCCTTTGGGATGGGTGTGGACAAAAAAGATGTGGGCTTAGTAATCCATTATGATATTTCCGATTCGCTTGAAAATTATGTTCAAGAAGCGGGAAGAGCTGGGCGAGATCCTTCGATGGAGGCGAGGTGTTATGTGCTTTACAGCGACAGTGATTTGGATAAGCACTTTATTCTGCTGAATCAGACCAAAGTTAGTATCAGTGAAATACAACAGGTATGGAAAGCCGTGAAAGAGCTAACACGGCACCGCCCACGAGCAGAATGTTCCGCATTGGAAATTGCCAGAAGTGCCGGCTGGGACGATTCTGTAATGGAAATTGAAACGCGCGTAAGAACTGCATTGTCTGCTTTGGAGCAGGCAGGATATATTGTTCGTGGTAATAATATTCCTCACGTGTATGCAACGGGAATAACAGTGGCTAATATGGACGAAGCTCGTGCTAAAATAGAGAATTCCGTCCTATTTGAACAAAAGGATTTAGAGAGTGCGATACGCATAATCAAAGCATTAATCTCGCAAAAGTACGTCTTGCGCGCTCAAGACAAGGAGGCAGAATCCAGAGTTGATTATCTTGCCGATACACTTGGTATATCAAAACGGGATGTTGTTTCTTCGGTAGAGCGAATGAGACAAGCGGGAGTGTTGGCTGATAGTAAGGATATATCCGCTTACTTACAGGATCCTGGCACATCACAGAAAAAGTCAAATGCTGGATTTGAGCGTTTTGCTAAATTAGAGCATTATATACTGGAACATATCCCCAATGAAGCAATTAGCATTAGCTATAAGCAGCTCAACGATGATGCTGTCCGCGATGGAATAACAACCGCTACCGAGAAAGATATTCGTACACTGCTATACTTCTTAACGGTTAAAGGATATACCCGTCGTGATGATTATAACCTAAACCACGTGCGAGTTGCTCTTCAGGGAGACGTTGACAAAATACTATTGCGCTTTGAGAAGAGAATGAGCATTTGTCGCTTTGCAATCGGCTGGCTTTATGAACAGGCTGACCTGGAAGAAGCAAATGGAGCTGTTCATTTCTCAATATTAGAATTACTAGAAAAGTATAATCAGCACGAGGCCTCCCTAATAGAAGGTGGCTTAAAGGCCTCTTTACAGGATGTAGAAGAAGCTCTTCTTTATCTGTCAAGGATAGGAGCGCTAAAACTGGAAGGAGGATTTCTTGTACTCTATAATGCAATGGATATCCAACGCTTGAAAGATAATAAGTATCGTTATAAGGTCGAGGACTATGCCCAGCTAAATGAGTTTTATAAGCAGAAAATTCAGCAAATCCACATTGTGGGAGAATACGCCAACCTTATGGTCAAAGATTATGCGGCGGCTCTCCAATATGTGCGGGATTACTTCCAGTTAGATTATAAGAGTTTTGTCGCCAAGTATTTCAAAGGAGATAGGGCAAAAGAAATACAACGTAATATCACGCCAGAGAAGTATCGCCAAATATTCGGTACTCTTTCAGAGAGGCAAATGGATATTATTTCTGATAAGGATAGCAAATGCATTGTGGTCGCAGCCGGCCCCGGTAGCGGAAAAACGCGAGTGTTGGTCCATAAGCTTGCATCACTGCTTTTGCTGGAGGATGTCAAGCACGAGCAACTACTAATGCTAACCTTTTCCCGTGCGGCGGCTATTGAGTTTAAACTGCGTTTGCTTAGCTTAATTGGTAATGCCGCCCATTTTGTTGAAATCAAAACTTTTCATTCATATTGCTTTGATTTATTGGGAAGAATTGGCAACCTAGATGATGCTGATGACGTGGTAAGTAGGGCGGCAGAGATGATTCAGAATGGCGAAGTTGAACCTAATAAAATTTCTAAAACTGTTTTGGTGATTGACGAGGCTCAAGATATGAGCGCTGATGAGTTCGCATTAGTCCAAGCGCTCATTGCGCAAAATGAGGAAATGCGGGTTATTGCTGTTGGCGATGATGACCAGAATATTTACGAGTTCAGAGGATCTAATTCGCGCTTTTTATTTGAGCTTTCCAAAATTTCAGGTGCACGATTAGTCGAGATGACAGAGAACTATAGAAGCTCTCAATCAGTTGTTGAGTATGCCAACTATTTCTCCAGAAAGATTCGTAATCGAATAAAACAGACACCAATTATTTCCAAGAGTAAGGATATAGGGCATACCCAAATAATTCGTTATACGTCGGACTATTTATATGAACCACTAGCAAATGATTTAATCAACAAACAGCATCTCGGCAGTATAGGTCTGCTAACTCAGACAAATGAAGAAGCAGTGATTATGCTGACTTTATTGCGTAGCAGAGGCATTAACGCTAAATTGATTCAGTCTGCTGATGGGTTTAGGTTTAGCACACTTGCTGAGGTTCGGTATTTTATGAAGCAGCTTGACCTCGCCGTTGACACGCCAATAATTCCAGAAGTAATATGGGAAGCGGCAAAGAAGAGATCTTTTCAAAAATACGAGTCTAGTACAAGTCTTGGATATCTTAAACGCTGTGTTGAGGTATTCGAGCAAACGGTTCGGGATAAGTACTACACTGACTTCAAAGAATTCATTAATGAATCTGAGTTAGAGGATTTTTGTGATGTTGATGGAGCGGATGTTACAATCTCCACTATTCACAAGTCAAAAGGACGAGAGTATGACTATGTCTATATGCTCGTTTCTGATGAGTTTAAATTAAATGATGATCAACTCCGAAGATACTATGTTGGTCTAACACGAGCTAAGAAGGACCTGTGTGTCTATACAAAGAGTAGTTGTTTTGATGGAGGTCCGTCTTCAACCAACTATCGTTTTGATCAGGATGATTATTCATTGCCTGAAGAGGTGGCGCTTCAATTATCTCATAAGGATGTAGTTCTTAATTACTTTCTGTCAAAGAAAAATGCAGTGTTGAGTCTTGTCGGGGGTAGTAGCCTTGATTATAGAGACGGATTCTTATATATCTCTGATACGCAGAATGCGGTAGCAAAATTATCTGCCAAGATGATAGAAAAATTAAAGATGTGGGAAGATAAAGGCTATTCTGTATGCTCAGCATCAGTGAGATTCGTTGTTGCTTGGAAGGCAAAAGATGCCCCTAAGGAACAACGTGAAACCGCAGTATTACTCCCGGAACTCAGATTGAAGAAATAATAGCAATTTGCCCATTCATACCCGTCCCGCGAAAGCGCTAGGGCTAATGTGGCGACACGGGCGCTCCCGGCGGAGGATGAATGTCACCGAAAGGCTTTAAGGAGGGTGCCGGTCGCGCTGCTTTAAGGGTTTGCCTTCACTAAGTGGGAGAGGGGCGCTTTTGCTGGACCGGGGGTGAGAGAGCGAAGGTGCAGATATAGTCCGTAGCTTGAATGCTTTCAGGGGCAGATTTTTGCCCGGAAAGCATTGCAAGCGGAGGCATCTGCACCGAGCGGGCAGGGCTTGAAATCTTTCA
>JAEEGL010286450.1_pt1 | contig 11526 bp, 11 predicted proteins | sample 9134231 | NCBI WGS metagenome assembly JAEEGL01 (sample SAMN16246548, study PRJNA631951) | gut metagenome | biome: gut microbiome; feature: rumen; material: fiber-attached | host: Bos | place: Iran: Karaj | collected 2018-10 | reverse complement strand
AACGTTACCGAAATTATCAAAACCGCAAAAGTGGTAACGTTGACTTGAGTTTTTCTGGATGTAGTTGATGAAATCCAAAATTTGACGGGATTTGAGGAAGTTATAAACGGATACAGAACAGACGGCGATAGAAAAATTACGCCATTGGAAAACGCAAGCTTGTACGCGGGTTTTGTGCCTAAGGAGGGGACCGAGGCGGGGTTTAGGCACAGAAATCTTTTAGATTTTCCAGAATCGCTCATATTTATTTATTATCTTGAAGCGTTTTTTGTGCCTAAGTATGGAAATGTAGAGGAGGTTAGGCACAAATTGAGTGGAAACAAGAGGAAATAAGGGTAAGTATGAACAAATAAGAGTGCCTAAGAAGCAATCCATGGCTTATCTTAGGCACAGATTTACAAAATATGACCGAGCAGGCGTTTACGCCTGCGAGACAGAGAACCGTGGGTTTGGGGCATCCGCAGGATGCCAAAAAAGGACGGGTAGCTTATTGCTACTCGTCCTTTTTTATCACCCTGCGGATGAAGGGACTCGAACAATCGAGATAATACGGAAATCCATGTAGGAAAGGAGTTTGCGTGGCTATGTAGTCCCTTTGTACCACTTCTGTACCACATAAAAACGGATCGCACTTTTAAACGGTGCGGTCCGTTTGCATGTTAATTCCAATGGTTTTCATCAAAATCCGGATACAGTTCCGATAGTATTTTGGGAAGGTCTCGTTTCTGGTATATAACATTTAGTATATACACTTCGGAGTATTCTTCATAAACATAATAAAACACAGCGAAGTTCTTGGCATTCATACGCCTAACTTCTCTTGAATGCCATGGCTCATCATCCATAAGCCGATATCTCTTTGGCGACCTACTCAACGACAATATCAGCTCCTTTATATCAGCAATGTATCTGACGGCCGTTTCCGGAGCTAATAGCTCATAGGTAATGTAGTCATCAAGCTGAATCAAGTCATCTTCGGCATCCGGGGTGATGATCACCTCAAAATCATCCATTATACGTGTTTCCTTTCAATAGCATCAAATACATCGTTTACAGGCTTGCCCTGTCTGGACCGAGCTTGTTTATAACTGTTGGACAGTTTTGCATCCAGCTCACTTTTAGACATCTCTTCAAGAGAAGCAGGTCTTTTCGAAAGAGTTATTGAAAAAGGAACACCGTTTTTTTCAATGATCTGATGATATAATGTATTTATCAATACGGAAACAGGAATTCCAAGCTGATGAAGTATGTCTTCTGCTTGGATTTTTATATCTTCATCTATACGGGCACTTACAGTAGCATTCTTTACCATAACAATTACCTCCTAACTGTGTCTTAATTGTACTACGATGTACTGCAAGTTGCAATACAAAACTCTATACATAACGATATACAATACCGAAAACAATATAGCATATCCTTAAGAAAATACTATTCATTTTACGGTTTAGCCCACTTTATATTGCGGATGAAGGTACTCGAATCATATTCTCCCCCCCCCCAAGAAAACCAGAAGAAATGGAGGATGTAGCACCGACATCTCTTGGGGTAAATCAGGGGGTAAACCACAATGTTTTTTATATCTGTATCTGGTAAATTTTTATTTATATCTTACTTCGTATGAGTATTTTATAAGTCTATAGTGTGCTATAATTAAACAAACAGAATTTAAATATACGATATTACTAGATATAAAATATGTGCCTAGAACTACCTTTTTCCTGATTTATATTTTAGATTGTTGTTATAAAATTATGTTGCTGCCATAGTTTTGACGAATAATATAGCAAATAGGTAGGTGAAAATATGATTTGTCATAAATGCAATAAGGAAATAGATGATGACAGTATTTATTGTCAGTGGTGCGGAGTGGTAGTATGTAAGGACAAGAAAACAAAGAAAAAAAATAAGTGTAGTATTATAGTTTTAATAAGCGGATTGATTGTTTTATTCCTAGGGGGCGGAGTTTTCGCATGGTATTTTAATTTTTCACCTAAAGGTAAATATTTACATGCAAATAAGGCGCTCGAAAATGGAAATTATTCTCTAGCTGTTAAGTACTATTCAGAAGCTGGAGATTACGAGGACGCAATACAGAAAGCAAAACAAGCTGAATCTGCATTTCATTATTACAAAGGTATTGAATTAATTGAGGAATCTAGGTACAGCGAAGCAAAAGAAGAATTTGAAGCATCTGACGAATATGAAGATTCTAAAGAAAAAATAAAAGAATGTGACTATAATATCGGGTTAATCTATACCTCAGAAGGTAAGTTTTTAGATGCGGCTGACCAGTTTAAATTATCAAGCGATTACATGGACTCAAACGAGCAAATAATTATGCTTGGAAATCAACTGGTTGATTTAGGAAATTACGCGGACGCTATTTCTGTTTATAAATGTGCAAAGAATTGGGGGATGGAACCTAAAGCTCAGTATGCTAGAGGTATGATTGCTCTTGAAACAAATAATTACTATGAAGCTGCTTTGTTATTTAGTAACGCAGGTGATGTACTGGATGCAGCGGAACAGTACAATAATGCACAATATAATTATGCAAAAAAAGAATTGGAATCTGGACAATATGATACGGCTATTTCAGAATTTGAAAAAGTAAGCGATTACAGTGATAGTTCTGATATGATATATGCTTGCAAATTGATGATTGCGAACGAGAACTATAAAGCAGGAAATCTCAACAGTGCTGAGGAAAAATTGAAGGGATTGCCTTCGGATTTTTCGTACAAAAACATAAAAGTATCTACACTAAATAATCAACTCGAAAAGAATAGTGATTGGGTGACTATTTGCGGTGAGTGGCTTAATACTTCAGGTAAAGCGGAAACTAGTTGTCATGCAAGAAACTATTATTATGATGCGGGATCGTGGACAAGTACATTTGAGGCTGGTGATTATGCTTTAGATGTAAGATGTATATTAAACTCGGATGGAACAGTAACGGTTAAAGGCAATGCACATTTTTTAGTTTTTACAAATTGGTCTACAATTCAAGCTGGATTGAAATATGATCAGTTTTATTCCGTTGCATTTAATAAGAGGTTATCAGCATCGAATTTTGGAGTTGAGGTTTCCGTAGATGATTATACGACTATTACTTTCGATAAGAAAAAAATTACCTTGAAATATGTTTTTAACGATAATAATTATTCAACAAGTTTTATAAATAAATATGAAACAAATGTAACATATGGAAAAATAAAATCATACTAAGCCTTGAAATGGCTTTTTTAAGAGTAAGGTATATTGGCTAGTTTGAATTGCTTTATATGCATTTCTGAGGAATATTTTATTTGAAAATGCTATGAGTATTATACAAAATAACAATAGAAAAATAGTGTGCGCTAAATGCAATAATATATGTTCTCGAGATTCCGTTTTTTGTTCTAATTGCGGATTTAGGATAAAGCCACGATTATTACATAGTATACTTGTAATGATTATAGCTATATGTCTTTTATCTCTGATAGGAGCATCTTTTAGTATTGTTTATTTTAGAAATCAAAGGTCGCCTATAGAAGGAGTATCAAAAAAAATTTATGTTCAAGGAATGGATTATATAAATGATATGAACTCTGACGAGGTTAGAGGGAGGGTTTTTGATACAGCTCAAAAACACAAAGATATTGCATTAGATGAGCTATATTTATATGTCGAGGGAGTTAAGTTTCAAGTGGATTTAGGAAAAAAACCTACTTATGAGGAGAGGGTTTATTCTGAATTAATAACGAAAATTTGGCAGAAAAAAGCTAAGTATTATGCACATGAATATGTTATTTCGGAGTATGAAAATGTAAATATGGATGCGATTCAAATGGCAGTTGCAACATATAAGGGTGTGATTTCAGAGTTATATGATAGTATTTTGGAATCTGAATATGTACTTAGAAAAGCAACCTCTTTAAAAGATTTAGAAGAAGCGTATGAAATAATAAATCAGTTTTAAATTTTTTATTATTGCAATGGGGTAAAATGGCTAATAATCAAGAAGTTTTAAAAGATATAAATATTGTTACTTCCTTAAGCGCAAAATATGATATGAAGAACCCGGTGGTGACGGCTAAGGTTCTTGAGTATTTGAGGGAAAAAAATCTATTTGAAACCCCGGTCGGGATTCATTACCTAAATAGATTGACTGTAATAAAAGATGGGACTACAGATCAGTTATGTTTTATTTGTAGGAATAATCAATCATATGATGGTATTATTTGTGAAGCTTGCATGAGTAAATACTCACATGGAAAAAAACAGTTTTACGGGATAAAAAAGGATTGTAGTAGTGTTAGTGACGGACATGTTGTGAAAGGGGTAAATAATCTAGCTACAAACTCAACGAATAAAGATAATATAGGACAAAAGACTAAAAAGTATTGTAAATATTGCGGCGAATTGATAGACTCGTTAAGTATTTTTTGCAAAAAATGTGGAAAAAGACAGGATATAGAACAGCCAGATCATGGTGATAGGAATAATGTAAGTTCGAGGAATATGTTTTGGACTAAAAGAATAATTGTTCTGGTTATTATTCTTTTGTGTGCGTTAGCTACAGCTTCATTTATAGTTTTCTATAATGCTACAGCTGTAAAAGTAAGTACTAATATAATTGAAGCTGGGAGTATTGTAAATTATCAGGATTTGATTATACCTAAATCAAATTATGCAACAGTACAAATACATGGATATATAGATACGGCACTCTTAGGTGACTATAAGGTAGATTGTGAAGTTACAAATGGAATATTTCATGCTAAGAAACAATTTGTTTTTTCTGTCATAGATACCCAGGAACCAGTAATAGTTGGGCCGGAGAAAATAAAAATTCCTTCTGGAAAAACATTTGATGCGTCTGAATACTATAAAGTTGAGGATTTTGAATCTGGTTTGGAACAGAGTATTGTCACTAATCCTACTGTTGATTCAAATACTCTGGGGACCAGTTATGTAGTGCTTTCTGTAAGTGATTCTTCGGGAAATATAGGTAAACAATATATTTCTGTTGATGTAACAAAACTTTCTATAGAAGAAGAAAAAGCGCTTATAGCGATTAACCAGTTTGTAGCAGATGGTAATTCTAGAAGTGAGGTTAATTCATATGTGTATGTGTATAAAACAGGGGAAATAGGGACTAATGGTGTAGATTATTATGTTTTGATTACGGATAGTAGATTATATGCCCTATATTATGATGGAAGTGTTAGAGAATTTACATTTTTAGATGCTCAAGAAATTTATGTTTATGACCTATTAGTATATGCTGTTAAAAAAGAGGGCAAAAAAGTGACTACCTCATCTATTATTAGTTTGTAGTTGGAAAGAAATATAGCGACTAATGAGAGATATTAGATTTACATACCGGTTGATGTCCAAACGACACCAATCGGTATTTTAAGATAACTTTTATTAAGCATAAATTTAATACCCCGGGGTCGTAGGGGCCACCCTATTCCAGATGCCGTGGGCAGATGGTGTTAGCGGAAAGTGCAGCTGCAACTTTCGGCGTATCCTGTTATCTTTTTTTGGAGAAATTTTTGTTATTGTGAAATTGGGTGTACTTTTTCTGCACCATGTGATTCTGCAGCTGTTGAGATACTCCGAGCATACGGAATTTGAAAGAAAAATATTTTACAGTAAAAAATACTAGATTTTGAAGGGCTGCGCAGTTTTTGTGCGGCTCTTTCTTTTTCTTCAAATGCTGATAAATAGGGCGTTTCGTCTGTATTAAATAGATGAAAAATATGCGCACTTTTTTTGCAGCTTATTTTTTCGGTTGTAAGTAGCTGCAGCTTTTTTGCGTACGTTAAGAAAAATTTTTATTGCTTCTTTTCTCGGAATAGATAATTCTTCGTCCCACATATAGGGTGAAAGGCAAAAATGCCATTCAGAAAAGGAGTAAGAAAAGATGGAATACGAGGAATACAAAGAAAGTGATTATGTAAAAGTTTTTAGACATTTGGCAACTCATTTAGATGCGTATTTTTTTGCGCTAGATGGAGCTATGCCTCCGAAGCAATTAAAACGGATGATCATGGAGTATTCAAACAAGCCTGAATCAACAGCCAGAGCTATGATAAAAGATCTCACAGGAGTAAACAGGGGGTTATTCAAGTACGATGAAGAGAAGGATCTTCTTATGCTTGATGAAGATGCGGTAACTCGATTCTACGAGAACATAGATTTTTTGCTTGACTATAAGTCGAGGGATAAGTCGTTCAGAAAAGAGATTGCGGAATTGGAGGAACAAAACCAGCGGCTTTATGAAGATATCTACTATATGGAAAAGCTGTTAAGAGAATATAAGGACGCTTATGGTGATATTGAAAGCAATTCCGGTAAAACATCACAGCAGTAAAGAATAAGGAGAACTGACATGATTGAATCCGAAGAGCTTTATTGCCGCGATATTGACAATTTAATAAGCAGATACCAAAGTGCTCTCGGATATGATAAAATCTATCTAAATAGCCACGCAGTGAACGATATGCGTAGAGACTTAGAAACCCAAATAGAGAAAAAACTGAAGGGAGTACATAAAAACAAGATATGTCAGACTGCAGACGGACGGTTTAAGACTCATAACCCACAGGTTATAAAAAAGACAAAGCTTGAGCTGTTGATCGCTCTTTACGAGTATTATTTTCATAAAACACCGCTCCCTACCCGAAATAGGAATACGATAAAGACTTTGTATCCTCAATGGCTTAAAGAATACGACATTCTGATAGAGCAGGGGCACAGATCTGTTGGAAGTAAAAGACATTACGAGGGTGATTATCGTAAACATCTTGTCGGTTCAGAACTTGAGAACAAGGATATTACAAAAATTACCTATCAGGAGATAAAGAACTATTACGCCGGTATTACTGCAAATCAGACTATTACGCGGAAGAATCTCAATAATGTCAAAACGCTTATAAACCACATTTTTGATTATGCCCGTGATAAGAATCTGCCAGTGATCAATACTCATGATATCAGAACCCTGGACCTTAGCTGTAAGGAAACGGATAATGAGGATAAGGTTTACAGTGATGAAGAAAGGAATGAGGTCTTAAAGGTCTGTATTAGCCGTAATGATGTATATTCCAGATGTATTGGGCTGATGTTCTGCCTGTGTGTAAGAGTAGGGGAAATGAAGGCTTTAAAGTGGTCTGATGTTGATTTTGAGAACAAAAGGGTATTTATTCATCGTTCAATGATCCAGATAAAGGAAGATGGCGTATACAAGGAAAAATGCGTCGACCGTACCAAAGGCAGAAAGAAGAAATGCAACAGATATCAGAATCTGTCTGAACTTGCGATATCCTTTCTAAAGGAGCAGCGCAAGGAAACCGCTTTTAGCGAATATGTCTTTGTATCAAACGGTCATACTTTACAGACCAATATGGTCAACAGAAAACTCAAACATATCTGTGAGCAGGCGGGAGTCGGTTACCTTTCGTCCCATAAGATCAGGTTCTGGGCTGTTACTGCAATGTATGATTCTAACCTGCCCGACTATGTGATCCAGTATACTGCCGGTCATGCGGATCCGGCGACTACGAATCATTATAAGAGACCTGAAAAACTTGGGAAGAAGATTGAAGCTGATACTTGGAACAGGATGTTTGGGTAAAAAAATACAAATGCGGTAACAGCAAGGGCTGTACCACATTTGTACCACCATGAATGCCCATTTCTAGGGCAATAGAAGTGCGGATGAAGGGACTCGAACCCACACGCTTGCGCACAAGAACCTAAATCTTGCATGTCTACCAATTCCATCACATCCGCAAAACAAAAGTAATTTTACAGTATTTTCAAAAGATAGTCAAATAAAAATAGCAGAATTATGACAGAAAAAAGCCTCGGGATACATTGTTAATTTATTGTCGGAAACCGTTTTCAAAAATGTGTTGAAAGTTTTACAGATGAGTAGTAATATAAACATATATTCGTTTTCGGATGAAATGAAAAACGTTTTCTGACACAGTTAATTACTTTATCTATGAGGAATGATCAATGAGAAGAGCAGGTATTTTATTTCCGATATTCAGTCTGCCGGCACCTTACGGTATAGGCACGTTCGGCAAGGGAGCCTATGATTTTGTGGATTTTCTTAAAAATGCGGGACAGTCTATATGGCAGATACTTCCGCTTGGACCTACGGGTTACGGTGACTCTCCGTATCAGTCTTTTTCTTCTTTTGCCGGAAATCCGTATTTTATAGATCTTGAAACACTTATTGCCGAAGGCCTTCTTACTAAGGCAGAGTGTGAGAGAGCTGATTTTGGTGAAGATCCGACAGATATAGACTACGAGAAGCTCTACTTCGGACGCTTCAAGCTTTATCGCAAAGCTTATGACAATGCGAAGAAACAGGGAATACTCTCGGATGCCGGATACAAAAAGTTTGTTAAGAAGAATTCCTACTGGCTTGAAGACTACGCGCTGTATATGGCTGTTAAGGATTCCTTCGGCGGTGTCAATTTCATGGAGTGGGATGAGGACATCAGAAAGCGCGAGAAGAAAGCAGTCGCTGCCTATAAGGAAAAGCTTTCCGAAGAGATAGGCTGCTACATGTTCCAGCAGTATCTTTTTTCTGTGCAGTGGGAGAAGCTTAAGAAATATGCCAACAAAAACGGCATTGAGATAATCGGGGATATTCCGATCTATGTTGCGTTTGACAGTGCGGATACATGGGCAAATCCAGGACTCTTCGAGCTTGATTCGAAGGGCTTTCCTACCAAGGTTGCGGGATGTCCTCCGGACTGCTTTACAGCCGACGGTCAGCTTTGGGGTAATCCTCTCTACAAATGGCCCGAGCACAAGAAGACAGGTTACAAATGGTGGCTTAACCGCATGAAGAAATGCTTCGAGCTGTATGATATCGTCCGTATAGATCATTTCAGAGGCTTTGACGAGTACTGGGCTGTTCCCTACGGAGACAAGACTGCGGTTGGCGGTAAGTGGCTTAAAGGACCGGGATACAGTCTCTTTGCTGCTATTAATAAGGAATTCGGCTCCGGGCGCATTATTGCGGAGGATCTCGGATTTATCACCGACAGTGTCCGCAATCTTATTAAGAAATGCGGATATCCCGGAATGAAGATTCTGCAGTTTGCCTTTGATGCGGGTGGGGACAGCGAGCATCTTCCTCATTACTGTGACAGGAATTATGTTGTTTATACCGGTACCCATGACAACTTCACATTAAAGGCATGGATCGACCAGCTCGGCAAGGAGGATGTGAAGTTTGCCAAGAAATATCTGAACGTGAGCAAGAGAAAAGATCTTTACGAGGCATATCTTCGCGCCGCTCATCAGACAAGTGCGGAGAGCTGTGTTATTCCTATCCAGGATTATATGTTCCTTGGAAACGAAGCGAGGATCAATGCTCCTTCAACTCTCGGGATCAACTGGAGATGGCGGATCGATGCCTCAAAGCTTGACGATGATCTTGCAAAGTATATCAGGAAGTATGCAAAGATATACGGAAGACTGCCCAAAAAACCGGAAAAAAAGTCTGATAAGAACACGAAAAAAAAGTCTGACAAGAAGAACAAAAAAGAATCATAAGAATACGACAAAAAGAGCGTACCGCATTTTACGGTACGCTTTTATCTTTGGTTGGTTAGTATTACGTAAGAAACCTATTCGGGATCATCCTTATACACATCGGCCATAGCCATGTTGGAATTGTGGAATTCCTTGATGTAAGTAACTTCATCTCCGAACCAGTCGGGAGGAAGAAAGACATCGGCGGCCTCGGTGCTTCCGAATTCAACTTCTGCCATAATGAGAGGAGCAAAGGGCTCGTCAAATACATCGAGTTCTATGATGAGGCTGTATCCATCGGGGGGCTTAGCCGCTCCCTCGATAACCTTGGGATTTTCGAGAGGTATGATATAACGTCTCTTACAGATAACATTTCCGTCTGACTTAAGGAGGAGATGATAATAAGCATCCTTCGTGAGAGGAAGATTCATCTCTTCACGGGCCATCATTCCGGAACCTTTGTAGGTCATATAATAATCGTCGTCTTCGCGTCTTATTCTGATAACAGGATTTATATTGAGATAAGCCTGCTCTATTCTTTTGGAAGGGTAATTTGCTAAATCTGCCGGCACCTTCTTTATAAGAAACTTGCGTTCAATTTCCATTTTTTCTCCGTTTGACCGCAGCAGCGATCTTTTTGTTTGATACTGAAAAGTTAATATGGTATAGTATTAGTCGAAGTATTTTTGTACAAGAAACCATACATAGTTAGTATACCCTATAAACCGGAGGATGTAAAGATGGCAAAGATCGCAGTTATGCTCGCAGACGGATTTGAAGAGATAGAGGGACTTACGGTTGTTGATATATGCAGAAGATGCGGTATAGATGTAGTTACCGTTTCCATAAAGAATGATAAAAATATCATGGGATCACATAATATACCTGTTATAGCCGATGAGATCATGGAGAATATCAACTTTGACCTGATAGATATGATCGTACTTCCCGGCGGAAAAGCAGGAACAGATAATCTTGAGGCATGTGAGCCCCTTCTTAAAAAGATCGATGAGTTTGTAAGGGATGATAAATATGTTGCCGCGATATGTGCTGCGCCCCGCATTCTTGGACACAGAGGCCTTTTAAACGGTCGTGTTGCCTGCAGCTATCCGACTTTTGAAAGTCATCTTGAGGGTGCAATTGTATCCCATAACTCTGCGGAGCAGTCGGATAAGATCATTACCGGAAGAGGAATGGGTACTTCGATTGATTTTGCATTAAAAATCGCGGAGCAATTCGTGGAAAAAGATAAGGTTGAAGATGTGGCTGTAGGCATTGTGTACAGATAAAGTACTGAAAAAGTCACAAAAATCGTGACTAATTACATGAAAAATACAGTTTTACATATTGACTTTTTGCGTGCAAAGCTGTAAATTATTGTAGTGTGCGTGGAAGCTCCCGTGTCAAGTTCGCTTTCCTCAAGGGTTTTGAGGAAATATAAAGCTTTTGAGGAAGGTGAACTAGTTTCCGACACATCATCTTATAAGAATAAATAAGGAGGTGTATCTAATGGCAAACATCAAATCTGCAAAGAAGAGAATTCTCGTAAGCCGTCGTAATGCTGAGAAGAATAAGGCTGAGCGTTCAGAAGTTAAGACCGCTATTAAGAAGGTTTATGCAGCTATCGAGTCCGGTGACAAGAAGGCAGCTTCCGCTGAGCTTACTTCAGCTATCAAGACAATCGAGATGGCAGGAACCAAGGGCGTTTATCACAAGAACAATGTTGCCCGCAAGGTTTCCCGTATCACCAAGGCTGTAAATGCAATGGCTTAATTCATTAGATATTATATTTTATGAAAAGTACCTGTACCCGTCATACAGGTACTTTTTTTATACATGGGGATAAAATCCGCAAAAATATGATATAATACGCTATTGTAGGACTGTTTTCCAAAATAACGACACCGAGGTAATGAAATGAAGATCATCGACATTTTGAATAAAAGAAATATGTCACTTTCTTTTGAGGTTTTT
>JAEEGL010236883.1_pt1 | contig 11526 bp, 6 predicted proteins | sample 9134231 | NCBI WGS metagenome assembly JAEEGL01 (sample SAMN16246548, study PRJNA631951) | gut metagenome | biome: gut microbiome; feature: rumen; material: fiber-attached | host: Bos | place: Iran: Karaj | collected 2018-10 | reverse complement strand
CCAGTCATAGCCGTCCTTGGTCTCGTTCATGAAGTTGGTGACGTAGGAACCGGCAATGTAAGCATACAGATCACCGACCTGAGAGCCCTGGTCGTTCAGATAGTTGAGCGTGCCGGGATCATTCGCCTCGAAGGTGTGATAGTAACGCTTCCACGCAGTATTGGTCTCATAATCGAGATCAGCGGTGATGTTGCCTTCGGGCAGAGTGCCGAAGCCGTAACCGACGATGTAGTTCTCGGTGCCGAGCGTGATACGCGGGTTGTACATCGTGTAGCCGCCGTTCTCAAACAGGGAGATACCGGTGATGCCCTTCGCAACAGCGAACTGTTCGAGGATGCCGAGCATGTTGCCGCGCTCGGTATTGTTTTCCTTCTTGAAGGAATAGATACCGTCCGCAACCGGGATCGCTTCCACGATGGCCTTGAACGCATCGTCGTGCGCACCGCGGACTTCCGCGAGCGTGTTGGCAGCGTCGATCGCAGCGTCGCCCGCTTCCTTGGCAGCCTTCACAGCTGTATAGGTCGCGTCATCGAGCTGATCCTCAATCGCCGCAACGACGGTTTCGAGGTCATGCTTGGTGTAGGCCTTGAAGTCGTCTCTGTCCATGTAAGCGCCGTCCCACGGAATCTCGGGTTCGGGCTCTGCAGTGGGCTCGGCAGTGGGCTCATCCGCCTTGGGGGCTTCGGTCGCCGCAGCCGCAGGCGCATCTGCCTTCGGTGCGTCCGTCGCCGTCGCGGTCGGAGCGGGGGTCGTATTGCCAGCGCAGGCAACAACCAGGCTCAGAACCATAACAAGCGCCAGAAGCATTGCTAACGTCTTTTTCATGTTGTTTCCTCCTATTTTGATTCTTCTCAAGACACTTGAGAAACTGGATAAACTTTTTTGCATGCTCCGCAGAATATCGGAGTATATTTATGAACAGTATATGAAATCCCTTGTCGATATTATAGCAGTTCAACCATCGGTTGTCAAATGTATAACTCCCTTCATACACCGATTTTTTATTCTTTTTTATCTTTTTTCGTGGACTTTACCAACACCTTGCATATTCCGGCGATAAAAACGGGACGGGTTGTTTGTGTGTGCCGGACAGAGTATTGTGTTTCGAGTGCGGACAGAGCCGCATGATGCAGATACACTTGATTTTGGATAAATCAAGTCTTGTTTACGTGCCTTACGAATCATGTGCGCGGCAAATTTGGAACATCTGCCGACTTTGCGCCGCCCAAGCGTTGCGCAGCGACAAAACGCCCCGTTCCGCATAAAGGGACGGGGCGTCGGCTGTGTCACAATGTCTCGGTTACTGGATGATCGCTTTACGGTGCAGTCACATACATGCCGTCCGCCGGCTTGATTGCGCCCTCCGGCGCTTCGGCGCGGATCGTTTCGGGGGCATCAACCGCAATCAGCGCGGCATAGGAACGTCCGTTCGTAAATGTCGAAAGCCGTACTGTCGCCTCGGACAGCGGGCTTGCATACAAAGCCCTCACGGCGGCGGCCGCATGAACGATATTGCCGTCGTCCATCAGCGCCCACGCCGTCAGCAGCTCGCTGTTCGGTTCACCGGATCGCGTCAAATGCGGATGCCGCAGTACGCCGTCAATCGCGTAGTATCCCACTTCATCCGCTGCCGCAAACGAGCGCAGGATGCAGCAGGCGTCGCCGCCCGCAAGTGTCAGCTCTGCCGCCGGTGTCGCCTTCCCGTCCCGCTGAGTCAGGACCGTGACGGAGGCCGTTTCGGTATCCGGCAGCAGCAGATGCAGACCGGTCTCCGCGGCAAGATAACCCGCCGTGAAGCCCGCCGCCTTGAGCTTTCCGGAAACGTAGCGCAGGATATACGCCTCGCGCAGTACGCCGAGATCCCAATAGGGGGACTCGATTTCAAGTTCCGTCATGGCGTCGCGCAGCTGTTGCGAGACATGCAGGCACACGGTATGCGACGCTTCGTCCACGACATCCATGTATACGCTGTCCGGCAGCTGCAGCAGCGCCGCAATCTGCGCAAAACGCGCCTGCTCGTCCGCAGAGCGAAGCGGATCGTACGGTGCGGGATCCTCCAGATAGCGAAGCTGTTCCCACATGCGCTGCAGGACCGTATCATACGGCGAATAGCCGAAGCGTTCCGCAACGGCAACCGAATCGTTCAATACGGTGTAGAGCTCGACCGGCAGCGCCACGTCCTCCCCCGCCCGCGCGTTCAGCGTCGCAAGGTTCACATAGCCGTCGTACATTGTGTCTGCATCGAATAAGCGGTATGCGCGGCCGAGCGATTCGGCATAAACCTCCTCCGCACGGCGAAGCTGCTCCTTGATCTCGCTGCTGCTGCCCGTCAGGTACAAATGACATTGCAGACCGTTGGCATACAGCGGAACCTCGTCGTTCTTCGGCGCGGTGATCTCATAATAGCCGGGCTTTCGGTTCGACAGCTGATAAAAGCCGATTGCAAAGGCTGTGACGCCGACCACGACCGCGACGATGAACAGCGCAATGCGGAGCTTGAGGTGCTTGCCGCTGACTACGATTTCTTCCTGTTCTTCTCTCATACCGTCTCCCAAAAAGAGCAGTCGCCGCCGACTGCTCCTTCGTTGTTATTTGGCAAAGCGGATCGCCTTGTACTTCTCGATCTCCGACGGGCTGCCGAACACCATGTGTCCGTTGCCGAGATCGACAAGCTCCGGCTGCTCCTTGGAATAGTCATGCATCTTTGCCGGATCATACACGAACAGCTTTTTCCGCTTTTCGATGATCGGGTCCGGCACCGGGATCGCGGACATCAGCGATTTCGTGTACGGATGCAGCGGATAGCTGAACAGCTCCTCGCTCTCGGCGATCTCCATGATGCGGCCCTTGTAGATGACGACGATGCGGTCGCTGATGAACCGGACGATCGACAGATCGTGCGCGATAAACAGATACGTCAAGCCGCGCTCCTGCTGGAACTTTTTCAGCAGATTCAGCACCTGCGCGCGAATCGAAACGTCGAGCGCCGAGATCGGCTCGTCGGCGATGATCATTTCCGGCTGCATAATGACCGAGCGGGCAACGCCGACTCTCTGCCGCTGACCGCCGGAAAACTCATGCGGATAGCGGGTCAGATGCTCAGGCAGCAAACCGACCTCCTTGGTGATCTGCTCGACCTGCGCCATGCGGTCCTTTTCATCCTTATACAGATGGAAGTTGTAAAGACCTTCGGAAATGATGTACTCAATCGTGGCGCGCTCGTTCAGCGAGGCGGCGGGATCCTGGAAGATCATCTGGATCTTGCGGATGACTTCTCGATCCTCCTTGCGCGAAAGGCGGCCGGAGATTCGCTTGCCCTCATAATAGATCGCGCCGGCCGAGCACGGATTGATGCGGATGATCGCGCGGCCGATCGTCGTCTTGCCCGAACCGGACTCGCCGACGAGCGACAGCGTTTCGCCCTTATAAATGTCGAAGCTGACGTTGTTGACCGCCTTGAACGCTTTCTTGCCTCTGCCGAAAACGACATCGAGGTTCCGGATGGACAGCAGCACTTCTTTCTTATTTTGTTCCATCATGCCATCCCTCCTTACGCGTCAAATTCAACATGCGTCTTGAGCATCTTCTCGTGCAGATTCTGGATATTCGACGGAATCTCCACCTTCGGCGCCTTCGGATCGAGCAGCCACGTCTTGGCATAGTGCGTGTCGCTGACGCGGAACATCGGCGGCTCCTCCTCAAGGTCGATCTGCATTGCATACCGGTTGCGCGGCGCAAAGGCGTCGCCCTTGATCTTGTTGTACAGCGACGGCGGCGTGCCGGGAATCGAGAACAGGTCGCTTCCGCGCTCGCAGAGCTGCGGCAGCGAGCTCAACAGCGCCCATGTATACGGGTGACGCGGATCGTAGAAGATTTCTTCGACCGTGCCAAGCTCCACAATCTGCCCTGCATACAGCACGGCAACGCGCTCCGCTACGTTCGCTACGACGCCGAGGTCGTGCGTGATGTACACGGTCGTGAAGCCAAGGTCGTGCTGCAGATCCTTGATCAGCTTGATGATCTGCGCCTGAATCGTTACGTCGAGCGCAGTCGTCGGTTCGTCGCAAATCAGAATCTTCGGCTGGCACGAGAGCGCAATTGCGATGACGATGCGCTGCCGCATACCGCCGGAATACTCGAACGGATAATCGTTGAAGCGGCTTTCCGGTTCCGGGATACCCACCTTCTCCATGATTTCGAGCGTGCGGCGCTTTGCCTCCTCATTCGAGCACTTCTGGTGCTTGAGGATCACCGTCATGATCTGCTTGCCGATCGGAATGACCGGGTTCAAGGAGGTCATCGGGTCCTGGAAGACCGTTGCGATACGGCGACCGCGGATCAGCTGCCAGTCGTTCGTATACTTGACCTTTGCGCAGTCGATGATCGCATATCCGTCCAAGGTCTGCTTTTCTTCGTCGAAGGAGCGGAACTCGACGCGGAAAACGGCGGCCTCGAAGATGCGGTTCAGCACGGTCGGGTCGTTCAGATTCTCGCCGGTCTCCATCGCAATGCGGAACGCCTTTCTGAGCTTGATCAAGAAGCCGATCTGCGAACGAACCGGATAGCGTCCGATCGAAAGCAGAATCTCATAAGCGATCCGCTTGTTGCGTTCGAGCGTTTCGTCGGACAGTCCGAAGGGCGTGTTCTGCTGCTCCGGCGCTGCGATCTTGGCCGCTCGCTGCGCCTTCAGGGAAGCCAGCTCTTCCTGGTCCGCCTTGCGCTTTTCCGCCGCTTCGGCGTACTGCTTTTTCCGGGTGGCAACGATATCGTTGCGCTCCTTGATCAGCGCCTCGCGCTGCGCGGTCAGCGTCTTGATCGCCATCTTGCCCTTTTCGATTTCGGCAGCGTCCTCCCGGCTCTTGGGATCGAGCGTTTGGAGGTAGTTGTTTTTATCGACGATATCATCGGCAAGGCCCTTGATACGCGCCGTATAATCCGCTTCCTCATCCTGGCTCAGCGCCTGAGAAGCCTTGATTTCCCGCTGCTTTTCCAGATACCGCTTGTACTCGGCAGCGCCGCGCTCCCGAACGGAGAGCTTGTTCAGCATGTTCTCGCAATAGCCAAGCAGCCGCTTGTTGTACGGCGTCAGCTTGACGTGTGTTTCCGAAATCTCGTCGTCCGCAAGAATGATCGTGCCGTTCGAGATAAAGCCGTTCGTTTCCAGCATGCCCGCAAACGTCTTGGTCAGCACCGATTTGCCGGAGCCGGACTCGCCGACAATCGCCAGCGATTCGTTTTCATAGATGTCGAGAGACACGTTGCGGATCGCCGTGAGAATACGGCCGCGAACGTTGAACTTGACCTCCACGTTTTTCAGGGACAACAGGACCTTACGCGTATTGTTTTCCATAGCTGTCCCCCCTTACATGTGCGTTCTCGGGTCAGTTGCATCCGCAAGGTTCTGACCCAGCAGGTACAGGATGATCGTCACCAGCGAAGCCACGATGACCGGCGGCCAGAACTCCCACGGGAACGTGCGGAACGCGCTCTGCGCCTGCGAAATCATGCGGCCGAGCGACGGAACCGTTGCCGAAAGGCCGATGCCGATGAAGGAAAGGTACACCTCCATGGAGATGTAGCCGGGCAGCTCGGTTGCAAGAAGCGTCACAATAACCGAAGTCAAAAACGGCAGAATGTTCTTGGAAACCACGCGCGGAACCGGCGTGCCGAGGCAGCGGGACGCCAGCGAATACTCGCGGTCGCGGATGATCATGACCTGTGTACGGAAGAAGTACGCAATGCTCATCCAGCCTGTGATCGTCAGCGCGAAGATGAAGCTGCCGAAGCCCGAGCCTACGATATAGACCAGCACCGAAACCAGCAGCAGATACGGAACGTTCGCCACAATGTTGTAAATGACGAGCATGACCGAGTCAAACTTCTTGGAATAGCCCCAGATCGCGCCCATCACGATGCCGACGGTCATATTGATCGCGGCGCACGCAATGGCGAGCAGCAGGGAGGTTCTTGCGGACGTGAAGATGCCGTAGAAGATCGAGTTGCCCTGCGGACCGGTGCCGAGGATCCATTTGAGCGAGAAGCCGCCGAAGTATTCCATTGCCTTTTTCGGGCTGAGATTGAAGGTAGCGGCGTTCGTAACGTTCTCCATCATGTCGTACGGGCAAAAGACCGGTACGATGAACGAGGAGAGCAGCAGCGCGACAAACAGCGCGATCAGGAAAATATTGATCTTCTTGCGAAAGAACACACGTCCGACCGATTTCCAGTAGGAGTAGCGCGGCGCAATGATCTTTTCCGAAGAAATCGCATCGTTGCCGATGATGACAAACTTATCTTTGTTATCCATGTTGTTCACCACGGTTTCGCTCGTCATCGACCGCCACCTCCTTCTCCTGTCAGCTTGATCCGCGGATCGTATGCCGCAAGCAGCACGTCGCCGAGGATCAGCGAAATGATCGACAGCGTCGTATAGAATACCGTACAGGCAACAATGACGCCGTTATCACTCTGGTTGATCGCCGTGATCAGCAATCTGCCGACGCCCGGAACGCCGTATACCTGCTCCGTGACCAGCGCGCCGGTCAGACAGCCGAGGATATTCGCCGGAATGCCGTGGACGATCGGAATGACCGCGTTGCGCGAAATATGGATGTTGTAGATTTCGCGTTCGGAAAGGCCCTCCGCGCGGGCGAACTTGACGTAGTCGGAATTCATCTGGTCGATCATGTAACGACGCGTCCACTTCATCAGGCTGCCGATCCACGGCAGCGCAAGAGAGATCGTCGGCATGATATAGGCCAGCACACGAACCTCGGCGTTGGCGAACTTATACGGCAGGCCGAACACGGTCGTCGCTATCGCGGCAAACATAAAGATGTACGCCAGCGACGGGACCGCCATGATGAAGATGATGTAGGCATTGCCGAGCTTGTCGCCGATGCCGTCCTTGTGCCGCGCCATCCAGATGCCGAGCGGGATGCCGAGCATATACTGGAGAACCGTCGCTAAAAGGCCGATGACAAACGATGTTTCCAGAATCGAAAGACCGTCGCGCATGTAGCCCGCCACCGTATATTTATCGGGGTAATTCTGCTTATCGACCTCACTGACCGTGCCGGTGTTGTAGGTCAACGTATGGAAATCGACCGCCGTATCGATATACTCGTCCGTGCCGATCTTGCTCGGATACTGCGTCCGGACGGTCTTGAGGTTGCCCGTCGGATTGTTCATGACCTCGGTGATCTCCTGTCCGCGATAGGTCGTGTAGGAAGTGCCGAGATTCATGTGGATCCAGTTCTGATGGATGAACGGGAAGCGTCCGTCGAAGTACAGCAGATATTTATGCGTCGTACCGGAGCCGACGACCGCGAACAAGCCGGAATACGGATCCTTTTCGATCCGGATATACCGATCGGTCAGCTCGGGATCCTGCACGTCGTTCACAGTCTCGACCGTGAAGAAGCCCTTCAAATAATCGACGAGCCGCAAAAAGACGCTGCGCTCGCGCTCGGCGATCAGGTACGGGTCGCCGCCGGGCTTCGCCTTGCCGGATTTATAGGTCAGCGGCTCCAGATACTTGATCTTGTAGCCCTTGGCGGCGTACTCCTTGGCAAACTCCATGACGGATGCGTTCGACTGGAACGTTGCGGGATCACGAAGCGCGTTCCTGTCGGCGATATAATCCGGGTTGGAGGTATACGCCTCGCCGTACAGCGCCGTATATTTGTTGGCAAGGAACGACGTGTAGTTCGCAAAGTCCAGATAGCCGTACTTCTGGAACTGCGTGTACTCATACATCGTGCGCTCGTTTCCGTTTCTCTTATTCCAAACATCGTCGTTCTGGAAAATAACGTTCCGGTTAATGGCGGTATAGATCAAAAACATGACCACCATCACAACGACGAGCAGTGAGAAAATCGAGAACAGAATTCTCTTGAGCATGTATTTTTTCATATTCCCACCGATCAGACGGGCAAGCCCGTCCTTCCTCTCGTAATTTTCGATGCAAAGGAACTTCTCTGCCGCATGCTGCGGCCCCGTTCCCTTTGATGCGGTAGCGAACTTCCTTTGCGGGATCCGCAAATGCAAATCCCCTATCATTCAAGAAACGCATAGGAGGAGAAGCTCCTCCTATGCGCCAAGTGACTCTTTAAGTGTCCGTCGGAATTAGAACAGGCCCAGAACCTTCAGCATGTAACCGCCGTCGGTCAGCAGCGTGTCGAGGTAGGTGGACGGATCGCCGTAGTCGGGACCCCAGCCGGAGCCGTAGAAGAAGTCGAAGTTGCCCGCTTCGCCGTTCGCAGCGCGGTAACCTGCCGCATAGTAGTCTTCACGGGCCGTGGCTTCCACAAGGTTGATCACAACGTTATCGGAACCGAGCGTATCCTCGATCACCTTCTTCGTTGCGTTGGCCTGCGAGGTGATAACATCATTCGCCGAGTAGTACACAACGTCGATGTTGATCGGCCAGGAGACGGAATCACCGAGCTCTGCCTTAGCAGCTTCGAGAGCGGCCTTGGCTTCTTCCGGATGGAACCAGCCGTCTACCATGTCGTCTACGATGATCGGGCTGCCGAGCTGCTCGAGGTAGTACTGCACCATCGCGCCGTACATCGTGCCCGCCGGGAAGGTGTGACCGTTCTCGTCGGTGTAATCAGCGTCGAGCTGTACGAACTGCGGATGCGTATACATGTTGCGCAGCGAGGTGAGCTTCAGATCTTCGCCGGTGGAAACCGCATTGTAGGTGCCCTTGTCGAATGCGAACAGGAGCGCTCTGCGGAAGTTGACGTTCATCAGTGCGGTATGCGTGTCGATCTTCTGCTGCTCGGAAGCCGTGGAAGCCACAAGACCGGACTCAAGCGCATAGGTGCCGCGGTTGAGGTTCAGACCGCCGAAGTACGTCGTGGACTCGGTATCGGTCACGTAGGAGTACTTATCGAAGTTGCCGTCTTCCTTTGCCTTGGCCAGCGTGCCGTTCGCTTCGCGGAGAGCGATCGCGGAGTAGACGCCGGATACGCAGTCATTGTAGAGAGCATCGGGGTTCTCGCCTGCATCGGCAACCCACTTGATGGAGTTGATCTTAACTTCCTCGGGCTTGTAGTAGCCTTCGTTCTTCACGACGAGGATCTCGGAATCCTTCTGCAGCTTCTGGAGGAGGAACGGTCCGCAGTAAACCTGGGAAGCAACGTCCTCGGACTTGCCGAAGGTGTACGCATTGGTGTCGGCAACTGCCGCAGCATATTCCTGAACGCCGAAGACGCCGCCGCGGGACTCATAGAAGCTCTTGCAAATCGGCAGGAAGCAGGAGTAGGTGAGCATGGTCAGGAAGTAGGAGGTGGGCTGCTCAAGGGTGACCGTCAGGGTATACTTATCGGTCGCCTTATAGCCGACGTTGTCCCAGCTGCCGCCCTTGGCATAGTAGTCGGTACCGCCGACGACGATGCCGTCGATCAGCCACTCAAGGCCTTCCTGCGCGTCCAGCATGTGACGGAGACCCGCTTCGAAGTCCTCAGCGGTGACTTCCGCATACTGCTGACCCTCGGAGGTGTACCAATACACGCCCGGACGGATGTGGAAGGTGTAGGTGAGACCGTCTTCGGAGATGTCCCAGGACTCTGCAAGAGCGGGCTTCATCTGGCCGAGGTTGTTGTACTCTACGAGACCGTCAACGGTGTTGACCGTGATCTCGGTATCGGACTGCATCGAGGTGTTCAGCCAGTCGATGGTCGCCGGAGCGGTCGCGAAGGTGGTGGTGTAGTCCGTCTTGATGGAATGACCGTGCGCCGCAAGGATCGCCGCCGGATCATAGTCCGCTTCGCCGAGAACCGCCTTGTTCCAGGCATCCATCAGCTCTGCGCGCTCTTCCTTGGAGATGAACTCGTCGGAAATGACAAGGCCCTTCAGACGGTCGTCGTCGTTGCCCCACTGGACGTACGGGATCGTTCTCGGCGCAATGCGGGAGATCTGGTACGTACCGCCACGGGTGGTGGTCGGGATCATGACGGCCGCGTTCAGCAGCTGAGCCTCGGCCTGCGCCATCAGATTGAAGCGCTTGTTGAGGTCGCTCTGCTCGGCTTTGGCAGCAGCGTAGAAATTCTTGATTTCGCCGAGAGCGAGTTCATAGATTTCTTCGTCGTCGCCGCGCTCGTAAACGACTTCCGGCTCAGCGGTCGCAGCTGCGGGCGCATTGTCTGCCTTCGGGGCTTCGGTCGCCTGGGTCTGCGTTTCGATGACCGGGGACTCGGGCGTCGTGGCTGTGCACGCAACCGCACCGAATACCATCATCGCAGCAAGCAGCCATGCAATGATTTTCTTCATGTTTGTTTCCTCCTGTGTTTTTGATGTATTGATACGAATGTATAAATACCTTTCGTATTCTATATCGGCCGGATCGACCGGTATATGCTTTGCTTTTTCTTCCTGTTTGCGACCCGATATGGTTCCTTGGGAGAATATAGATTATATAATAACAAGTTTCCCTTTAATTGCAAGCCGTTTTGATGTTTTTTTGCTTTGAATTTACATCAATTATGTATAAAAATCCCTTTTTATACATCTTTTTATTCATTTTGCCGTTTTATCCGCTATGGGCGGACAAAAGAACGGTTTCGGATTGTTTGTCCGTTTCGCGTGCACAATTGTCCGGCAGAGCAATAACATTGCCTATTTTGTCCGGATCGGACACGGTTTTTTGCGTGTCGTGCGCCGCCGACAATTTTGCATACCGCCCGCATACAGCAAGCGTATTCGACGGCATCCGCCGCCTGTTTTTCAATAAGTTAATGAAGATTTTGCATTTTGGACGCACAATTTTCGCATAGGTCTGTTATAATGAGGGCAGGAAGTATGGAGAACGGGTTGAAACAGCAGCATCGGGGATGGGTGATCCTTGCCGGCATCGGCACGGTCGTGCTGCTGTCGGCGCTTGCGATCCTCCTGTTTTACCGCTGCCGCAAGCCGGACGTGCTCGATCTGCGCGGTTATGTCGATCTGGGCCGCAGTCCGAGCGGCGAACCGACTGCGCGGCTCGATACCGAAGCGATTCTGCACGATCTGCATCTGCCCTCGTCCGAAAGCGACCCGCATGCGTTTGAGCGTCTCCCGGAGGTGCGGGCGATTGCCGAAATCGAGCTTGCCCTTGCGGCTGCCGACGAAGAAGACACTATGCGCGTTTCGGTTTCGGCCGATACCGAAACACTTGAACACGCGGGCATCGTGCTTGCGCCGCTTTCGTGGGAGCAGCAACTGAAGGGCGTTCTGTCCGAAAGCGTCTCCCCGACGCCTTCGCCTGTGCCCGCCGCACCGACCCCGACGCCTGAGTCGTACAAAACAGGTTATCTGACCGCATTGGTGGACGCCGAGGGCAACGGCTATAACCTCCGCGCCGTCTGCGAACGCGTGCAAAAAGAGCGCGATGATGTCTGCAAGGGGCTTGCCGCGGGCAGTACAGACTATTCAGGCATTAAGGCCGATAAGATACAGGTTGCGTTTTCGGTCGGCAAAACCGCCGAGGTCTACCGTAACATCTACTCGGCAAGCTATAAGATCACGCTCGAAAGCGCCGTG
>JAEEGL017239163.1_pt1 | contig 11527 bp, 8 predicted proteins | sample 9134231 | NCBI WGS metagenome assembly JAEEGL01 (sample SAMN16246548, study PRJNA631951) | gut metagenome | biome: gut microbiome; feature: rumen; material: fiber-attached | host: Bos | place: Iran: Karaj | collected 2018-10 | reverse complement strand
CTGTAATATCCTGCATCACAGTTTACTTCATCAGCATTTGCATTTGCTACGTGTTTTCCACATGCTACATTATTTAAACATGCACTTTGACTTGTTTTATTGGCAATTGCTGTTCCATCTCTATAGTTTACTGGACATTGTGTTTGAGAACATGATCCAATAGGTGCATAATATCCGTTATCTGCTAAAGTACAGCTACTTGTCTGTCCATATTTAATTCTATGTTCTGAACTATAATATCCTGCTGAACATTTAATTTCTTGTGATTGAGCAATTTTTACATAGTTTCCACATGGAACTTTCTTTTCACATCCAGTTATATCTCCTGCTGGTTCTCCATCACGATATCCTTCTGGACATTGGTTACAAGCATCACCACTTGCGTTTGTATAATATCCTTTTCCACATTTTGTATATATAGCATAAAGAGTTCTATCAGTTTCTTCTTGAACAATATATTCAGAAAGACCTGTTGTTGCACTGGAAGAAGTATTCCATCCAACCATCTTATACTGTGCTTTTCTTGTTATTTGTGATAAATCTGCTTTTTCTGTTTCTCTTTTTACTTCAGTTTTCTTTGCTGGCTCTGTATCTCCACCATTTTTATCATAAGTGATTAAACAATACATTGAACTAACTTGGCTTGAGTTTCCTGCATAATCAAATGCTCTTAAATACCATCTACCTTTTGTTGTTATTGTTTTTGTATCACTCCAAATAGGTGTTGGTGAAAATGTTGTTCCACCAGTATAATTATTTGTCTGTGTATATGCTACTTTTACTAATCCACTAAATGGATCATTACAATTTAATGTTGCATGACCTGTTATAGTACATACTGGATTTGATGCATCTCTTTTAAAGAAAGTTTCACATCTTATAAAGTTTTTAGCATTATCTTCTACATATCCAATATATTTAATACCTCTTGTATCTTGTATATGGTTTTGATTTAATACGTCATTAGTTCTATTAAGTGCTCCTGTTTCAATTGTTATATTTTTTACTTTTACTCCACTAACTGCTTCAGGTGAAGTACCTATTAAATCATCATATCTTACAAAAGTTATTGCAACATCTCCTGTATACCATTCATCATTATTTTTATGTGGTCCAGAAGAAGTAATTGAACATGTAGGCTTTGTATTATCTATTCTTATTATAATTGGATTTGTTTCTTCACTTGTAATTACATTTACATCTATACTTCTAAATTTAATTTCCTGATTCATTTCTTCAGCAAATTCTATATTTGTACAATCATCTCCATTACAAAAGTCGTGCCATATTCCATCTTTGTTCCATTGATATTTATGTACTATATTTTTTAGATTTGCTGTACTTATATCTACATTTTCACCAGCATATGCTTTACCAGCAGTCATAGTTACATGTATTTTTTGAGTCCATTCTTCTGATGCATATTCTCCTGTTTCTTTTTTTGTATTACCAGCTAAATCTATTGCTACTATATTTTCTTTATTAATTGTTAATGTAGGTTTCTTATATTCATATATTGTTACGTGTCCTTCTACAATTTGACTTTGATATCTATATGTTAATGGATATTTATCTAACTTATTTGTATCTACTGCATCTACATTATCTGGATAAATAGTTGGGACATCATCAAATCCTGTTCCATCTACTACACCAATTACTTCTCCTTTAGAGTTTTTCTTTACGTATGATGCTTTTATTCCAAGCATTTCTTTTAATGCTGATTTTGGTGTTCCTTTATAAACATATAATTCAGGTGGTTTAGCTATGCTATACTCTATAGTTGTTGAATTTGTCCATGCTGAATCACAGTACTTATCATTTAAATTACTAAAGTCGTCTTCAGGACATACCAAACATGTATGATATGTATAGTCATCTTTCCCATTTTTTATAATTATTACATAACTTGTATTACTACAACTATTACCATGATAATCTTTAATATCATCTATATAATGTTGAGCTACTAAAGTATTAAGTGGTACTACTTGAGCTCCTAATACTTCACTTGGTCTATATTTTCTATTATCATTAAAGAATTCTTTTCCTGATTCAGTTAAAGTTCTAACTGTTTCAGTATAATAGTCTTCCCTAAATCCTTTCATACTACCTGAAAATGTTACAACAGCTAGTACTACTAATATTCCCAATATTATTATTGCTCCTAATATTTCTGTAAGTGTAAATCCTTTTTTATTCATATAGCACCTCTTTGTAGTTTGCTACTATATATTAATTATACTTGTTTTTTAGATGTTTTACAATAATAAAAAAATGACTTTAGTATAATACTAAAATCATTTTTATAAATATATTTTAAGAACTAAATAGAAATTCACTATGCCTACTATCAACTTTTGTTACAACTTTAGTTCCTGGTAAGAATCAACCTTGTCCACCACTAACATAATACAATATTCTACAAATATTATTATTATTCATATTATTATTTGTATTTTCTGTACATGAAGATACATCATACCAAGGTCCATATTCTGACCAAGATGCACATCCACAATTTATAATATCTTGATGCCAAGTTTCACAATCACAATTAGGATGTCTACATTTTCTTGGACATTCATCACATCCATATTTACATGTATTGCTTCCTGAAGCGCAATTAGACCAATTGCAGGACCAGCTACAACCCATATTTCCTTCACACCCTGATTCAGTACCGAACCATGAACATTTAGGGCATCCTTCTCCAGTACAGTTTACTGCTGTTCCAGAGCATGATCCACCACTTCCGCATCCTGGTACACATGTGTTAGATCCTGTATGGCAATCACTACAATTACAATCTTGTGAACCACAAGCCCAATCTTCACACTCATTCCATGTTTCACAACCATCAGCTGCTTGTGAACACCTATTTCCATAGTTACATGTTCTATCTGATCTTTGAATTTGTTGTAATACATTTTCTGAGCAATTACCAGTATTTCCGGCGTTGTCATAAACGGTATAAGTATATAATCCTGTTTTTAAACTACTTCCACCAATTTGGCTTCTACCACTATCACATCCTGATGGACCAGAACCATCACTACATGTAACACTTAATGTTACTCCTTCTATAGTCCAGTTATTTGAACTAGCAATTGAACAAGTTGGATTAGTTGAGTCTTTCTTATATGATACTGAACAACTTGATGTGTTTCCTGCATTATCTTTTATATATCCTGTGTATGTTATTCCAGCTGTATTACTAGAATTGTTTATTGTTTGATTTCCTGTATAACTTCCTATTCCATATGTTCTTACATCACTTGTTGCATCATAGCTTTGACTAAAAGATGTTTTAACTGAACCTGAAACATACCATTCATTATCACCCATTGTTCCTTCTGTTTTTAATTCACACACTGGATCTGTAACATCTCTTTTAAATGATTCTGTACACATTATAAAATTCTCTGCTAGATCTTCTACGTATCCTACATATGTTACTCCTTTTGTATCAGTTATATTTACAGCACTTAATACATCAGTTTCTCTATTAAGTGTTCCTGTATTAATTGTAATATTTTTTATTCTTAATCCACTTACTGATTCAGGTGAAGTTCCTACTATATCATCATATTTTGTAAAGTTTATATTTACATCTGATGTATACCAATCAGGATTATCTTTATGTTGTCCACTTGATATTATTGAACAAGTAGGCTTTGTATTATCTATTTTTATTGTTATTGGTGTTGTTTCTTCACTTGTTATTCCATTTATATCAACACTTCTAAAAGAAATGTTTTCATTCATCTCTGTTGTTACTTCAACATTTGAACAATCATCACCTGCGCAAAAGTCTTGCCATATTCCATCTTTATTCCATTGATATTTATGAACTATATTTGATAAGTCGCCTATAGATACACCTTCTCCTGCATTTGGCACTCCTCTTGTTAATGTTACATAAATTTTTTGTGCCCACTGTCCTGATTCATAAGTTGTTTTTTGTATCTCAGTATTTCCTGCTAAATCTTTGGCTACTACATTTTCTTTTGTAATTGTTGCAGGAGGACTATTATATTCATATATTGTTACATGTCCTGTTACTTTTTGATCTAAATATGTATATGTAAGTTCATATTTTCCTAATGTATCTGGATCTACTGCATCTACATTATCTGGATAAATAGTTGGGGATTCATCGAATCCAGCACCATCTACTACACCAATTACTTCTCCCTTAGAATTCTTTTTTACATATGATGCTTTTATTCCTAATTCTTCTTTTAATACTGATCTTGGTATTCCTTTATATCTAAAAAGTTCTGGAGGTCTAGCTATGCTATACTCAACTGTTGTGGAATTAGTCCATGCTGAATCACAATACTTATCATTTAGATTATTAAAGTCATCTTCTGGACATACTAAACAAGTATGATATGTATAATCATCTTTTCCGTTTTTAATTACTATTACATAACTAGAATAACTACAACTGTTACCTTTATAGTCTTTAATATCATCTATATAATGTTGGGCAACTAAAGTATTAAGGGGTACTATCTGGGCTCCTAATACTTCACTTGGCCTATACTTTCTATTATCATTAAAGAATTCTTTTCCTGATTCAGTTACTGTTCTAACTGTTTCAGTATAATAATCTTCTCTAAAACCTTTCATACTTCCTGTAAAAACTGTTATAGATATTACTGCTAATATTCCAAGAATTATTATCACTCCTAGTATTTCTGTTAAAGTAAATCCTTTTTTATTCATATAACACCTCTTAAGAGTTTCCTACTATACTTTTAATTATAAAGTCATTTTGGCTGTATTACAATAAAAAAGATGATATATTTAATCATCTTTTTTTCTCTTTAAACTAGTTAAAAAATCATAATGTTGTTTTGCAGTCATAGCATCTCCAAGTCCTGGAACACTTCTTGCTGCATTATACATATCTTGTCTTGCTCTTCTTCTAATTGCTCTATTAACATCATCCATCATTTCATCATGAAGTGTATATTCTTGTTCAACTTCATGTACTGGCATATTTCCATTTACATCAGCTTCTGTTTGCATAACCATAGTGAATAAATCTGTATATTCTTTATTTAAATCTGATGTAGCAAACTTAGCTTCAAAATCTTGAATATCTTTACAATCTTTTGCAAACTCTTCAACTTTCTTAAAAAAATCATCAATAGTTTTTAATGTTCCTGGATCTTGAACATTATAACTTGCAAATATTGCATTTTTTCTACTATCAATGCAACATGTTTTAATATCCATAAAAACCTCCTATTGTTTCTTTGCTGTTGCAAAGAATAATGCAGTTGTTGAAAACCACTTAGTATCAAAACTATTTGAAGAATTAGATCTTATTGTTGCACATATAGGATTTGTTCCACCTAAATCTCCAAACATATAACCATATTCTTTCTTATCTTCACCTTTATCGCCAACAATTAAAACATAATCATTTTCATATAACTTTTTAGATTCAAAAGTTTTAACATTTAATCCTTGAGCATTTAAAGATGCAATAATTGATTCTTTATTCTCCATAACATAACTATAACTTAAAGGAGATTCTTCTTTAAACATAACTACAAAATCATCATTTTGTATATAATCAGTACCATTATAAATATTATAAATAAATCCTTCAGGTACAGTTAATGTATATCCTAGAAATTCTATAGAATTACCTTCAGTTGCAAGTGCTGCACTTTGATTATTAGTTTGAAGATTTTGATTGTTATTACCAACAACTTTCCATGTTACAAATCCACATACTAGTAATATTATTACGAATGCTATAGCTTTTCTTCTTAATTTTATACTATCTTTATCTTTTACTTTTTTAGTATCAACAGTTATTGTGTTTTGATTATTGGCAACAACTGCTAATGGTTGAGGAAATTCAGTAGGCTTTTCTTCTTCAACTTGTTGTGTATTAGTATTATTTACTTGAATATCTTGCTGAACAACCTGTTGTTCTACTTGTTGTTCTATTTGTTGTGTAACAGTTTGAGTTGCCACATTTTGTTGTACTAAAGGTGTTTCTGTATAATTTTGTTGAACAGTTTGTTGCTCTTTTACTATTTGTTGATTATCCACTACTGGTTCTTTTACTTCAGTTTGTTCATCTAATGTTTCAACTATAATACTATTTTGTAAATCTTGTACTACAACTTGTTCCTGTTTTGTTTCAGCAGGTACTTGATTTAAAGATATATCAGGAAGAACTATTTTTTTAACTTCTTCTGATGAAGTTTCTTGCTTAGTTTCAACAATAGGTTCATTTACAGCTTGTTGCTTTTCCATTATTGGAATATTTAATAATGTAATAAATTCATTTTCATCTTCTTGTTCTTCAACTTGCTCATTTCTTACTTGTTGCTGATTTTGCTCACTAGCTTGTTCTTTTTTTGTTTCTTGTACTTGTTCTTGTTGTACATCAATTCTATATTCCACTACATCCTGCTTTAAATACTCGTCAGAAATAATACCAAATGCTTCTTCTACAGGTAAATGGCAACCAGTACAAAATCTTGATCCTGACACATATTCTTCACCACAATAAGAACATTTCATACGTATTACTCCTTTCTAGTATCCTACCATATATCATTTTATCATAAACATGTATTAAAAAAAAGTAGATTAACTACTTTTTCATAAAATTATTTAATAGCAATATTCCACAAATACTTCCAATGGTATCGATTATAACATCTAAAACATTTCCACTTCTTCCTGCAACAAATAATTGATGTATTTCATCACTACAAGAATAAAGAAAACATATTAATACGGCAATATTTATATTACCAACACCATAAGACTTAAGAGTAATAAACACTAATAAACCTAAAATAAGAAATTCAGTAAAATGTCCCAATTTTCTTACAGGAACATCTAATTTATCTACTATTTTATTTAACTCCTCTTCACTAGCATTTTTATCAAACAATCTATAAATACTTACTATTGTTCTTCTTGTAAAAGATTTACTACTGCCAGTTGAAGCATCAGCAGATTGATTAGAAAACATAAAAATTAAAGTCATCCATAATACTGATAATACAGTAAAAACTATTCTTTTTATCAAAATCTTATCCAAAATCTACCTCACATAATCATCAAAAGAACTACTTCTTTTAGATTCAAATGTCATAATCTCTCCACTATAAGGATTCTTAATAGCAAGTAAAGATGCATGAAGCATCATTCTTTTTATATTCTTATTTTTGTAACCATATTTGGAATCTCCTACTATTGGATGTCCTATTTCTTTTAATTGAACTCTTATTTGATTTCTTCTTCCAGTTTTAATATTTATTTCAAGTAACGAATACATTTCATTAAATTTTATTCTTTTATACATAGTAACAGCAAGTTTTCCTTCTTTACTAGAATATGTAACTAAATTACTATTTTCTTGTAAATAAGATTTTATTGTTTCTTCTTCTTTTGTTTTTCCATATACAACTGCATAATAAATTCTAGTTGTATTATCATTCCAATTCTTTTGTAATCTTTCTTTTAAATCTTCGCTTTTAGAAAATAATAGTACTCCAGATGTATCTTTATCTAATCTATGAACAACATATAAACGTGCACTGCTACTTTTCTTTTTTAAATATTTAAGAATTACATTATAAAGAGTATTCTCATTATCTTTATCTTCTTCAGTAGCAATTGTAAGCATACCACTTGGTTTATCTACCACTATAACATCTTCATCTTCATAAATTATTTTTATTTTTCCAATAAAGCTATCTATGTTTCTTGCTCCAATAACAATTTCATCATTTGGTTTAAGTAAATAATTATATTGAGTTTCTACTCTACCATTAACCGAAATCATTTCTCTTGATAGAAGTGATTTAATATTATTCTTACTACCACTAACATTTTTCTTTAAAAAAGATAATAACTCTTCTTCTTCATTTACAATAATACTTTTCATTTAATCACCTCACTAAGACAAAATAACAAATGAACACAATTCATTTGCTACTTTATAAAACATACAAAACAATTGATAAAAAGTGAAGAACTGATGCAGCTAAAACAAACAAGTGAAAAACTGAATGAAAATATTTCACTTTCTTACCAAAAGCATAAATAATTGCACCTACTGTATAAACAACTCCACCTGCTATTAAAAGAAGTATTCCACTCCAATCAACAACTTCTTTAAGTGGATTATATGCAAAAACAATTACCCAACCTAATACTAGATAACTTATAAAGGAAATTATTTTATATTTTTTTAAATTAATTGAATTAAGTACAATTCCTAATATTGCTATAGACCATACTATAGCAAATAAAATATAACCAAGTGGCTTTTCTAATGCTACTAAAGTAAATGGTGTATAAGTACCTGCAATAAGCAAGAATATACTACAATGATCTATTATTCTGAATACTCTTTTAGCATTATTAACTGCTAAAGAATGATAAAGTGTAGACATCATATATAACATAATAAGTGTTACACCATAAATAACTGCACTAACTACTGCTACAGCATTTCCATGTTTAGCACCAACTACTACAGCAATTATAAGAGCAGCAATTGAAAGTAATGCTCCTACACCATGAGTTACTGCACTCATTATTTCTTCACCTAAAGAATATTTAGGTACTTCTATTTTTTCTTTTAATGACATATTATTCACCTCTATTGAAATTAAATGAAGAATTATCTAACTGAATAAAATCATTATATACTATTATATTATCTCCTGTCATAAAATAAAATACTATTGTATTAGGATAAGCTAAAATATTGTTTTTTTCATTAATATAATCATATTTACTATAAACACTTACTTTAAAATCAGAAGTATATTTTAAATAATATCCATTATTAAATTCAAAAACTATAGAATTAGCCATTATTCCATGAGGAAGTGATAATAAATCATTATCTTTTAAAACAGTTACATATTGTTTAAAACTTTCACCATCTATATCTTTATTTATCTTAACTTTTAAATCTATATTATTAAAATTAGGAATCTTTCTAATAGAATTAATATAATCTGTTAACTCCATATATTTATTAGCACTTTTAACATGTTCTTCATTTAATTCCCCATAAATATAATATGAAATATATTTATCTCCATCCATTTCTACAGTAGGTTTCTCTAATCCAAAACCATTTATTATTTCTATACTAGAAACAGGTCCTATAGTTTCAAACATTCCTGAAATAGATTTTCCATAATTATTAGCAGAAATATAAGAAATATAATTATCGTAATAATCATTAGAATGAGATTTTTCAAGAGATTCTATTAATTTAACATCATCTTTAACAGTTACTTTTTTAACATAAAAAGTAATTCCATTACTATCTTCAACTTTATATATATCATCTATTATTTCATTATTTTCACATTTAAAATCAAATTCATATGTATCTTTTTCACTATTTTGTACAACACAAAAACTAGTAGTATGTTCAATTACATTGAAATCTTCACCATATCTACTATTTAAGTATTCATTAATTTCTTTCTTCTCCTTATTTGTTGGAGGAATCATTATCTTTATATTGTCAGTATTTCCTTTGTCAGCTTCAAAATACAAAAAAGCACCAACAGATAATAAAACGAATCCCAATACAACAAAAATAATTGACACCCTTTTATTCATATGAACATCCTCTTAATATTATTATAATAATAGAAAAAAAGAAAGTAAAAAGTATTTACAAAAAAAGTGTCTAATATGACACTTTAAAATGTAAACATAGATTTATCTAATTGTATAAAATCATAATATGTTATTCCATTATTAATTGATACTGAAATACTATTTCCTAAAATAATTGTTTTTTCATATATTTGTACACTTGTAAGATCTAATATCTTTTCATCATATCTATATATTGTAAGTTCTCCATCAACATCACAATCAATATATCTTTTATCATTAAATTCAATTAATAATCTTACTTTAAAAGGTAGTGTATTAAATACTATTAAATTATTTTCATATATGTTTCTTATTACATCTTGAACATTATTAGCATTTAAAGAATAGTTATATTTAACATATAAAGTTATTGTATCTCCTAATCCTAAAGTCTTAAATCTATTTAAATAATCACTTAAAGGAGAAAGTATATCTTCACTATTAAACAATTCTTTACCAAGTTTATCATAGAAATAATAACCAGTATATTTTTTATTTTCTTTACGATAAGTTGGACGTTCTATTCCTAATCCTTCAATTACTTTTAATTCTGAATATTCTCCCAATGCATAAAATTTTTCACTTAAACTATTTGCTAATTCTTTAGCTTTATAAAAGATTGGATAAGAATCATATATACCAGTAGATTGAAAACTACTAATTGTATCTCTAACAGCAACATTTGCTGTTACTTTTTTTACATAAAATACTATATTATTTATATCTTGTACTTTATATAAGTCATTAATAATATCCATTCTATTACAGTTCATTAATACAGTGTAACTGCCATCACTATCTTGATTAATACAAAAACGGCTTGTATGCTCTAATACTTCAAAAGTAGTACCATATTTATTAGTTAAATAAGTACCAATCTCAGCTTTTTCTTCTTCTGTTGTTTGTGTAAAAAGTCTTAAATCTACATCTTGAGGAGGATCAACACTAGTTGGTGCTACTTTATTATTTGTTGGATTTATTGCAGTATGTAAAGAAGCAAACATTTCATATGTTCCATATCCACACATAAAAAGACCAGTAATTATAAATAATACTGCTAAAATATTGTTAAATGTGAATACCTTCTTCATATTACAATACTCCTATTCTACTTAAGAGTATCATAAAAAAAGAAAATGTTCAACAGAACATTCTCTTATTTTTGTTTCATTGTTGGGAATAAGATAACTTCTCTAATACTTTCAAGCTCTGCAAATAGCATTACTAATCTATCTATTCCATATCCAATTCCACCAGCAGGTGGCATTCCATATTCAAGAGCTTCAATAAAGTCCATGTCTATATCATTAGCTTCATCGTTACCTTTATCTCTTTCTTTTAGTTGTTCTTCAAATCTATCTAATTGATCAATTGGATCATTAAGCTCTGTATAAGCATTAGCAAATTCTTTTCCACCAATAAATAATTCAAATCTATCAACAAATCTTGGATCATCAGGATTCTTTTTAGTTAATGGACTAATTTCAACAGGATGACCATATAAGAAAGTTGGTTGAATTAATGTTTCTTCTACATATTTTTCAAAGAATAAATTAATAATATGTCCAACATTCTTTTGATGCTCTTCTACATGTATATCATGTTCATCAGCAAGTTTTAATGCTTCTTCAACAGTCATTTTCTTTTTAAAGTCAATTCCTGTTTTTTCTTTAATAGCATCAACCATACTTACTCTTTTCCATGGTCCTTCAAGATTAATCTCATTACCACACCAATTGTAAGTCATTTTACCTACTACATCACGTGCAATTGTTGTATACATAGCTTCAGTTAAATCCATCATACCTTCAAGATCACTATATGCAAGATATGCTTCCATAAGAGT
>JAEEGL015090275.1_pt1 | contig 11527 bp, 11 predicted proteins | sample 9134231 | NCBI WGS metagenome assembly JAEEGL01 (sample SAMN16246548, study PRJNA631951) | gut metagenome | biome: gut microbiome; feature: rumen; material: fiber-attached | host: Bos | place: Iran: Karaj | collected 2018-10 | reverse complement strand
AGTAGAATTCTACAAGGATTGGTACACAAAATCATTATTTATTAATTCCAAGAAAGACGTTAAAGATCAGAAAATAAAGTTAATGTTACCAATACAAGTAAAAGATGTTGTAAATGAATATATTTTTGAGTTCTCAGTTAATTACGTGTTTAATTATCCAGAACTAGTTAATCACGAATAAGCAGAAATTTTAAAAAATAATTATTGTAATTAATCAAGTCATAATAATTCGCTACGCTCTGCATGGGCAACATCCGCATTGAGCGCGTCACGGGCGGGGCGGCATCTTTTGCGGCCTTGTACGACATGAAGCAAATATGACAGACGGGACGCGGGAACAATGCCCGGTCGCAGAGAACGGGCAGCGAAGGACTAAACCGCCTATGTCCGAGCCAGAAATGTGGAAAAATTGACGGAAGTGGTTGATTTTAACGAAAAGAATGGCATATGCTTGCATATGTCATTTTTTTTGTGTAATTTTGTGGCCGATTTTGCGTGTACGTACGAAAGGGCGCGCATGCACACACATAAGAGACATGAAGATAGCACTTATCGGATACGTAAAGATGGGGCATATGATAGAGGAAGTTGCCCTGAGTAGAGGTCACGAGATCGTGGCACGTATTGACGTAGGAGACGCGTTTGAGTTGAACGGTGCTGACGTAGCGATTGAGTTCACTACGCCGCTGACTGCCAAGGAGAATATTTTACGCGCGTGGGCGCAAGGCGTACCCGTCGTATGCGGAAGTACAGGATGGGACGCTGCTTCGTTGATGGAGGAAGACAAGCGAATTCACGAACATCCTATGCTGATTTGGAAAAGTAATTTCTCGGTAGGCGTGAATATTTTCTTTGACCTCAACAAAGAATTAGCCTCAGCAATGAAGGATCAACCGCAGTACACACCCTCTATCACCGAGACGCATCATATACACAAACTCGACAAACCGTCGGGCACAGCGAAGACGCTGGCCAATGATATAATGAGCGCGGTTACACCGCTCAATGGTGACGCTACGCTTAATGATGTACCGATCGAATCCATTCGTGAAGGCGAAGTACCGGGTACGCATGAGGTGAAATGGGATAGCGAGGAAGATACGATTATCATTACGCATGTAGCCAAGGGTCGTCGCGGTTTTGCACTTGGCGCCGTACTTGCTGCTGAATCGTTAAAACAATAAAAAATCAAAATCACGGGATAATATATATAATATATTATAGGTATGGGTGGGATACGATATTCCCTCGATGTACCTTCGACATTGGTAGGACATGAAGAGTTTGCAAGATAGGATAAAAGATGTACCGCGCGGAGGATGGATCCGTGCAGGGATTTGGAGCGCATTGTATATCGCGTTCGTAATTTGGGTAGCATGGGGTGACTGGAAGAGTCTGGGATGGCTTGTGTTGTTGCCGTTGGTGGTAGATATGTTCACGACGAAATATATCAACTATAGTTGGTGGCGCAAATACAAGGACACGAACCCGGCGCTGTACACCGTTTGTTCCTGGGTAGACGCAATCCTCTTTGCCTTAGTAGCGGTGTATTTCATCAATCTGTATATTTTCCAGAACTATCAGATCCCTTCGTCTTCGCTGGAGAAGACCTTGCGGGTAGGTGATTTCTTGTACGTCAGCAAGATGGCCTACGGTGCGCGTGTTCCGCAGACACCGTTATCGATGCCGCTAGTGCAACATACGATGCCGGCATGGTTGGGAGGCGGAAAGAGTTACTTGGACCAACCGCATTGGAATTACAAGCGTTTGGCGGGTTGGACGAGTCCGCAGAAAGGCGACATCGTGGTTTTCAATTTTCCGGCAGGTGATACCGTTTGTCTGAACATGCAGAACCCCGACTACTACACACTCAAGTATTATTACGGTGAGCAGGTAGTCAAGGCGCGTAAGGATGTATTCGGTGATATCGTGGTGCGCCCCGTAGATCGGCGAGAGAATTACGTAAAACGATGTGTAGGTACACCGGGAGACCATTTACAGATTATCGATAATGTCATCTTTGTGAACGGTGAGCAAGAACCGGCACGCGAAGGTGTACAACTTAATTACCTGGTGCAGACAGATGGACATATGTTCGGAGCCAAATACTTGGATAAATTAGGTATCAGTGTTGCCGATCGGATGCAGATCGATGCTACTACTTGGCATTTCCCGTTGACGATAGCGATGAAGGAAGAGTTGGGGCAGAATCCGCACGTGTTAGCGATGATCGTGGAACCCGAGGAACGCGGTGGGGCGGTATACCCGTTAGGCCACAACGATTGGACGAGGGATAACTACGGTCCGATCTACATCCCGAAAAAGGGTGACAAGATCATGATCACCGAAGAGAACTATTGGGTCTATAAGCGCATTGCGGACGCGTATGAGTTCAAGCCGATTCGTGTAGGCGAAGAGTATGAGTTCGAGATGGACTACTACTGGATGATGGGAGATAATCGGCATAACAGTGCAGATAGCCGTTACTGGGGTTTTGTACCGGAAGATCATATCGTCGGACGACCGGTATTCATCTGGTTGAGTATCGATAAAGACAAACACGGAATCCGTTGGAACAGGTTGGGTAACAAAGCAACAGGAAGATGATTTTGCCTACCGCATATTTACCTCCTCTATCGTATATCGAGGCACTGGTGCGTGAACCTGCCACGATTGAGCAGATGGAGAGTTTTGAGAAACAGACTTTTCGGAACCGGTGCCTGATTCGCGATGCGAAAGGAGAATTGGTGCGGTTAACGGTACCGGTGGGCAAAGTGGAACATAAGCAGTTGACGCGAGACATACAGATCAGTTATCAGACCAAATGGCAACACCAACACTGGATTACACTCGTCAGCGCCTACCAACACACACCGTACTTCATGTACTTCGCGGACTACTTAAAGCCGTTCTATGAGAAAGAGTACAAATGGTTGTTGGACCTGAATGACGAGCTAAATGCTACGCTGGTAGCGCTGCTACGCAGGGAAAAGCCGTCAGTAATCAGCGGTCAGTTATCAGCTCGCACGGAGGACTGGAGCGGACAAATATGGACAGACAAACATCCGTGGCAAACGGAGTTGAGCGTGTTAGACACGCTATTTGATGAATGATGAAATGATGCAAATGATGAAATGATGAGAGAGATTGATTGGAGTAAACTGGGATTTCATTATACCGAACCCGAATATATCGTTCGGGCGGGGTATCATGATGGCGCGTGGGAGGAACCGTACGCCACAAAGGATAAGTACCTGCACTTGCATGTATCGGCCACTTGTCTGCAGTACGGACAAGAAGCTTTTGAAGGGTTGAAAGCATTCCGAGGTGTAGACGGGAAGATTCGTATCTTCCGTTGGCGGGAGAATGCGCGACGTATGGCGAAGAGTGCAGAAGGACTGTATATGCAGCCGGTACCGGAAGAGTTATTCGGACGCGCAATTCGGTTGGCGTTGGAGAAGAATATGGACTTATTACCACCCTACGGTACGGGTGCGACGCTGTATTTCCGACCCTTATTGATTGGAACCACCCCTCGTTTGGGTGTAGGTCCCGGTCGCGATTTTGAGTTCATCGTCATCCCTTCGCCAATAGGTCCGTACTATCCGGGTAAGTTTCATTGCACTACTTTTATCGTGAACCGGCATGTGGATCGTGCTGCTCCGTTCGGAACAGGACATTTCAAAGTAGGCGGTAACTACGCTTCGTCGTTCCGGGCTACCGAACCCGCACACGCACAAGGTATGGACTGCTTATTCCTGGACGCCAAGTATCATAAATATATCGATGAGTGTTCGGCAGCGAATTTCATTGGCATCAAGGGTAATGAATATCTGACTCCGCGGTCGAGTGCGATCTTGCCGAGTATCACGAATGACAGTCTGATGACTTTGGCTAAGGAGAAAGGGTTGAAAGTAACGCAGCGACATATACGCTTGGAGGAGTTGGCAGATATGAGTGAAGGAGCTGCGTGCGGTACAGCCTGCGTGATCAGTCCGATGGATAAGGTCATTGATCCGGAGAAAGGTGTTACCTACTCTTTCGGCAAAGAACCGGGACCGGTACTGACGGATTTGTACCATGCTTTACGCGACATCCAATTCGGGCGTGCAGAAGACAAACACGGATGGTGCACCATCATTGAAGATTGAATATTTTAAATTTTATAGTTTATGTTTAAGAATCAACCAAAAGGATTGTTCGCGTTGGCGCTGGCCAACACAGGCGAGCGTTTCGGCTACTACACGATGTTAGCCGTGTTTGCGCTATTCTTGCGCGCTAATTTCGGTTTGTCAGCAGGTGCAGCAGGTGCTATCTACTCCACCTTCCTGGCTTTCGTTTATTTCTTACCGCTGATCGGTGGTATCATCGCCGATAAGATCGGTTACGGTAAATGCGTAACGATCGGTATCATCATTATGTTCCTGGGTTACGTACTGTTGGCCATCCCGATGGGTGGTATTGAGTACGGTAGTACGGCGGTTGCCATGACGGGTATGATCGGTGCGTTGGTACTGATCAGCTTCGGTACAGGTCTTTTCAAGGGTAACCTGCAAGTAATGGTAGGTAATCTGTATGACGATCCTGCATACGCAGACCGCCGTGATGCGGCTTTCTCGCTGTTCTACATGGCGATTAACGTAGGTGCTATGTTCGCGCCGACAGCGGCTGTGAAGATCATGGCCTGGGCACACGAGTCGCTGGGCGTAAGTGTGAACGACAGTTACCACTTTGCCTTTGCGGTCGCTTGTGCATCGTTGGTACTGAGTATCGCTATCTATTACGCTTGCCGTCCTTGGTTCAAACACGTTGAGAACACAGCGAAGCAAGCGGCTGCAACCGGTCAGAAAGTAGAGGAATTAAGTCCGGAGCAGACCAAGAAACGTATTGTGGCTTTGTGTTTGGTATTTGCCGTAGTGATCTTCTTCTGGATGGCCTTCCACCAGAACGGTTTGACCTTGACCTATTTCGCCGATAAGTTTGTAACCCCGGTAGTAACGGGTACACAGACGATGCTATTCAATATATGGAACTTAGTACTAGTAGCGATTGGTGTATACGCATTGTTTGGTATCTTCGGTGAAGGCGAACGCAAAGCGAAGATGATCTGGAGTTGTGTAGGTATCATCGTGCTGGTGATCTTGGGATATCAATACCTGAATCATCCTGCAGAGTTGGGTATTTCTGCACCGATCTTCCAGCAGTTCAACCCCTTCTATGTAGTGGCATTGACGCCGGTTAGTATGGCTATCTTCGGTGCGTTGGCTGCTAAAGGTAAAGAACCGAGTGCTCCGCGTAAAATCGCGTATGGTATGTTAGTAGCCGCGGCCGCTTATGCCGTGATGGCCTTCTGCTCAGTAGGCCTGTTGACGCCGAACGCACAAGAGGCTGCTTTGGAGGCCGGTGAGAGTCCGCTGATGGTGAACTCGAACGTATTGATCTTGACATACCTCGTACTTACTTTCGGTGAGTTGTTGCTCAGCCCGATGGGTATTTCGTTCGTCAGCAAAGTAGCTCCTCCGCAGTACAAAGGTATGATGATGGGTGGTTGGTTCGTAGCAACCGCGCTGGGTAACTTCCTGGTAAGCGTAGGTGGTTTCCTTTGGGGCAACCTGCCGTTATGGCTCGTATGGAGTGTGTTCATCGGTGTTTGCCTCATCGCCGCTATCTTTATGTTCGCTATGATGAAGAAATTGGAGGATGCGACCAAATAAAGTACAAAGGGACAATGTACAATGTACAAATTCTATGGAAGAATTAATCAAATATTTTGAGTCATTAGAGGCTCGTATCGCCGCATTGGAGGCTGAGGTAGCGGAGTTGAAAAACCGTCCGCTTCCTGAGCCGCAGGTAGTAGAGAAAGAGGTGATCAAAGAGGTGGTCGTAGAGAAGCCTGTTGAGGTGATCAAAGAGGTGGTGGTTGAGAAGCCCGTAGTGGTAGCTACGCCGGTAGTAGAGCCTCAGCCCGAGCCGGTGAAAGAAGAGCCCGTCGTTGCTCCGAAGCCTGAGGTGTCCCCCGATGAAACGGGGGAAACGCCAGACGGAAAGGGGCAAGAAGAAGAGCAGGCTTCGCCGAAAGCAGCAGTGTACGGCAAGGCAGTGGACGATATCCGTCAAGCTATCTCGTTAGGTGACCGGTTCTTGTACCAGCGGGAGTTGTTCGGTCAAAATGCCGAGTTGATGCAACGCACGCTGACTGAGATCAACGCCTTGGGTTCATTCGACGAAGCGATGAATTATATCGCTAAGTTCGGTTGGGACCAGGAGAGCAACTCTTATCAGCAGTTTATCGTTACGTTACATAGAAGATTCGGATAATGCTATATATCGTTCCGACACCGGTAGGTAACTTGCAAGACATGACCTTCAGGGCGATTGAGGTGCTGAAGTCGGTGGACTTGATTCTTGCAGAAGACACGCGTACGAGCGGGGTCTTAATGCAGCATTATGATATCCATACGCCGCTGAAGAGTCATCATAAGTTCAACGAGCATGAGACCTCGGCGGATATCGTAGAGCGGTTGAAAGCCGGAGCAAACATCGCGTTGATTAGTGATGCCGGCACGCCTGCCATCAGCGACCCCGGTTTCTTCTTGGTGCGAGCGGCTTCGGAAGCGGATATTGAGATTCAGTGTCTACCGGGTGCAACTGCTTTTGTACCGGCATTGGTGGACAGCGGTTTACCCAATAACCACTTCTATTTCGAAGGTTTCTTACCGCAGAAGAAAGGTCGGCAGACGAGGTTGCAGTACTTGGCGGCATTGGACGAGACCTTCATTATCTATGAGTCGCCGTTCCGATTGGAGAAGACGCTGGAACAGTTAGCAGCCGTTTGCGGCGAGGAACGCAAAGCGAGTGTGAGTCGCGAGATAAGTAAGAAATTTGAAGACACACAACGCGGAACGTTAGCCGAATTGATAGCGCATTTCAAACAAACCCCGCCGAAAGGTGAGATAGTCATTTGTGTAGCAGGCAATGAGTGAGATGAAATCCTTGGCGAAGGACACCGCCATCTATGGGTTGAGCAGTATCATCGGGAAGTTCTTGAACTACCTGTTGGTTCCGCTGTACACCTACGCCTTGGCGCGGGTAGATGACTACGGTATCGTCACCAACATATACGCATGGACGGCTTTGTTACTTGTGCTCCTGACCTATGGGATGGAGACGGGTTTCTTCCGTTTTGTCAACCGCGAGGACTACGATGCTCCGAGTGTGTACAAGACAGCCTATCTGACCTTATTCGGCACAAGCGCATTGTTCTCCCTATTAGTGGTACTTTTCCGCCAACCCTTGGCGACCGTCTTGGGCTACGCCGACCATTCGGAGTTTGTGGCGATGATGTTTGTCACGGTCGCAGTAGACGCTTTTGCTTGTATCCCGTTTGCGTACCTGCGGTACCAAAAACGACCGATGGTTTTTGCGGCACTGAAGTTGCTGTTTGTGGTGCTTAATATCGGCTTTAACATCCTGTTTCTGGTGGTACTGGGCAAGAACGACGTATTCTACGTGTTCCTCAGTAACATCTTGGCTACCACTATCCAGACGCTATGTCTGCTACCGTTCACGATGCCGAAAGGCGGAGTTTTTGACGGACAGGTGCTCAAAGAGATGCTTCGTTATTCCTTACCGCTCTTGGTGCTCGGTGTAGCCGGTATCATGAACCAGACGCTGGATAGGATCTTGTTCCCGTACCTCTATACCGGCGCAGACGCACAAGCACAACTCGGCATCTACGGAGCATGCTTCAAGGTAGCGATGATCATGATGATGTTCACCCAGGCCTTCCGGTACGCGTACGAACCCTTTGTGTTCGCCAAGCATAAAGACCGGCAGAGTGTAGAGGCCTACGCGGATGCGATGAAATACTATGTCATCTTCTCGTACTTGATTCTGCTGGGCGTGATCTTCTACCTGGATATATTCCGCTATATCGTCTCGAGTGCGTATTGGGAGGGGTTGCAGATCGTGCCCGTCGTGCTTTGGACGTATGTGTTCCAAGGCATCTATTTCAACCTCAGTTTCTGGTATAAGTTGACCGACGAGACCAAATGGGGTGCTTATTTCTCTTTGATCGGTTTGGCAATCACGTTAGTGCTGCAGATCGTCGGTGTACCGCTGATCGGGTACTGGGCAAGTTGCGGCAGTAGTCTCGTTTGCTATTTCGTGATCATGCTGCTCTCCTATTTCATCGGTCAAAAGAAAGCGCCTATCCCGTATGATTTAAAAAATATCGGTCGATATACCGCCCTGACGCTTGTGCTGCTGGGTATTTACTATGCCGTGCGACTAAACACCACGTTGAATATGTGGACCCTGATGGCGATCGGTACGGTTCTGATCGGTATCTATCTATTTGTATTAACCCGTAAAGATTTTCCTATTCAAAATGTTCTCAGGAATCGTAGAAACAACAGCTCAGGTCGTTAAGATAGAGACCGAGCAAACCAATAAACATTTCACGCTTCGCAATCCGTTTGGTGAAGCGCTGACCATCGATCAGTCGATCGCGCATAATGGTGTATGCCTGACGGTGGTGAAGATAGAGGGTGACCTCTATACCGTTACGGCCATGCAGGAGACGCTTCGTCTGACGAACCTCGACTTGCTGAAGGAGGGTGACTATGTCAACGTAGAGCGCTCGATGATGATGGGTGGTCGTTTGGACGGTCATATCGTGCAGGGACACGTGGACCAGAAAGCCGTTTGTATCGAAGCGAAAGAGACCGACGGAAGTTGGTATTACCGCTTTGAGTACGACTCGTCCCGCGAGATGATCGAACGCGGCTATTTCTGCGTAGATAAGGGGTCGGTAACAATCAACGGCGTCAGTCTGACGGTTTGTGAACCGGATATCAAAGGCAACAAAGGGTATGTATCCGTTTGTATCATCCCCTACACGGAAGAGAATACGAATTTCAAGTATATCAAAGTGGGCACGGTAGTGAATATCGAGTTCGATATATTAGGAAAATACCTCTCAAGATATGCAGCAATTTTAAACAACAAATAATATGAATCAAAATTCTTTATCGTTTCAATTAGGAACTTCGGTTGCACAGTATCTGATGCAATACGGAGAGAAAGAACTCAATTATGAAGAGTTCAAGGCAGGTATTGACCTAGTGCTCAATATGTCTGCCAAAGCCAAAGAAGAGGGTGAGAAATTTCTTGCTGAGAATGCCAAACGCGAAGGTGTGAAGGTGACGGCAAGCGGTTTGCAGTACGAAGTGATGGAAGCAACGCTTGGTCAGAAACCGAAAGCTACCGACACCGTTAAGGTACACTATGAGGGTACGCTCATCGATGGTACGGTTTTCGACAGCAGTTACAAACGCGGAGAGTCGATCTCTTTCCCGCTGAACGGCGTGATCAAAGGTTGGACCGAAGGTCTGCAGCTGATGTCCGTAGGATCGAAGTACAAATTCTTCATCCCGTACCAACTGGCATACGGCGAGCGCGGAGCAGGCGCTTCTATTCCTCCGTACGCAGCGCTGATTTTCACCGTAGAACTATTAGGAATTGAATAAAATTATAAATCACAAATGAAAAAATTATCAATTATTATCCTTGCTGCGGTTGCACTGATCTCCTGCGGCAACAGTTACAAAGCGCAAGAAGTAGCGCTCAACAACGAGACCGATTCGATCAACTACGCCGTAGGTTTGCTGAACGGTCTGCAGATCAAGATGTATTACCTGACCAATGACAGCAGTGACGAGGCGGTAGCTGAGTTCATTGATGCCTTGGAGGAAGCATACATGGACAAAGAGGAAAAACTGAGTGAAGTAGCGCAAGCAGGTCGTCAATTCGGTGCGTCTGTCAAAGGTTTTGAGAAAAACGGTCTGGCTGAGAACTCGGCATGGACGCTGAATGAGAAACTCTATTTCCAGGGAATGGTCAATGCGCTGCGCGACGACAGCACGATGATGAACGAGGAAGAGGCACAGGCATTCTTTATGCAGGCATATCAGGCACAGGCAGAAGGTAAAGCCGGTGATCCGATCAAGGCGAAATGTCCGAAAGAGGCGAAGACGGTTGAACTGACTTCGTACAACGACTCGCTCAACTATGCCTTCGGTGTATTAAACGGTGCGCAGATCAAGATGTATATCCTGGCCGGAGACGAAGATGGTACTTCTACGGAGGAGTTCCTCGATAATGTGAACAAGGGTCTGAAGATGAACGTTCGCAACCCGCAGATCGTATCAATGGGTAAGAACGTAGGTAAAGCGATTCGCGAGCAAGAGCCTACCGGACTGCTTGGTATCTCCGGTCTGGAGACCAATTTCGATCTTATCAAGCAAGGTTTCATCAACGGTCTGTATGATTATACGGAACAGATGGATATGCAAACAGCCGGTCAATATGTAGAGGCCGTTGTAGCGCGTCTCCGTTACGGCGCTACCAAAGAAGACGGTGAGAAATACCTGCAGGAGAATGCACTCCGTGACGGCGTGAAGACGACTGAGAGCGGTTTGCAGTACGAAGTACTGGTACAGGGTAAGGGTCCGAAACCGACCGCTGAATCGACCGTTAAGGTACACTATGAGGGTACGCTGATCGACGGCACGGTCTTTGACAGCAGCTACCAGCGCGGTGAACCGATCGAGTTCCCGCTGAGCGGAGTGATCAAAGGATGGACCGAAGGTCTGCAACTCATGCCGGTAGGTTCGAAATACAAACTGTATATCCCGTACGAGTTGGGGTACGGTGAGCGCGGCGCTGGTCAATCGATTCCGCCGTATTCCGCACTCATCTTCACGGTTGAGTTATTGGAGATCAAGTAATGGGCGTAATAGCTAAGCAATCGATACGTGGTACGATAGTGACCTATCTGGGCATCGCTGTAGGCGTTGTCACCACGTTCTTCGTGTTGACCCGTTTCCTCACAACTGAGGAAATCGGGTTAGCACGGGTGCTTATCGATGCGGCTACGCTCTTTATCGGTTTGGCGCAATTAGGCACCAATGCCTCTATCATCCGGTTCTATCCGTATTTCTTAGCCCCAAAAAGGCACGATTGTCTCAAGGAGAAAGACAGCGAAGAGGATCACGGATTCTTCTTCTGGGCACTGGTAGTACCCTTCATCGGATTCCTGATCTTCACTATTATCTACTGGGCATGCCGTGTACCGCTCGGCGAATGGTTCGGCGATAAGTCTCCGCTCTTCGTGGAGTACTACTATTTTGTCGTTCCGCTGGCCTTCTTTATGCTCTACCAGACGATATGCGAATCGACCTGCAACGTACTGATGCATATCGTGGTACCGCGGGCCGTACGTGAACTGTTCGTACGCGTAGGACTGCTGGCGACATACCTGCTCTATGCCTTCGGCATCTTGTCGCTGGACGGCTTGGTGATCGGTATATGTATCAATTATGCAGTAGCGGCACTCATCAATCTGGCTTATTTTTTCTCGCTTCAACGGATCTCTCTGCGGCCCGATTGGAATTTCCTACGCACAAATCCGGGGCTCGTTCGGCGATACTTGGTATACACCGGTTTTCTTATTATCTCAGCGATT
>JAEEGL014777930.1_pt1 | contig 11527 bp, 9 predicted proteins | sample 9134231 | NCBI WGS metagenome assembly JAEEGL01 (sample SAMN16246548, study PRJNA631951) | gut metagenome | biome: gut microbiome; feature: rumen; material: fiber-attached | host: Bos | place: Iran: Karaj | collected 2018-10 | reverse complement strand
GGTATTTGGCGCTTAGCCATAAAAAAAATCCGAGGATTGTCGACTGCGTAGCGGGCGAAAACCGCAGGATTTTTTCACAAAAACCAGCTCGCCCGCAGATTGGTCTGTTTTTTCCACGGGAGCGCTCTAACATCACAGAAAACACTGTGCGTTTGTAATACATAATCGTTTTTGGTATAATCATTGACTATGGAAAATAAATTAGTGCATATAATAGAAGACTGCCGTACAGAAGCGGGAAAGCGACTTGTGGGGCAGGAAAAGCTTATTGACGATATTTTGACTGCTTTTATTGCGGGAGGTCATGTGCTTCTGGAAGGTGTTCCGGGGCTTGCTAAAACTCTTGCAATTAAGACTGTGGCAGAAATCCTTGGACTTGATTTTAAGCGCATTCAGTTTACTCCGGACCTGCTGCCGGCTGATGTTACCGGAACTTTGATTTATGAACAGAACACCGGAAAATTCAGCGTGCGCAAGGGTCCTGTTTTTGCAAACGTAATTCTTGCTGATGAAATAAACCGTGCGCCGGCTAAGGTTCAGTCGGCCATGCTGGAAGCAATGGAAGAAAAGCAGATTACTATCGGCGAAGAAACCTATAAGCTGCCGGAGCCTTTCTTTGTTCTTGCAACCCAGAACCCGGTTGAGCAGGAGGGGACCTATAATCTGCCGGAGGCCGAACTTGACCGCTTTTTGATGAAGCTTGTAATCTCTTACCCTGCCGCAGACAACGAAATTAAAATCGTGCAGACTGCGGGAAAGGCACCTTATGTGCCGGTTAGAAAAATTGTACAGGCCGGTGATATCGAGGCTCTTAAAGAGGCCGCAGAAAAAGTTACCTGCGACGAAAAACTTGTTGAATACATTGTTTCTATATTGACTGTTACACGCCCGGAGAACTCTAAAAAGCAGGCAGCCGGACGCACTATCGTAAACACCGCCAACTCAAGCGACATTACCCGCTACATTCATTTTGGTGCATCTCCTCGTGCGGGCATTGCAATGCTTCAGTGTGCAAAGGTACACGCCCTGATTGGTGGCCGCGACTTTGTTTTGCCGGAAGATATTAAGGCGGTGGCTTTGAATGTTCTCCGCCATCGTCTGGTTCTTTCTTACGAGGCTGCGGCAGACAATGTTACAGCGGATGATATCATCACAAGGATTCTTGATTTTATTCCGGTTCCGTAAGATATGCTGAAACAAGTTCAGCATGACGAATAATACTATGCCAAAACGTTACCTTGCAAACAACGAATCTCTCATAAAAAAAGCTCTCTACCTGCGTCTGATGGCCGAGGATATTGCCGACGGCATGAAAAGCGGCAACTTCCGCTCTCTTTACCGGGGTCAGGGAATTGAGTTTGCAGGAGTCCGCGACTATATCCGCGGAGACGACATCCGCACTATCGACTGGAACGTAACTGCCCGAATGGGGCGGCCTTACATCAAGGTCTTTGAAGAAGAACGCGAGTTACAGATTTTCATGATTGTAGACTCTTCCCGCTCCATGCAGCTCGAGGCCTCGGCCGACCGCCGCACAAAATACGCCGCCGCGGCAGAGGCGGCAGCCCTCGTGACAATTGCTGCGGAACTCAACTCCTGCCCCGCAGGCGCTGTAATCTTTGACGGCTCCATTCATTTTTCCTGCGAGCCTTCACTCGGTAAAGAAAAGGCGATGCAGATTCTCAATCACCTGGACCGGCTGCCGGCTAACCCGACTGACGGCTCAGTGCTGCCCAACGCTATCACAGCGGCGGCAAAAGTCCTCCGCAAAAGAACTCTCGTCTTTATCCTTTCGGACTTCCGCAGCGGCGGCTGGGAAAAGCCGCTCATTAACCTGGCTCAGAAAAACGACGTAATCGCCATAAACCTTCACGACGCCAGCGACGAAGAGCTTCCTTCTTTGGGAACTGTGACTTTCCAGGACAGCGAAAGCGGCCTCAAAATGTCTCTCCCCTCTTCATCTCCGGCCTTTAAAAAAGAATGGCGCAACTATAACGAAATGAACCAGAAGCGCTGGCAGGACTTCTGCATGAAGCACGGAGTAATGCCGGTTCTTCTCGACACAAAAACAGAGCCTGTCCAGGTGCTCAACCAGATTTTCTCACGCAAGGCAAGACTAAGGTAAGGAGACGGCAATGACTATAATTACACCGCAGCAGATTCTCGTACCAAAAAAAGTTTACATAGGCGACAGGGCAGAACTTCGCTGTACCTTTAACAGTCCCAACCCGGCTTTGAAAGAGCTTACTTTGCAGGGTCAGGGACAGAGTCAGGGCGGCCCGGGCGGTTTGGGTGGTCTGGGTGCCCAGGGCGGCCAGACCCCGCAGGCGGCTCAGGGTTCACAGGGTCTGCAGGGAATTACCAAACTACCGTTAGTTAGTCAGAGCAATACAGAAGATTATGTAATCAAGGAAGTTACCCTTGCTCCTGCCGGCGTAGATTTTTACCAGCTCACCGTAACTTTTGTTCCATGGAAGACCGGCGAAATTACTTTTCCGCCTATGGAAATTGAAGGAACAGAAGTCATTATTGAATTTCAGCCACTTCAGATTGTCTCTCTCATCACGGCGGAAAATGCCGCAACTACCACACTCCACGACACAGCGGCTCCCCTGCTTTTGCCGGGAACTGCCTACAGGCTCTACGGCGCTTTAGCCGCCATCATTTTAGTTTTGATAATTGCGATACGGCTCTTTGTAAAACGCAAAAGCCTTATCTTCTATATAAACAACAAGAAGCTGCTTAAAAAATACAAGAAAAATAAAAAGCAGGCTAAGAAGGCTCTTTACAAAATCGCGGACACTGCCGGTCAGGCGGACTTTTATGCAAAGACGGCCGCCGAAGACATTCAGAAGGTTTTACGAAATTATCTGGAGGTGCGCTTCGGCTATCCTTTTACCCGCACTGTCACTTCGGAAATCATGGCGGGCTGGCAGTCGGTTACCGGCGGCCTTTGCTCTGAGAAAAAAGAAGAGGCCTTTGGAGAGATTGCGGCAGCCTTTATCCGCACGGACTATATTCGCTACAGGAAAGGCGGCGCTTTTGAAAAAGATGAATTAGTGAAGCTTGTAGAAAAGCTTGTTCTTTTAATAGAAACTCTCGAAAAGCCGGAGGAAGCCGATGCCTGACTTTGAAAATCCCGCAGCCTTTTTTCTCTTGATTCTTATTCCTCTGCTTTTTATTTTAAGGCATCTTAAAATCTTTAACCGCATCTCCTTTCCTGCTGTTCTTGCAGACTGGGAAGGCAGACATTTTGAATGGAAGGGAAAAACTCAGAAATTTCTTTCTGTTACAGCAAGCATCTTTTTTACCCTTGCCTTTCTGGTTTCTGTCTGCGCTCTTGCGGCTCCTGTAATTTCAAATCAGGAAAAGGTTTACACTTCTCTGGGAACGGACATTGTTTTTGTTCTTGACACCAGTCCTTCCATGTCTGCAAAGGATGTAGACGGCGGCCAGCGTCTTGAAGCGGCAAAAAACGCAATCTACCTGCTGACCGAAAAAAATGACGGCAGCCGCTATGGTCTTGTTGGTCTTGGCAGCAGCGCCGCTGTTCTGGTTCCGCCGACAAGCGACCAGGTATTTTTCAGGGAAAGACTGGCTCAGATTACTGCGGGCAGCTTTGGAAACGGCTCTGCAATCGGAGACGGCTTAAGCACTGCTGTCTGTCATCTTGTTTCTTCCAGCGCTCAGAAAAAATGCATTGTCCTTCTTACCGACGGAGAAAACAACGCGGGCGAGATTCATCCCGAAACAGCGGCAAAGCTTGCAGCGGAAAATAACATTACAATTTATGTTGTAGGAATCGGCTCTAAGGGCAAGGTTCCAATTGAATATACGGATCCTGTTACAGGAAGACTCTACTCGGGTTATCTGGATTCAAACTTTAATCCTGCTTCCCTTAAAAAAATCTCGGACCTTGCCCGGGGCAGATATTTTGAAGCCCTGACTGTCAGCGAGCTTTCTGACATCCTGTCTACAGTCTCAAAAACAGAAGCAGTTTCCCAGACCTTTACTTACAGAAGGGTAAATCATCTTTATTACAAACAGTTCCTTTCTCTCGCGATTCTGCTTTTTGTACTTGCCTGGTTTATCAAAAGAATCATCTTAAAGGAGATGGTCTGCTTCCGTTACAAAAAGATTTTATTCGTCCGCTCGGGCTGCCTTGCCATCGCCTTCATCTTCCTTCTTCTGGCGCGTGCCGGCCTTACCTGGGGCACCTACCTTGTTCCGGTTCAGAAAACCGGCCATTCGGTTTCCATGGTTTTTGATATTTCCAACAGCATGCTGGCAAAGGACTGTCCGGGAAACATCAGCCGCCTGGAAGCCTCTGCCCTTTACGCAAAAAAACTGCTGGCTAAAATGGAAGGCACTCCTGTCTCTGTTGTAATTGCAAAGGGAGACGGAATTGCGGCCATTCCTGTTACCGATGATTCTGCCATGATTGAGTCTCTTTTAGACGTAATGTCTCCAAGCCTCATGACGGTGCCGGGCTCAAGCATTGGAAAAGGAATCTTAAAGGCAAAGGAATCCTTTAATACAAACTTTTCTTCTGCCGGAAGAATCTGGGTTTTCACAGACGGAGAAGAAACAGACGGCCAGCTTTCAGGCGCCCTGCTGGACTGTCAGAAGGCCGGCATTCCTGTAACACTTATAGGCTTTGGCTCTGAAAGCGAAAGTCCTGTTCTTACAGGCGACGGCCAGACTCAGGTGATGACTGCCCTGCGCCGCGACCGTCTGGAAAAGGCAATTGCAGAAGCTTCTAACCGCTTCCGTTTTTTTAATAATCACGACAATCTTTTGTTCATCAACTCTCTGGAAAAAGGTTCTGCTGTTCAGCTCCTTTCTCAGCTGCGTTCTGGTGGGACAGAAAATCTTATAACCTCTTACGAAGTAAAGCCTGTTCCACGCTACAAGCTTTTCCTTTCGCTTGCGGCAATCTTTTTGATTTTGAGTTTTGTTGCAACAGAGTTTAATTTCGCCCGCTTCTTTGGAACAAAAAATCTTAAGCCAGCCGCAGCTGCGCTCACTCTCTTCACTCTGATTTTTACAGGCTGTTCTTCTGAAACTGCGAACATACTCAAAGGAACAATTTCTTATCAGAAAAAAAATTACAGACATTCTGTTTCCTGCTTTATGGAAGCCTCTGAAAATGCGGCAGACAAGGCAGACCGTCTTGCCCAAAGCTATGCCCTTTACGATCTTGGCACTGCCTATATCATGCTGGGTGAAGACACCGCAGCCCTTGAGCAGTTTCAGTCTATTGCAGATGATGCTCCGGACGCGGTCCGCTATTCGGCTTTTTACAACGCGGGCGTTCTGGCCTGGCGCAATTCTGATTTTGACGAGGCCAGAGATTACTTTAGAAAAGCTCTGGAAATTGACAGCAGCCGCATGGACGCAAAAATCAATTTTGAACTTTCTGTTCAGCAGAGTCAGACAAAAGGAAAGCAGAATCAGAGTAATCAGATTCAGGCTTCGCCGGAAGAGGAGTCTCCTCAGAATCTTGAAAAGGCAGTATTCCAGCACATAAAGGAGAATGATCAGAAACAATGGAAAAACAGCGAATCAAAAGACTCATCAAATCTGGCAGAAGATTTCTAATTATTCTCGCTACCCTCTTCTGCTCTGCCTTCTGGACTGAACCTGCAGGCCTTTCTGCCCAGTCTCAGATTCTTACTCTGGAGCAGATTAAAAAGCTGCGCTTTGTTCCGGAAGAAGGCCAGAATCTTTATACAAAAACTGATTTAAAGTTTACCGTTACGATTCCCGATGTGAGGGCTTCTCAGGTTCAGGTGCTGGCGGCAACTCAGGAAAACGACATCACCTTCCGCACTATCCGCAAGACAGAAGATTACACTCAAAACGGTACGACGATTGAAGTCTGGTACAATTTTGCAAAGGAGGGAAATTACACTCCCTCTCCTCTGCCCATGATGATTCAGAACCGCCGCCGCACGATTGCTTTTCAGCCTGTTACCGTTACTGTGGATCCTTCGACAATGAATCCGAGAATCGTTCTTGCTTTTGAAAACGGAAGTAAGATTTATTCTGATGATTTATATTCAACTGCTCCGGTTTTTAAAATTCCTGTGGGCAAGAAAATACACCTGACCGTGAACCTGCAGTATGCAACTCAGATGACTCAGTTCAGCTGGTCGCTGCCAAAGGATTCGATTTTTACCTGCACTAAGGAATATGAATTTACAGAGGCCCGTTACCGCGAGCGCGTTTATTCTCACACTCTGATTCCGGTTGCGGCCTTTGAATGGACGGGTCTTTCCACCGGTCCCCAGCAGATTCCTTCTTTCCGCCTGAATGCCATCGGCTATAACGGCTCGAGAATCGAACTTATAATGCCGGGCTTTTTCATTGAGTTTACGGAAAATCATCAGGCAGAAAAATCAGAAAATGACGGAGATATTTTCTCGGCTGCCTTTTTCCAGGAAGTGGAAGACGATGATGGTCCGGGCGTAACACTCCTAACAAAAGAAGAATGTCAGACTCTTGCTGATTATTACACAAAAGAACACAACGAGTTTTTACTCTACCCTAAGGCCCGCCGTAACCGCATAAATTACGAAGAGTCCTGCGGTCTGTTAGTTTCGCCTAATCCGATTTTTCCTTCTGTACTTTTATACATTGCAATCATCCTTATGATTGCCTCAATTGTCTGTATGATTATTGCAATTTACAGAAAGCATAGAATCAGAACCCTTTTGTTTATTGTTCTTCTGCTGATTGGAATTGCAATTATGATTTACTGTGCCGTCAGAAAAAATGAACGCTACGGCATCTGTACCGGCTGTAAGATTTATTCCATTCCTCAGGAGAATGCGGAGTCTGTTTCGGAAATCAGCAATGCAACAAGAGTACGCATTCTTGAAAAGACTGGAAAATGGTATTACATCGAAGCGGGCGAAAGCGGCGGCTGGTGTAAAACCGATGAGATTTGTATAATCAGATAAAAAATGTTCAGGCAAACCTGGACATGACACTTTAGTGTCGGGGAGCAGATTATGATGGACATGGGCGACATTCTGGATCAGTGGGATACATACCAGAAGGATCAGAAAAAGAAGCAGAGAGAAGGAGAAAAGACAAATCAGACCTCGGGGACAAAAGCACCGCAGGCCTCGGGGGCATCAAAGGCTTCCTCAACCTCTACGGCTTCCCAGAGCAAGGCCGACAACTCGAAACAGATTAATCCCATGGAGCTCTGGCTGCGACGCTACGGCACAATAGATAAAGACAAGATTGCAGAAGAACAGGAAGAGCGCTCTAAACTTTTTGACAGAGGCTACCTGCTCAATATGGCACCGGAAGCAAGGCTGGATCTGCACGGGCTGCATCAGGATGAAGCCCAGGCAAGCCTGGACCGTTTTATTACAGACTGCAAGGCCCGAGGCTTACGCAAGGTTCTGATTATCCACGGAAAAGGAATTCACTCTCACGGTTCAGACCCGGTACTGGGCGAGCTTGTCCGCCGCTTCATTGAGCAGGATAAGCGCTGCGGTGCTTCCGGCCATCCAAAAACAAAGGCAGAAGGCGGAAGCGGCGCAACCTGGGTTTTGCTTAAATAAATCAAAGAGCTCAGATTGTCAGAACGCATTTTAAAGGCAGATGGTCTGAGCAGCCCTCCCCGGTATAAAGCTTATAAGGAAGAGGGATTCCATCCTCGTCCGCAATTGGAGCTTCTGTTACAGTCGTAAAGGACTGCATGCTGATATTTCCGCAAATCATGATATTATCAATTCTTTCCCACTGTCCGTCATAAAAATATGAGCCGCCCTCTGTCGCAAAATTTCCGTCGGCCCGGAACCAGGGGCTGTAAACAGACAGAGCCTTTTGACCACCCCTCAGAGCCAGATTTTCAATTCCCTCGCTTTTCTGCATAATAAACTCTTCCGCACTGCGGTTAAAGTCTCCGCACATTACAAGAGCCCTCGCGACCGGAAGAGAATCTGCTGTCTCATCAGAAGCCTGTTCAGTTTGCAAAGCCTGATCCGGATTCAAAGCCCTGTCCCCCGTCTCTGCCAGAACCAGCTCCTGCCAGTCACGCCAGATTTCTGTTTCTTCTGCACCCCCGGATTTTGACTTCCAGTGATTAACAAAAAGCTCCACTTCCCTCTCTCCAACCATAACCGCAACCTGCATGACAGGCCTCATGGAAGGCTGGCTTTCTGTCTGCGTTCGGATATCAAGAGAATGGGTTCGCAGGCTGGTAAGTTCATACCTGGAAAAAACTGCGCAGCCAATGGCACTGTCAACGTCTTTTGCAAAACAGACGTGCTGCCAGCTTTTCTTTTTCTCCCAGGAGTTCCCCGAAAGCTTATTTGCGATATCCTGAACGACATCTTCATTTTCAATTTCTTCCATAACAAAAATGTCGGGATTCAAAGTTTTCATAATATCGCAGAGCCTGTTCAGACGCTTTGTGTATTTTTCTTTATTCCACTTTTCCGCATTCTTAAATTCCGTATACTCGTTTCCTGATACCACCGCATCAAAAAAAGTCTGGACATTCCAGCAGACTAGCGAAATATTTTTTTCTGCAGGAACTTCTGCAGCCGACTTACCGCTTCTGCGGAAGGAAGACTCCTTTACAAACTGATTCTGGCAGCCGGACAGTGACAGGATAAGAAATGCAAGCAGACAAGCTGTTGCAGATAACCAGGCCCCCGCAGACAGGCTCCGTACTGCCGGCAGCCAGACCTTGTTTTTGATTTTATGATTTTCCATAAAAACCTCCTGCTTATATAGTAGGAGAGATGTTCACTTTTTGACAAAATTCTGGAAAAATTTTTGATTTTTTTTGTGATTTTTTTGCTTCGGCGGATTTTCCGGGCTTTCGCGGATTTTGCAGATTTTTATTTTTTCTCTACGAGGAAGAGGAATTCTTTTACGTGGATTTCTCGGCCGCTTAAATTTCTGGAACCGCGGAAGGCATTATAATCAGCTTCGAGAACTTCCACTTTACCGCAGGAAGAAAGAAGCTCTATCATTTCATCCTTCGAGATAAAGCCTTCGGAATTAAAAGAGACAAGAACATAGCGGGCACGGACATTGCGGACAAGTTCTACAAAGACCTCTGCTACCCGGCGTTTTTTATTGTAATCAGAACGGTTCCAGTTGCGGGGAATGCCTGAAACCCGGCTTATGTTTTCCGCATCCGGCCGCTTATATTCTGCAAGCAGATTGAGCATAAAATAATTTGAACCGTAAGGATGCTGATTATAAGGAGGATCAAAATAGGCAAGATCGAAAAGCCCGTCATTTGTAAAAGCCTTGTCATAAAGGGATTCGTCGAGCACCAGACTGTTTGCGTCGCTGCTGAAAACCCGGCTCTTACACTCAAAATCAGAAAAGACCGGAAATGGCAGGGAGATTTTTCCCCTGATGCGGGAGAGGGCATTGCGGCCGTTGCCACCGAACTGGCCGGTGCCTGTTTTAGAATTCTTGTAAAAGCCCTTAAAGATGCCGGCTGTATTTGCGTGAATGGAAGCTTCGGAAAGCAGAGGGGCTATAAAGAAATCGCGGAGCTGGGGAGGAACGTCTTTTTCTATAAGCTGGCGGGCGACATCCAGATAGGCTGCGTTGCAGGGAGTGTAAAAGCAGCGCTCGCCTTTTTCTATATTGTCTTCGCTGGCCGGAGCGTAGAGCTCTGAAATAAAACCTGCCCCCTTATAGCCGCCTGCTGATTTTTTCAGGGCAGCCATGCGGCGGTCTATTTTTTTGCAGAGATCAGAATGAAGTTTTTGAAGCTGGTCAAAATCAACCTGACTTTTATTACTAAGATAGCAGCGGTTGATTATTGCAGAATACTGTTCCAGGTCGTTAACCGTAATGGCAAATGAAAACTGCTTAAGATAACGGCTTACAATTCCGCTTCCCGCAAAGAGGTCCAGGCAGGTAAGCTGACGGCGGCCAAGACGATTCTGCACCAGATTCAGGGCGCTGCCTATAAAATCCAGAAGAGCACGTTTGTTTCCGATATATGTAATCAGCTGATTCTGCAGGAAGTCCGGATTTTCAGTCATGCCAGCCTTGCCTGCCATACCAGCCTTGCCGGTTCTGTCAGTTCCAGTTGTCTTGTCAGCTGCAAGCCTTGCCGGCATTTTATTTTGTTTCAAAACCGGCTCCAATATCATTCATTACTTCAAAGAATTTAGGGAAGGTTACACTGCACCACTCCGCGTCGTTTACAGTAAGAGACTGACCGTCCGGCAGGCCAAGTCCAAGACAGGCAAGAGACATAACAATTCGGTGATCCTTGTAAGATTCAACTTCGCCGCCATGCAGGCTGCGACCGCCGTCTCCATAAACAACAAGACGGTCTCCCTCGTCAACAATCTTTGCTCCAAGTTTGGTAAGTTCGCTTGTCATTGCCTTAATCCGGTCAGTCTCTTTTTTGCGACAGATATCAATATCTGTAAATACAGTTTTTCCCTCTATAAAACAAGCCATAACTGCAAGAGCGCAGATGGCATCCGGGAAGGCAGACATTTCAACTGTCAGCTCTTTATCTGGCAAACTATCGGTAGTTAGTTTACTTCCGCCCTTTACAAGGAGCTGACATTCTTCACGGCGCCAGTCGATATCTGCTCCGACAGACTGGAGAACTTCTACAATCTTGTCATCTCCCTGGCTACCCGAACCGTCTATATTATCAATTGTAATCTGGCTGCCGGAAATTAAAGCGGCAATCAGAGGAAAGGCAACGCCTTCCCAGTCGGAAGGAACGGCACGGTCAAAGGCCTTAAAAGGTGCCGGCTTGCCCTCCGCATCCACGAGGCCCTTCACGCTTATCTCCTTAAAATCCGGAGAAATCTGAACAGGCACCCCAAGGCTTTCCAGCCAGAGTTTTGTCATTGTAAGGTAAGGAGTTTCCTTTGGATTTGTAAGCTCCATCTTAAGAGTTCCGTTCAGGCGAGAAGCGGCCATCATAAAGCCGGAAATATACTGTGAGAGAGCACCCTCGGTTACAAGCTTTTTATTTACATCAATTGGACCGCAGAAGGTAAAAGGCGGAGTTGTTCCGGCAGAGCCGTCCGGGCCGGCATTAAGGCTGCGGCCTTTTGCACCAAACTGACAGAGGGCATCAATCAGATGATTTACAGGGCGGCGACAGATAGACTCATCGCCGGTAAAGGTACACTGACCCGGCAGGGTTGAAAGCACCGGACAGAGAAAATACATGAGAGAGCCTGAGTTTCCTACATCAATCTGGTCTTCCGGCAAGTGAAGATTCTTTCCGGCACCTTTTACAGTCCACACTCCGCTGTTTTCATCACCAAAATCTACATCAGCTCCAACCTTACGCACAGCGGCCGCAGTTGAAAGACAATCGTTACTTGGAAGTGGATTTGAAATATGTGAAGTGCCATCTGCCATTGCAGCAAGAATCAAGGCACGAATTGTATGACTTTTTGAACCTGGAACAGTAATATGTCCAGCCAGAAGGGACTTTTTTGATATAGCTTTCATAGGACTTCATTTTACATTATTTTTCTGATAAAATAAAGTTATG
>JAEEGL014400883.1_pt1 | contig 11527 bp, 8 predicted proteins | sample 9134231 | NCBI WGS metagenome assembly JAEEGL01 (sample SAMN16246548, study PRJNA631951) | gut metagenome | biome: gut microbiome; feature: rumen; material: fiber-attached | host: Bos | place: Iran: Karaj | collected 2018-10 | reverse complement strand
CCCTTCCCCACCCATCAAAGCTCATTTCAAGGAAGCCTGATTTCTCCGAAAATTTCCCAAAATCCGCCCTTCCAAAAAATAGCACATTTTCATCCGTTTGTGGTTTTACCATCCAAAACCGACCTGTTTTTTGTTAAAATATACCATATTAACATATTGATATTCAATAAAATAAATTCAAAAAAAAACATCATCAGTAACTCGCTCGTAAAAGGAGACCGCAAATACAACTACCCTACCGTCATCTCCATCATCCTCGCCAATTTCAAAATCCCCGAACTGAAAGGAAGTAGCGATTTTGTACAGCATGTGATGCTGAAGGATGACAAGAACAGAATTTTTTCAGAGAAAATGTCCTTCCTTTTGATAGATTTGAGTAAATTTGCCGTCCGAAAGCAGTTCGGGAATCTTTCGGACGACCGGCAGAAATGGTGCTATGCCATCAAGAACATGTGGCGTATGGAAGCAAGCGACATCCCGGAAAAGTACGATGTCTTCCACGAACTGTATGAAGATTGCCAACTGTCAAAACTGAGCACTATGGAAAAAGAGGAATATGAAAAGAGCGTCTTGGAGTACGAGGACGTACAGGACGCGATGGAATATCACCACAGAATGGGTAAAGCAGAAGGCTTCAACGATGGTTTCGAGAAAGGAATAGAGAAAGGTATTGAAAGAGGTATTGAGAGAGGTATTGAAGAAGGGATGGTGAAGGGCAGAGAGGAAGCCCTCCTCCAGACTGCCCAAAACCTCCTTGCCTTGGGCATCTCCCCCTCCGACGTGGCCCAAGCTACCGGTCTCACCGAGGAACAAATCCGACAGCTTCAGTAGAAAGTGGCAACTTGATAAACTCGGGCACCTTTACTGTCCCACAACAAAAAGGACCGCCACGGTGTGACAGCCCTTTTTGTTGGTAAATAATGTAAAAGAATGACTTAATCTGTATCAAAAGTACAACCTTCAGGCGTAGGCTGTTAGGTTCTTTTGGGTTCTTATTCAATGTGCAGTGGTTTCAACAGGTTCAATCGCCGAGACCTCTACCACCAGACACAAGGCTGGCGGTATATCCCACCATTTTTCTCCGAAAAATCCCCAAAATCCACCCTCCCCAAACCAGCACATTTGTGTCCGTTTATGGTCCCACCCCAAACATTCAAGAATCACTGTCGGGACTTCTTGCCAAAAAGACAGAACGGGACGAAGAAAGCGCCCACAGGAGAATCGGATTCCGGATTGAAAAAAATTGAAGAACCTGCTTTCATGAATGTGTTTTTTTATTGCTTTTTAAGCAAACAATATTAATTTTGCCGCTGATTTTATGGCTATGGCATCCTTTCCATTTTCCACAACGGATTTTCCTATTTTTCTTGCGCCCATGGAGGAAGTAAGCGATTCCTCTTTCCGTCGTCTTTGCAAATCCTACGGAGCCGACGTGGTGATTTCCGAGTTCGTTTCCTCCGAAGCACTGATCCGTGACGTACAGAAAAGTCACAAAAAAATGGAGTTCGCGGAAGCTGAACGCCCCATCGGAATACAAATTTTTGGGCACAACGAAAAATCCTTGTGCGAAGCAGCCGAAATTGCCGCCTCTTACCACCCCGATTTCATCGACATCAACTGGGGTTGTCCTGTGAAAAAGGTCGTATCCAAAGGCGCGGGCGCAGCTATCCTCAAAGACATTCCCAAAATGATTGCCCTTACCGCCGCCGTCGTCAAAGCCACTCCCCTGCCCGTTACAGTCAAAACACGCTTGGGATGGGAAGAAAACGACAAACCCATTGTTCAAGTGGCGGAAATGCTACAAGATATTGGCATTCAGATGCTTGCGATTCATGGGCGCACACGTTCTCAATTTTATCAGGGAGAAGCCGACTGGCAACTGATTGGCGAAGTAAAAAACAACCCTCGCATGAAAATCCCCATCGTTGGGAATGGAGACATTAATTCGGGACAAAAAGCCTTGGATTATCGCCAAAAATATGGCGTTGACGGCATCATGGTTGGACGTGCTGCTATCGGCAATCCATTTATTTTCAAAGAAATAAAAGATGTATTCAACGGCAAAGAACCCGCCCTTTATGGTTATGAAGAACGCGTAAAAGTGTGCCTGCAACATTTGCAAGATGCGGTTCCCATCAAAGGAGAACGCACTGCCGTTCTTGAAATGAGAAAGCACTATAGTGGCTATTTTAAAGGGATTCCCCATTTCAAAGAGAAAAAAATAGACCTCATGCTGGCACAAACCGTGCAAGAGTGCGAACACATTCTTCTACAAGCATAAATACAATATTTCGCACTTTTACTCGTTTCCTCTTTAATTTTTATTTTGTAAAAAATGAAAAAACGGCTATTCTTTCATCTTATTTTCACATTTTCCTGTTGTTTTTTCCTATTTTTTTGTGCTGCACAACCCGCCAATTACAAGGTTTTGGATGCCAATTCCAAAAGCAGCATTGTCAAAAAAATTGAGACCGCTTCCAGCCAGATGAACAGTCTGCAAGTGGCTTTTACCCAAGAGAAAAGCTCTGGAATGTTCCTCGAAAAAGTAGTATCAAAAGGGAAAATGTACTACAAAAAAAGTTCTATGCTAAAATGGGCATACAGCCAGCCCACCAACTACGCTATCATCATCAATCCCCGCGGAGCCTTCTTTAAAACAGGCAATAAAGTTACCAAAAACAAAATGATTAGTGAATTGGGGAATTTGTTATTACACACTATTAATGGACAATTATTAACCAATAATAACGATTTTTCCATCACTTATTATAAAAAAGATGACATTTTAGCCATCCTAAAACCGCAAAATAAACGACTCAAAGAACTTTATTCATCCATTGAAGTCTATCTTCATCCGCAAACATACATCGCGAACAAGGTTATTTTGAAAGAGAAAAATGGCGATATTACAGAAATCAAATTCAGCAATCCTCAAAAAAATATCACGATTGCCGATGCTGAATTTCAAGAATAATGAAACTCCGCTGCACTTTTATTCCACCACGAATTTCTGACTTGCACATTGGCGTTTGCCTTCCACCTGCAGAATGTAGATTCCTTTCGGCAATCCTTCCACAGAGATGGACTGATGGGTATTTTCCATATTTTTAGTATAAATATTTCTTCCCATCACATCCCATATTTTCACGCAGTATGTATCTGTTTGTCCAGATGACAAGTCAACATACAACGTTTGATGAACAGGGTTTGGATAAATATGAAAAGGGATTGTTTCTTTTTCTGCAAGCGAATTGTGCAGTTCAGGGCCACGAATTCCCACTGTCATAGAGTGCGAGGAATTGTAGTCGTATGGCCCCGGATTGAGTTCTGAAAGCATATAGTAACTATTGTTATACAATCCGCTCCAACCCCAATTCATGTGGAAATAGTCATCGGATTGATAACCGTCGCAAATAAAAATGTGCGCCCCCATATTCCCTGCCCCTCCATAAAAAATAGGGGCAAAACTATCCAATTCACTTTTAATAGTCGCAATCCAATCGCCTGAATAATAAGCTCTCTCGTGATAGCGGATAGTCGCTGGATAAGCGAAATAATTGGACATCGCGTTAACCAAATTACCAGCTGAAACGCTACTGTAATTAGGACCATAACGCATATTGACTGCCACGCCACAATGATACAACAATGTTGCAACCGCTTCCCTTTCCGCAGCCGGCGACTGATAAGTTAATTCTATCGGCATCTGGCTATAGTCGTAGGTGGTATGTTCAAAATCGGCTGACAACTCGCCGTAGTTGCCATAAAAATTACAATTATACGTGTGGTTTCCAACTCCATGCGTAGGATACTGCCAATACTTCATCATTTGTCCCATGACGACGGCACCACAGCCTGTATAGGCATGACCGCCAGGCCCCATACTATCAGCAGGACATAGTTCGTTGTAGAAGTCGGTTTGCCCCCACTTGGTGGCAATAAGCGGTCCAACAGTTCCCTCTCGGTGTGCAGCATAATGATCTTCCCGAAGCGCATCCCATTTTTCTTTGGTGGATTTGTTGTCGGTAAAAGGACTCCTTAAAATCGCCTCAATCTCATCTGCATAGCTATTCATAAAGAAGAGCATATTATCAGGGACATCCATCAGATTGAAAGTTTCATCAAGCGAATAACCCAAAACAGGCTCAATTTTATCATCCCCACTCACCATCACAAAACCTTTGCCCACATTAAAAACATAAAAACAGGTTAGGGAATCAGCCTCTCCCAAGGATTTCTGCAACGAATAGACGCATTGAGCGGAATGGCATGGGGCTTTCATGCTTTTATAAAAATTCACAGCCACTTGCTTTGCAACAATGGAATCCACTGGTTCTGCACTCACAAACAAAGCAGTTACAGCCAATAATAGCGTAATGCCAAACGTTTTTTTCAGATTCATTTTCTCTATCTGTTAATGCTTGTGATTACATCCCCCTGACGATTTGCCACCATGATTGCAGCCTCCCGAGGTTCCGTGACTGCAACCGCTGCCACAATGATGTTCCTGATACTTGGGAACGCGACAACAAGCAGGAAGTTTTGCCCGTGCCTCATCATTGGCTTTGATATGGTCAGCATCATAGCCCAATTTACTTACATTTGCCCTCAGCGTATTCGCATCCGTTTTCCCCTCATCATAAACAATCGTCAGTTTGGATGAATTCATATCATAGGTGCAAGAACGAACCCCATTCCATTGGGGTACATTTTCCATCATTATTTTCTTGCATTCTGCGCAAACACCATTGGTTTGAATCGTAATTTTCTTTACAATAGATTTTTGTGCATAGCCAGTAACTGCAAACAATGCCACAAAAACCAAAATAAAAATTCTTTTCATCTCTGTTTTTGATTAAATATGCAAGTGCAAAAATACAAAAATTCATTCAAACTCTTAAAAAATCGTACTTTTGCACCCCAATTTTAATGCTATGATTCAAGAAGAGATAGAACAACTTTTTCAATCTCCGGAAAAAGACCGATTAAAATCTTTTATTGCTCAAAATAATGGAAATAAAAAACTATCTATCAATGGATTAAGCGGATCATCATTGGCATTGGCCGCTGCCCCTGCTTGTCAATCGTTGCAACAAAATCACCTGTTTGTTTTCCCCGACAAAGAGTCTTCCGCCTTTTTTTACCATGATATTGAAAAAATGTTGGATGACCAAGGGAAACCTTTGGAAGAAAAGCGGGTACACTATTTTCCTTCTTCCTATCGCAGTCCATATCATTTTGAAGATACCGATAACGCCAACATCAAACTTCGCTCCGAAATCATCAACAAACTCATTTACGATCAACAACATTATGTCATTGTTACCTACCCCGAGGCGCTATCTGAAAAATTAGTATCCACCCAATTTCTAAAAAGCAACTCTTTTACTGTTAAAAAAGGTGAAATTTTACCCATTGATATCTTTATCAATTTTTTGTACGAATACCAATACAAACAAGAAGATTTCGTTTTTGAACCCGGGCAATTTGCGTGGCGGGGAGCTATTTTCGATATTTTTTCATTTTCGGAAGAATATCCCTATCGTATTGAACTTTCGGGCGATACCGTGGAATCAATCCGTTTGTTTGACACCAACACACAATTATCTGTAAGAGAAGTGGATAAGCTTCACATCATGCCGCTCGTCTCAACAATGGAAACGGTAGAAAAGCGGGTGAGTTTTTTTGATTTTTTATCTCCAGAAGACATTTTTTGGATTAAGAAATTAGGGGATGTGAAAAATGATTTGCACCGTCTGTTCAAAAAAGCAAATGAAACATACGAACAAATTGAGACAACCATTCCGCAACTCACACCAGAAGAGCTTTACATTAACGAGGCTTGCCTGATGCAACAAGTGGACAATCACAAATTGATTGAAATTGATTCCACTTTTTTTCATCACTACGATGATAGCATTGATTTCGGCATTCTTCCGCAAAACGCATTCAATAAGAAAATCGAGCTCCTTTTAGATGAATGGATTGACAATCGGGAACACGGGTATAAAACCATTTTCCTAACTGAAAATGAACACCAGTTAAACCGGATGCACCACATCATTTTGGATTTACTCGGCACCTATAATCAAAAACAAGAGTCGAATCTGCAGGTAGAAGATTTGTACACTGCCTATCCGTTCATTCTCCACGAGGGATTCCGCGATGAAAAGAGCAAGCTGTGTCTTTATACCGACCACCAAGTATTTGGAAAATACCACCGTTTTGTGATCCGCGACCGGTACAAACGGAGTGAAGCTTTTACACTCAAGGAGATTTATGATCTGCAGCCTGGCGACTTCGTTGTTCACATCGACCATGGGATTGGTGTTTACAAAGGGTTGGCCAAAATTGAGGTAAACGGTGTGGAACAAGAGGTGATTAAGTTGGAGTACAAAGACGGGGACACGCTGTTTATCAGCATCCATTCCTTGCACAAAATATCCAAATACGTAGGGAAAGAGGGCACTGCGCCGTCGCTGCACCGAATCGGTTCCGGCACATGGGAGCGCATGAAAGAACGCACCAAAAAACGGGTAAAGGAACTCGCCATCGACCTGATTAAGCTTTACGCCCAACGCAAAGCACAAAAGGGCTTCGCCTTTTCCCCCGACAACTACCTGCAAACCGAACTGGAAGCCTCCTTTATGTATGAAGACACTCCCGATCAAGTGAAAGCCATGCAAGAGGTGAAAAACGACATGCAATCCGATTGCCCAATGGATCGGTTGCTGTGCGGAGATGTGGGGTTCGGCAAAACTGAGATTGCCATCCGTGCCGCATTCAAAGCCGTTTGCGACAATAAACAGGTGGCCATTCTGGTTCCCACTACCGTTTTAGCCTTGCAACATTATAACACTTTTTCGGAACGTCTTCACGATTTTCCTTGCAAAATTGCCTATATTAACCGATTCCGCACCACCAAACAAATCCATCAAACCCTTGCCGATCTCAAATCAGGGAAAATAGACATTTTGATAGGTACCCACCGGATTTTAGGTAAAGATGTGATTTTTAAAGATTTAGGACTGCTTATTATTGATGAAGAACAGAAATTTGGCGTAGGAGCCAAAGAAAAACTGCGGGAACTGAAAGTAACCGTTGACACACTGACCATGTCTGCGACACCCATCCCGCGAACGCTGCAATTTTCCATGATGGGTGCACGAGACATCTCGGTTATTGCCACCCCCCCCATGAACCGCTACCCGATCCAAACTGAAGTCCACCCCTTTGAAGAGTCTATTATTCGAGATGCCATCTCCTTTGAACTCCAACGCGGCGGACAAGTTTTTGTGGTTCACAACAAAGTCCAAAATATTGCAGAGGTGGCAGCCATGGTGAAACGACTCGTGCCTGATGCCCGTATTGCCATCGGTCACGGACAAATGGAGGGGAAAGAGTTGGAAAAAATAATGATGGATTTTATTGAAGGACGATACGACGTTTTAGTGGCTACCACCATCGTTGAATCAGGATTGGATATTTCCAATGCCAACACGATGATCATCAACGATGCACAGAATTTTGCGCTCAACGTGCTGCACCAGTTGCGGGGACGCGTCGGCCGGAACAACAAAAAGGCTTTTTGCTACATGCTTACCAAGCCTTACGACACGCTGAATGAGCAAGCACGCAAACGACTAAAAGCCATTGAAGATTACTCCGAAATCGGCAGCGGCTTTCAAATTGCCATGCGCGACATGGATATCCGCGGAGCAGGCGATGTGTTGGGGGCCGACCAGAGCGGTTTCATTTCAGAAATCGGCTTCGAAGTCTATCAGAAAATTCTCAATGAAGCCATTTTGGAACTGCAAGAACAGGATGTCCCTGAAACCGACAACCCCACCCTCGTTGAACGGGAATGTATGCTGGAAACCGACCTCGGACTTCTGTTCCCCAGCGACTACGTTGCAAGTCTCAGTGAACGAATGAGTTTGTATAAAGAATTAGACCAGATTCGAGATGATGAAGAGTTAGATAAATTCAGATCCAAACTTTTGGATATGTTTGGTGCCTTGCCGCATGAAACCGAAGAGTTGCTGAAAACCATCCCACTCCGCCGCAAAGCCGCCCATCTCTATTTCGAGAAAATTGTTCTCAAACAGCGAATGATGATAGGCTATTTTATTGAAAACAGCAACGCCGCTTTTTACCAATCGCAACTCTTTGGCAATATTCTGACATTCATCCAAAACCACTATCCCTATACCCAGATCAAAGAAAACAACAAAAAACTGACCCTCTATATAAAAGACGTGCCCACCATTCAAAAAGCACTGGAATGGTTCAACCGCATGGAAGCGGAATGTTAACTGTCCTCTCATCGCACCGATTGTGCCATTTTTTTTAGTATTTTTGCCACGAAAAAAATGTAAAATAAGCATTTTGTTTACAAACTTACAAATCAATAAATTAAAAACCATCTTGTTATGTTTTTGTGGGAATCTATCGCATTTGGTCCTATTCATAGCCGCAGGTTAGGCAGTTCTTTGGGTATCAACATTTCTCCTACGGATGTAAAAATCTGCTCTTTCGACTGTATTTATTGCGAATGTGGCTGGACCTTGGAAAAAAACATTGCAAGCACCCATTTTCTTCCTGCCCCCACCATTTTAGAAGCCATCAGAATGAAACTTCAGCAATGCCATGAAGAACACGTGCATGTGGATAGCATTACCTTCTCAGGTAACGGAGAACCCACCCTGCACCCCGAATTTGACACCATTATCGCCGGACTAAAAAAAATCCGCGACCAATATTATCCCCGCGCGATTATCACTTGCTTGTCCAACTCCACCCAACTGCAAAAGGAATCGGTTCGGGAGGCATTAATGAGCATCGAAAACCCTATGCTTAAATTAGATGCCGGTCTGGAACCCCTATACCAGATGATCAATCGTCCGCTCATTCCCATTACCCTTGCGGAAACTGTACATGAACTTAAAAAGTTCAACGGACAATGTGTCATCCAATCGATGTTTCTTAAAGGAGAAGTCGGCGGCACTTTTTTTGACAACACCACGAACGAAAATATCACCGCGTGGCTGCAAATAATAAAAGATATACACCCGCTTCGGGTAGTGCTGTACTCGTTGGACAGGGAAACACCAGCACAAAAATTAATCAAAATTTATAAAAAAGATTTGGAAATCATTGCGGACAAAGTGCGCGCATTAGGCATTGAAGCCGCTGTATATGAATAGTTATGGAAGTTATCAAAACAGAAATTGAAGGAGTATTGCTGATTAAGCCACAAGTTTTTGGATACGAACGCGGGTATTTTTTTGAAACCTATAACGAAGAAAGATACCGCGCCGCCGGCGTTAACGAAACCTTCGTACAAGACAACCAATCCTTTTCGCAAAAAAATGTTGTCCGCGGATTGCATTTTCAAAAACCACCTTTCTGTCAAGCCAAATTGGTGAGTGTCATTCAAGGATCCGTGTTAGATGTGGCCGTTGACCTTCGGAAAAAAAGTCCTACTTACGGGAAGTATGTCGCTGCCGAACTAACAGGAGACAATCACTGGCAACTATTTATTCCTCAGGGATTTGCACATGGATTCTCGGTATTGGAAAACAATACCATTTTTGCTTACAAGTGTAGCAATTTCTATCACAAGGAATCAGAAGCTTCTATCATCTACAACGATCCTGTCATTGCCGTAGATTGGCGGATTGAGAACCCCATTATTTCTGAAAAAGATCGAAACGGATTCCAATTCAATGAATTCATAAGTCCATTTTAATCCTATAAGTACATTCTATTTTTCCAAAAGAAGTACGGTAGAAAAATCCGTCAATGCAGCCACTCCAAATAATTGTCGGGAGTGATGACCACCGTTTCTTTTATGTCGTATGCTTCTAAAAATGCCTTGGGGAAGCGGACTTTTGCTCTCTTTGGATTCCATTTCATCTCAAAGGCAGTCATTGTACCGTCGCACTCCTCAATATAGTCAATCTCCTGCTGGCTGTTGGTGCGCCAGAAATAGGTGTTCACATATCTGTCGTTGTAATGGTTATATTTGATGCGCTCCGAGATAAAGAAGTTTTCCCAAAGTGCCACCATATCTTGTCGCAAGTTGATAGGATTGAAATTCTGTATCAGTGCATTGCGAATACCGTTGTCATAAAAATATATTTTCTTGCTTTTTTTTAGCTCGGAACGCAGATTGCGGCTTAATCCATTCAAACGGAAAATTATGTAGCACTTTTCCAATAGGTCAACATATTTTTCTATCGTTTTACTATCTGTCCCGACTGTTTGAGCCAATTCGTTATATGACACTTCGCTACCTACTTGCAAGGCCAATGCCACAAGCAGTTTCTCAATGAATACGGGTTTGCGCACGCCTTCCATTGACAACAAATCCTGATACATATAACTACCCGACAGATTCAGCAATATGTCGTGGATATTTTCCTCACCTACAACAACATCAGGATAAGAGCCATATATCAATCTTGATTCAAATGACTGTTTGATTTTCAAAATGCCACCATCGTTCATCAGCTCTTGCGTTGAAATCGGGTACAGATGATATTCAAATTTACGTCCTGTTAGCGGCTCGTTCAGTTTTCCTTGCAACATAAATGACGAAGAGCCAGTTATAAGCAACTGCACATCTTTGAAGTGATCGGTGATAAGTTTGAGAATCAATCCTATCCCTTGTATGCGTTGCGCCTCATCCACAAAAATAATACGATTATTGGCCACCAACTGACGCATATCATTAAGGTTGTCAGCGTGTTCCAGCAGTTCGCGGACACGTGCATCATCACAATAAAGTACCTTTACCTGTTCTTGCGGTACAGGCAGTTCGGGATTGTTTAAAATCTGTTGAAACAATGTTGATTTTCCAACTTGTCTGGCCCCGAGTAAAACAATTGCCTTCCCTTTAAACATACGTTCTTGTATGCGTATTTGTAATTGTCTTTTAATAAGCGACATACCTATCAGTTGTTTTGTGCTGCAAAAATACAAATAATATTTAATAATCCGAAATATTATAATAAATTTTTGGATTATAAACCGAAAAATCTATATAAATTTTTGGTTTTCATAAATCTCAAAGGCGGTCATTGTGCCGTCAAAAAATCAGTACAATATGATTTTTTGGGATTATAATCCTAAAAAACAATATAAATTTTGGGATTTATAGACCATTATACTTTCTTTCATTCAAACGAAATGAATCAGTCTGACAAATTAGATTTCTTTTGTATTTTTGCCTCTGTAAAAAAAATCGCTAAAATAATCGGATGGCATTTTTTCTCTCTATTAGCATTGAGAACATCATCACTACCATTTCCAATTGGATATGGAGTCCGCCATTAGTATGTCTCTGCCTCGGTGCCGGCCTCTACTTTTCCTTACGCACACGCTTTATACAAGTGCGTCGTTTCGGTGAGATGACACGTCTGTTGTTTTCCACCGACAAAAAGCAAAAGACGGGGATTTCTTCGTTTCAGGCATTTGCCATGGCCCTTTCAGGTCGTGTGGGAACGGGGAACATCATAGGGGT
>JAEEGL014239967.1_pt1 | contig 11527 bp, 8 predicted proteins | sample 9134231 | NCBI WGS metagenome assembly JAEEGL01 (sample SAMN16246548, study PRJNA631951) | gut metagenome | biome: gut microbiome; feature: rumen; material: fiber-attached | host: Bos | place: Iran: Karaj | collected 2018-10 | reverse complement strand
CGTGGATATTATGTACAGAAAAGAACTTGCGGAAGATTCCGGCAGAAGAGCTCAGCTTATAAAAGAATATGAAGAACATTTTATGAACCCGTATATCGCTGCATCACGCGGGCTGGTTGATGAAGTGATAGATCCTTCGGATATGAAAAAGACAATAAAATCGGCTCTATCTGCTCTAAATAAAAAGAGAGTGGAAGAACCGTGGAAAAAACATGGAAATATTCCTCTTTAAAGCCGCAGAGATGCGGCTTTAATTATGAAAAACTGTTTTTCAGTATCTCAGCTGTCTCAAGGCAGCTGGGTGCGAGGGTATAATCAAACCGCTCTACAGCTTCCATAACGAGAATATCACCCCGCCCAAGGCTTTTAAGCATTTCTATAGTGTAGTTTCGCTCCGTGTAATCCCGATGAAGGATAAGTGTCTGCTCAAAATCCTTCGATATATACTTTGTCACATAATTTTTGAATGAATCACCGATCCACACAATCTTTCCTGTTCTTTCGGGACAGAAAGATCTGAATGTGCCGCCTTCAAGAGATTCCTGTTGAGGTTTTATTTCCGGGTTATAGTCTATTAAATAATCGGGGTAGTCCGTTATATAACCGCAGAAGTTTGAAATATCACCTCCGGATTTAACCGTTTCAATGATTTGAACATCTTCAATATCTGTAACCGGAAGGCCCAGACTTTCATAAACAGACATTACCCCGGCAAAAGCCCCAAGATTATTCCAATGCGTATCCTGCCGATAGTATATTTCCCGCGTACTCTTTGACGCTTTCATTTCATCAATAAGATAGCAAAAGTTTATGCTGCTGTTTTCTGTAACATATTTCTCAAGCAGCTCGTCGCGCTTAGGTCCGGAATCAATAGTATATGATGGCATGTATTCTCCGTAGACCTGTTCTTTATTCGGCGCAATAATAATTGCAAGTCGAATTCCTTTTTCATTGCATACACTTTCAAGCGCCTCAAAAGAAGCCAGCCATTCCGACATCATTTCTTCTGAGAGAGGCTTTTTATTCCGATAGTATTTGACACTGTCTCCACCAGTGAAAAACAACCAGTCTTCTCTCCCGTACAGTGTTTCTCCATCAATAAGCGGGGCAAGAAAAGATCTGGAATAACCGGAATACAGTTTTTCGGAGAGCAGTTTATAAAGGCCGTGTCTGTATGGAGCTTCAAATCTCTGGATATCTGTCCTGTGGATTGAAATAATTGCATTTCTGTATGGAAAACTTGCCTCAAAAAATGCATCAAAATCCATAATAATATTTCCGGATGAAACGATTTGTTCTGTTTTATATGTTTTCTCATCTAAAACAGGCCCGTTATAATTCAGCCCGGATAACCTCAGAATGGTGAGGATCAGTGCTGAGGAAAGATAAAGTGCAAACAGAACAATAAGTACAGTATTGATTTTTTTGTTTATTATATTTGTGTTCATAGTTAAAAAGCGGCATAGATTGAAGGACTGTATGAGCCGTTTACTATCCATATTGCAGAAAAGACCGCAAGAATAATAGAAAGGGTGCAGTAAATTGCACGAAAGCCTTCTGAACTACAGCAGTTGCTTTCTTGCCATCGGGCAGGCCTCACAGCACCCGAGATGATGATCCCTGCCAAAGCAAAGATTAATGTTTCAAGCGGGAGGAAACTTAATGCCACTGTTCCGTCAGGTGAGGGAACGTAAGTAAACATCGCTTTTAAATATTTTAACGCAGAATATAGGGAGGGAGCTCTGAAAAGGACCCAACCGAGATTAATAACTGAGAGCACATAAACGCGGTTGAGCAGTTTTAAAGGATTGGATTTAAGAAATTTGCCAAGGAAAAGCCTTTCAATTATCATAAAGAAAGCATAGTAAAGCCCCCATACAGCAAAAGTAAAATTGGAACCGTGCCATATGCCTGTAGCAAGAAAAACAACAAACAGATTGAACAGGATTCTGCCAGTTGCGCATCTGCTTCCCCCCAACGGGATATAGAGATAGTCGCGAAACCAGGATGATAGTGATATGTGCCATCTTCTCCAGAATTCTTGAATGGAGAGTGAAGAATACGGCAAAATAAAGTTTTCATCAATCTCAAATCCGAAAAAATAGCCCAAACCGACTGCCATATCCGAATAACCGGAGAAATCAAAATAAATCTGGAGTGAATATAATACCGAGCCCAACCACGCAAGGTCCGTGCTGATTTTTGTCACATCAATGAGCCAGATTGCATTTACCGCTTTTGCGAATGTATCCGCAAGCAAGACTTTTTTGGCGAGTCCGAAACAAAAACGAGTGATCCCGGCAATAAAGTTGTCCTGGCTTATGGGCCGTTTTATCTGGCATGAGAGATCGCCGTAACGCATGATCGGGCCTTGGGCAGTTTTCATGAAAAGCAGCATAAAAAAGAGAAAACGGAAGAAATTGTGTTCAGAGTTTGTTTTCCCTGTGTAGATGTCCGAGAGGTATGATATAACCTGAAAGACGATAAAGGAGAAAGCAAACGGGAGGAGTATGCCCGCCGAAGCGTTCTCATAGTTTCCAAATGCAATAATTATCTGTTTAAGATTTCCCCTGTGCTCATTAAGAATGACGGAAAAATTGTTAATCATGCCATTATATTTAAAATACAACAGCATCAGAATATTTGCTGTAATAATCAATGAAACGGCAATTGTCCGCTTTCTAAACTCAGCTGATTTTTCAACAAGGAGACCTGAAAGGAAATTAACAAAGAGATATATAAGTATAAAGGTCAGCCCCCTGACTCCTCCTGCGCTGGCATAAAAGAACAAGCCTGCAGAGAAAAGCAGGGTATTTTGAGCCTTTTCAGAAAACTTCCTGTTTTTTATAAGAAATGATGAATAGTATAATATGAGCAGCACAGGAAGGAAGATGAAGATAAAAGACAGAGATGCAAATTCCATAGTGTATTGATATTATATTTTTTTAATGCAAAAAGCAATATGTGATGTTATAATAAATCGTTTAGACAATGGAAATGCTTTGGCTGGAGGAAATAAAATTGTTGTCAAAAAACGGCAAATTTGAAAAAGTATTCAGAGTATTTGTCTGCTTATTTGTTGTGTTTGAACTCTTGCCATTCTTTAGAGCAGCATGCTTTGCAACATTTAGAGCTGACGATTTTGCGTTCACTCAGGGAGTTGGTTTTTCATTTAAGGAGATTTTTGAATATTCAAAGATCCAGGCGTACCTATATTGGCACACATGGCTCGGAGCATATGTTGCAATTTTTCTTCAGCATCTTGTTAATCCGATGAACTGGTATAGCTACAGACTCCTCCATGTGATTCTTGTGCTGCTTATTGCGGGAGGAACTGTTGGGCTTTATTTCTGTATTCGCTCAGCTGTTAATCATTATAATATTAAAACATCACCTGAATATGCATTTGCATTGGTTCTGCTTCCATTGCTTTCATATAGGGAGTACTACGATATTTACGTCTGGTATATAGGCGCGATGGCATATCTCTTGCCGCTCGTATGGGCGGAGTTAATGATCGGTTTTCTCCTCAAATGGGCAGACACGAAGAAAGCAGTTTATTATATTTGCTTTGTTCTGTTCTCATTTCTTCTTGGAGGAAGTGCACTGCAGCCTGTTGGTTTTAGTATGTGGTGTCTGCTTATTGTAGTGATTTATGACACATTGAGTATTGGAAAACTTGATAAAGGATTTGCTGCAGCTTTTGGCATTGCGTTGATTTTTGCCCTCTTGAATGCTGCTGCGCCAGGGAATTTTTCCAGACAGGAAACCATTACCGGAAACAGCACCATTTTTTCAGCTTTGGGTTATTCATTTAAGGCGGTGTTCCAGGAAACTGTATGGCTGCATTCAAACGCAACTTTTTTTGCCATAGAGCTTTCCGCTTTGATATTGGGAGCAAATACGGAAAAACACCTTTCAAAAATGAAGACTATCTGTCTTACAGTGGGACTTTTGATGTTGCCTGTAATAACAGTTTTCCCGGTTATGCTTGGGAACGGAGCCGTGAGCAACGATATTGAAAACAGATGTCTCTTTCTGCTTGATTCAGCTCTTGTTGTCTGTTTTACAGGAACATTTTTTGTTATAGGTATTATTGCAGGTGCAAAGCAGAAAGCTCATGGACGAGATATAGGACAAATGTGGCTTCCGTTATGCCCTGTTCTGGTAGCCGCATTTATTGTCCCGTCTGTACTTGATGGTACGTCAAGAAACATAAGTGCTGAAGTTCTTGATAATCTAATTGACGGAGAAATCCAGCAAACCGCATATATCCAGCGAAATATATATGATACCGTTAAAGACAGCGACGACAGAGAGGTTATTATTATTTCTTTGCCAAGAAGATATATAGGAAATACAGTGATGCAGCTTACAGAGGGAAAAGATCATTGGATAAACTATTCGATTGCGCATTACTATGGAAAAGATAGTATTATATATGAACCAAAGAATGGCTCGGAATAAAAAAATTGGTACAGATAAGTGATAAGAGAAAGCAAATTTGAAATAATACTGAAAAAAATAGTTTGGATATTATTGAGCATTATGGTTATGCCCTTTCTCAGGGCAGCGAGTCTTGCTAATTTCAGGGCGGACGACTTTAATTGGCTTAACTATATTTCTTCTGAAGGGAACCCGGTCGCGGTTTCTCTCAGATATGCTGCATACACATGGAAAAATTGGCAGGGGACATTCCTTTCTTCATTTTTGGTTCCGCTATTAAGTCCGTTAAACAGATATAGTTATGTCCAACTCAGAATTATTCTAATTGCCTTGATCCTTTTATCCGTTGCGGGACTGTTCTTCAGTATAAGAGAGATAATAAGACATTTCCGGATGGATATTTCTCCAGTTTATCTGTTTGCATTGATTCTGATGCCGTTGCTTTCTTATAGGGAATATTACGACATATATATCTGGTATACCGGTGCAATGGTTTACCTTGTTCCTGTGATATGCCTGGAGTTAGGAGTATCTTTATTGCTTAGGAGCAAAGATAAAAAGAAAACAAGCAGCTACATAGAGGCACTCTTATTTCTAGCAGCTATGACTGGCGGAAATATAGAAGTTACCGGCTTAGCAATGTGTATATTGATTGTTCTGGTTGCAGAGGATTGGGCTTTCAATCGGAAACCAGATGCTGGATTCCTTGCCGCGTTTGCGGTTGCCCTAACCGGAGCACTGTTTAATGCCTTTTCACCTGGCAATTTTATACGTGCTGAGGCTAGCGGAGGGAACTATCACGAAGTCTTATCTGCTGTTGTTTTTTCGTTTAAAATAACATGGATGGAATTTACTTGGTTTCAATCTCATGCAACCTTTCTTATAATTGAACTTATTGCTTTCGTTTTTGGGACAAGATTTGACGGAAAGCCTAGACCTGCAGTATTTGCGATACTGCTGGCAGCAGTGCTTTTTACAACTGCGATAACTGTTTTCCCTGTAGAACTTGCGTATATGGAAGGCGACAATGAATTAACTAACAGATGTATGTTCCCGTTTGATATAGCGTTGACAATTAGTTGCGTCGTGGCGTCTGTAATGGCCGGCTGTATAGTCGGACAGTCTTTTAGAAACCAAGAATTCCTTGCGCGAAAAAATGAAAACCATATTTTGTGTGCTTTGCTTGCCGTCATTCTGTTGATTTCCTTCGTAAGTGACGGAGCTGACAGAAGCGTTTCGGTTGAGGTGGCTGATGATATTCTTGACGGAGATGTTGCCTACAGTTCATACTGTCAGAGACAGATATACGATGAATTCCTTGGTAACAGTGAAGAAGCAGATGTGGTCATAGATTATATACCTGAACATGTTTCCGGGAGCACGTATGTTGAACTTTTCGAAGACCCGAATAATACAACAAATATGATTATAGCCCAGTATTACGGCAAAAATTCGGTAATATATGTTCCAAAAGGCTGAGTGGACAATTGATTAATATAATAAAAAAACTGATCCGGGAAAATAGTGAAATAATTGCCTATCTTATAGTAGGAGTTCTTACTACAGTAGTAAGCTGGCTTGCATATGCACTGCTCCGCCTTGTTTTGGATATGGAGAATCCTGTGCAGGTACAGGTTGCGGTCATCGCCAGATGGCTTGCAGGTGTGATTTTTGCATATTTTACAAACAGACGCTTTGTGTTTCATAGTAAAAACCCTGAAATTCTTGAAGAAGCGCTGAAATTTACCGGTTCCAGAGTAGCGACACTGTTGCTGGATATGGTGATCATGTGGCTTATGGTAACAGTACTGGGTATTAACGACTGGATATCGACACTCGTTTCAACCGTGCTCGTTGTGGTACTGAACTATGTCTTCAGCAAACTTCTTGTATTCAGGAAAAAAGAGCAATAATAGACCGGGGTGAATAATATGGAGAAAACACTTCTAAGTTTTATAATTCCCTGTTACCGCGGAGAAGAAACTATAGAAAAAGTAATAGACGAGATCATTAATACTGTTTCTCAGAGGGAACAGTATGATTATGAAATTATATGCGTAAACGACTGTTCACCTGATGGCGAAAGCGGTATCGTTAAAAAACTTGCTTCAGGCAACAAAAAGATAAAACTGATAGATTTTGCCAGAAACATGGGTAAGCATACTGCGGTGATAGCCGGGTATTCCTATGCAGCCGGTGATTACATCATTGATTTGGACGATGATTGCCAATGCCCTGTAAACGAGATCTGGAGACTTCTGGAACCGCTTGAAAAAGATGAATGTGATGTAACGACAGCAAAATACAGGGAGAAGAAAGAATCTGCTATCAAACGTTTCGGCAGCCATGTAAACTTTTGGATGGGCAATATTCTCCTAGATAAGCCAAAAGGCACGAGAATGGAGAATTTTACAGCAAAGAAACATTTTGTCTGCAAAGAGACCGTCAAATACTCCGGACCGTATCCGTATCTTGAAGGACTGACCTACAGAATAACAAATCGGATTAAAATGGTGGAGATGGATGAAAGAGAGCGAGGAGACGATAAATCCACTGGTTTTACATTCAGAAAATCACTTTCGCTGTGGCTTAACGGGATGACAGCTTTTTCCGTCAAACCGCTCAGGATCGCATCCCTATTGGGAATGCTGTTCGCGATTATCGGGTTTATATGGACAATAGTTGTTGTAATAAAGAAAATATTGATGCCGGAAATAATAATGGGCTACAGTTCTATGATGGCCGTTATTCTTTTTTCAAACGGGCTGATGATGCTGATGATGGGACTTCTCGGGGAATATCTCGGCAGGACATACATATCAATCAATGATTATCCTCAGTATGTAGTCAAAGAAACTGTAAATATCGGAGAAAAAACACATGATACCGTTTAATATTCCGCCATATGTCGGTAAAGAAATTGAATATATTAATGAAGTAGTATCAGAACGCAAGATAAGCGGGGACGGGAAATTTACTAAAAAATGCAATAAATGGCTGGAAACCAGATTTGAGTGCAGTAAAGCACTTCTTACTACAAGTGGGACCACAGCCTTGGATATGGCTGCTCTGCTATGCGGTATAAAGCCGGGTGACGAAGTGATCCTGCCCAGTTATACTTTTTCAAGTACCGCGACGTCGTTCGTACTTGCAGGCGCAAGGCTTGTATTTGTAGATATCAGACCTGACACGATGAACATCGACGAAAAGAAGATTGAGCAGGCGATAACTGACAGAACGAAAGCCATCGCAGTAATGCACTACGCCGGAGTTGCGTGTGAGATGGACACGATTCTCGCCATTGCCAGAAAACATGGCCTCATGGTTGTAGAAGATGCCGCTCAGGGAGTGATGAGCACATATAAAGGCAAGGCACTCGGAACAATAGGCGACTTCGGTTGTTACAGTTTTCATGAGACAAAAAATTATTCAATGGGAGAAGGCGGAGCTTTGATGATCCGGGATCCTGCATATATTGAAAAAGCAGAGATACTTCGCGAGAAGGGCACAAACCGGTCAAAATTTTTCAGAGGCCAAGTGGATAAATATACCTGGGTAGATTTTGGAGACAGCTATCTTCCCAGTGAAATAAATGCTGCATATCTGTGGGCACAACTTGAGGAAGCGGATATGATCAATAAAGACAGAATGAGATCTTGGAATCGTTATAATGTGGCGCTTAAACCGCTTGAAGATTCGGGTAAATTGTCACTCCCTGTTATCCCTTCAGAATGCACTCATAATGCGCATATGTATTATATTAAAACAAAAGATTTGCAGGAAAGGACAGCATTTATAGAATTCATGAAGGAGAACGGAATAATGACAGTCTTCCATTATATTCCGCTCCATTCGGCTCCTGCGGGTTATAAATACGGTCACTTTGACGGCAAAGATGAATACACTACTAAAGAGAGCGAAAGGCTTGTGAGGCTCCCCATGTATTACGGCCTCGGTGAAGAAGACGGAAGTTACATAATTGAAAAAATAAAAGAGTTCTACCGATAAAAAGCAGGAAAGAATAATTATGGCGGTTTTTCTTTACGGAAATACAGGTTCTTTTAACAGAGGCTGTGAAGCGATTGTCAGGGCATCCAGAAAGCTTTTGGGATACAGAGCGACGCATCTCTGCACATCAAGCCCTGAAGAGGATAAAAAGCTCTGCCGGGATATCGGTCTGCAGATGCTTTCTTTTGCCCGGTTTTCAAGTTTACAGAATTACAAATATGCCGCTTTAAGAAAAATAACGGGCGAGTTTACAACAGGCTTTGAGACTGCGGGAAAGCCGGTTACGGATACGATAACACCGGATGATTTCTGCCTCATGATAGGAGGAGATACCTACTGTTATCATCCGCCATTTTACCATATGGGGATGAACCGTTACTGCGAAAAGCACGGCATACCTTCCGTGCTGTGGTGCTGTTCCATAGAAAAAGATGTAATTGAACAGGGTATTATTAAGGAAGATCTTAACAGATACAGATATATTTTCCCAAGGGAGAGCATTACATACAGCTATCTGATTGAAGCAGGTTTTTCTCCTGAAAAAGTCATAAAGGTTTGTGATCCCGCATTTTCCCTTGATATGAAGAAAGTTCCTTTTCCTGAAGGATTTGCTGACGGCAATACGGTGGGTATCAACATAAGCCCGCTAGTCGTCAAAGAAAACAACTTGAATGCATGGAACAACACGGTAAAAACCGCAGAGTGGATACTTGAAAATACCGGTATGGCGATCTGCCTTGTGCCTCATGTTTACAGGGCGGAAAACGATGATCAGGATCTGAAGCTTCTCAGGAGACTTAAAAATGAGATCGCTTCACCGAGGGTTTCTATCGTTGAGGAAAACTATACCTGCGAGGAACTGAAATATATAATTTCCAGATGCCGCTTCTTTATAGGTGCAAGGACTCATTCAACGATTGCAGCTTATTCGACTGGTGTTCCGTGCCTTGTGATAGGGTACTCCGTCAAATCCAAAGGTATTGCAAAGGACCTGTTCGGGACATATAAAGATTTTGTCTTGCCATATGATGAGCAGACAGAAGCAAATGAACTGCTCGATGCTTTCAAAAAGCTTATTGGGAATGAGAAGCAGATTAAGGATACATACAGGACAGTACTCCCGGATTATAAAAAACAGCTTACAGATGCCATAGAAAAATATATTCCCGAATATGAAAAGATTGGGAATTCGAGATGTACCGGCTGTTCAGCCTGCGCGGAAATCTGCCCGAAGAGCTGTATCTCAATGCGCCGAGACAAAGACGGTTTTTTATATCCTTCCGTCGATGAAAGCAAATGTATACAATGCGATGCATGTCTTAGGGCATGCCCGTTAAACAGTATGAATGGAAGTTCCGTAATAAAGGAAACATATTTCGCCAAAAATCAGGATGATGATATAAGAATGATCAGCACCTCCGGAGGCGTATTTTCCGCGCTGGCTGAGAATACCGTTGAAAATGGCGGAATCGTCTTCGGCGCAGTTTTCTCAGAGGATTTTAAAGCTGTAAAACATACAGGAACAGACAGAAAAGAGAATATAGCAATGTTTCAGGGCTCCAAATATGTACAGAGCGATATGGGAGACAGCTTTCGGGAAGTAAAGGAAGAACTCGAAAAAGGCAGGCCGGTGCTCTTCACAGGAACACCGTGCCAGATTAACGGGCTGAATGCTTATCTCGGTAAAAACTACAGTAATCTGATTACCTGCGATATAATCTGCCACGGAGTACCCTCTCCTTTTGCCTATGAGAAATATATATCAGAGCTTGAGAGCGGCGCAAGATCAAAACCGACCGCCGTTTCATTCAGGGATAAGACGGAAGGCTGGAAGAGCTATTCCTTTAAGGTGTCGTTCAAAAACGGCAAAGAATACAGAAAACTCAATGTTGAAGACCCGTATCTCAGCGCTTTCGTCTCAAATCTGGATCTGAGACCGTCCTGTCACGTATGCAATGCCAAAGGTAAAAACAGAACATCCGACCTGACTCTCGGTGATTTTTGGGGAATAGAAATAGTCTGCCCCGAAAAAAACGACGGAAATGGGACATCGGTCATTTTTGCGAATACTGAAAAAGGTTTATGTCTGATTGAAAAACTGAAGGATAGGCTTGATATTGAAAAAATCAAGTTTGAAGATGCAGTGCAGAAGAATTCTTCATATTTTGAGTCTGCCGCGAAAAGTATTAGGGCTGATTCGTTCATGAAAGATCTTAAGAAACGGAATTTTGAGAACAGCGTAAAAAGAGCATTTTATGTAAATCCGGCAAGAATTTTGATGAGCAAGGTCAAAAATGCTGTTATCAGCATGCGAAGATAATATATGAACGGAATAATGACAGTCTCGCTGGATTTCGAGATGATGTGGGGTTATCTGGACTGCAGCGATATAAACAAATACGGGGACAATGTCCTGGGCGGGAAAAAAGCAATTCCCCGATTATTGGAATTGTTCACACAGTATGGGATCCATGCCACTTGGGGAGCAGTGGGATTTATATACAAAAGCGGCATCGAAGAAGCAAAAAAGACGGTCCCGGAAAAGTTGCCCACATATAAAAACCCGAAATACTCTGTATACAGCTATCTCGACGGTATTAAGCCTGAAGATAATAAGTATTTCTTTGCGCCTGAACTTATTGAGCTTATAAGAAGTACTCCGTATCAGGAGATAGCGACCCACACCTATTCCCACTTCTACTGTGTAGAGAAAGGGCAGACTATAGAGCAGTTTGAGGAAGATCTGAGGACGGCTCTCGCGATTGCAGCAGAAAACGGGGATACCGGAATAAAGAGCATTATATTTCCGCGAAACCAGGGGAACCCGGATTACGCGGGAGTGCTTAAGGAAAACGGCATTACGGCATATCGGGGGAATGAAGAGGGGATTCTTTATCAGCCTTCCGGATTTGAAGACAGCCGGAATATTATAAGACGCGCTGTCAGGCTCCTTGATGCTTATATAAACCTTTCGGGATATCACTGCAAAGATATTCGGGAATTAAACGAAGATGGGATCGTAAACGTAACTGCAAGCAGATATATGAGGCCGTATTCGAAGCCGCGCGCGTTT